>Ga0308419_1002267_pt1 | contig 12465 bp, 1 predicted proteins | sample HotsprSampleMS50_FD_203674 | JGI IMG/M metagenome (GOLD analysis project Ga0308419, IMG submission 203674) | Hot spring phototrophic mat microbial communities from Mushroom Spring, Yellowstone National Park, Wyoming, United States - 20090730_MS50 ... | reverse complement strand
TCCAACGGCATCAAATATACGTTGTCGGCAGTAACTGGGTCGGTCATAATGGTTGCTGGATTGGAGTTAATCAGGGTAACTTCAATCCCCTCTTCGCGAAGTGAACGCGCTGCCTGTGAACCAGAGTAGTCAAACTCGCAAGCCTGTCCAATGACAATAGGCCCACTACCGATGATGAGTACGGATTTGATGTCTTGATTTTTCGGCATCTCAAATCAGATTTTTACTTGAAAAATGGATGAAAAGTACAGGGGCAGGAAAAACGCATGCAGTTAATACAAGCCCAAAAATTTGGCGAAATTAAGTGATAATTGGGTGGTTTGCATGTTTATCAGGTTAAATTTTGTTGAAGTTGAAAAATAAAAAATTGCCGGACTATTACAGTCCGGACAGGGAGGGAAAAGCAGTCAGAGAATAGATTTTACTCAACTATGACTTTGGCTGTAAAGGCTTTGTTGTGACCTATGGCGCGGATGATATAAGCGCCGTTAGCGAGTCTGCCTTGTGTTTCTTCAGGTCTAATTTCCAGTTGAGTTTGGTTTTCCGCGATGCGCTTGCGGTATACTTCGCGGCCTGCCATGTCCCAAACGACTAACCAGCCCGCGCCTATGCCACCTTCAGGAAGCACTACTTTCAGGCTTTGACCATTGCTTTCAAACGGATTTGGATATACTTCCATATTACCTGCTGTTGGCGCTAAGGCATTGCGTTCAAATATTACCACTTCAATTTTTGAATAAGTCGTTGTACCGTCAAAATCTACTTGTTTGAGACGATAGTAATTTTTACCCAGCCATGGTTGCTCATCGTAATGTACATAATGCTGCACACTGTTGCTGTATCCGTTGTTGCCTTTGGATTGTACACGCGCAATACTTTGGAAGTTGATACCGTCGCGGCTTTTTTCTACCTCGAAGTAGTCATTGTCGCGTTCCCAGGCAGTTTGCCAAGTAATTTCTACTTTCTCACGGTCGCCTTCTACAACACGCACATTGAATTTGACAAGTTCAATTGGCAAGATTGAAACAGCATCATCGGCATTATTGAACGGTCCGTTGTGAGAAGTTGAGTTAGATACTTGCACACCAGAAAAACTTGTACCAAGAGAAGCGCTTTTCCCTTCATCGTACCACATCAGCCCGCTGCCTTTGTTAGTCCAATGCGCCACTTTGAGCGGAGGCGTTGAGAAAGACGTGTTAATGGCTGTTCGGTTAGGGTTGCTATCCCAGCTTATTTTGGCGCGGAAAGCAAGCCCGTTTGTGGTGGTAGGTCCTATCTTGCTGCTGTAATCAATCGTCCAGAACTCGCTTTCGTTAATGAAGCGAATAGAGGGCTGTTTTACGTTGGTCGGATAGTGCGAACCTGTACCGGGCGTAGTAATATCCTGCGGACGAATGCCTGCGGGAATAGTAGTTCCCGCTAGGTTAGGATTAGTACCGTAATAGCGCGCTACAAAGTCGTGATTAGCTGTAAGGTCTAATACGCCTGCCGGAGCATAATAGTAGCCTCTGCCAATCCACGTATCGGGCAAATTACCTGCTACAAAAGGTGTATGACCAATAGGGAAGTCGAAGGTATTAGCACCACCTACGGTGCTAGCAAGAGTTGCCGACGTGCCGATTTTGCGCACCGCGCCTACTACATAGCTATTGTGGTGCGGACCCGGTGCGCCGGGGAACATACCGCCGCCCAATACTTGCGTAACGCCCGGATTATTGAGGAAAGTCATCTGATTATCATCATCTTGACGATTCACAGTACCATTATTTTCCGAGCCATCGGCATTGCTCCAAAAATAGCCATTGGTAAAAGTAACCGACTGCTGAATGAGCATAGGGTCTTCACGCAGGTAAACAGTGCGTCCATGTACCGTTCCTGTCGTTCCTTTGTCAATAGTTACGTTGTAGAATCGGTTGGAAACCGTTTGGGTAAATCCGGTTCCCGTGCCGCTAACCACACTGCCCGAAGCGAGGATTTGCGCCTTGCCGTTGCCTTCAAAAGTTACGCCGCCTGTTCCCGCGTTGAACAAATTGTTGATAGTATTGGCGGCACCCGAAAAAGCAAACGCGCTGTTTAATGCACTGCGATTGCCGCTGCTGAAAGCTATCCAGTTACCCTGAATATGGATATCGTGATTGTTAGCGTTCAGCTCGTTGGCTTGCCCAAAAGAAGCATAGTTAATAGAAGGTAGGAAACGGTCGCCAGCTACTCTGCCGCCTATCATCAGATTGCCGCGAATGCGCATATTGCCGTTTAGAGTTTTAACTGCTGTGCCTGCGCCAGCAGGGTTCACTAGCTCTAAGTTGGCATAGTTATTCAAAGCCGTTAGCGTTGCGCCAAACAAACCTCTGATGGTTTGATTAACGCCGGCGTTATAGCGCACGTAAGTATCGGCATCCATTTGGATATTGGCATCTACAAATCCGTTTGTACCTGTAAAGGTCGGGAATTGCGTAGCTGTCGTCGCGTTGCCCAACGTCAGCGCCGATGCACCATCGGTTGCCCCTGCTGGCGCGCCGCTTGCGCCGTACAAGGCGCTGTTATCTCCATAAGCGATAGACTCAAAAACGGCGTTTGTCGCATAGCTGCCAGGAAGCGAAGGAAGCCCATGAGCGGCGGGCGTGTTCATGTAGGCTTGCATAGGAGCAATTTCGGCAAACATGCGGAAGTCTTGCGGAGTTGCCCCTGCGCCTACGATTTGAATGCCGTTATCTACCAAATTGACAATAGGGCCGATAACTAATGAACCACGCACACGGTTTTGAGTAAAGCCCGATGTGCCTGCTATAATAGTTTTGTGAATCACCTCATCAGGGCGGTCAGCGGCTGCCTGCGGAGCGGTAAACCACAAGTTGGCATAAGTAGCTTGCGCGTCGGTTGCGTGTCCAAGCGCTTGGACGTTCTGGTTGCTGGGCGTAGCTACCGTACTTGCGTTATTGCCAAAGTTGTAGGCTATGGTAGTTCCCAGTTCTAAGAACAGATGCGTAGCGTTGAAGTTGGCAAATGCAGGGAAGGAGTTGTTACCGTCGTTGCGTGTGCCGATGGTCATGATAGCCGGTCCATTGACGGCTCCCGCCCCTCCGATGTTTTGGTCGTTGTGAGCTATCGCCGTAGGGCTGGTAGCCGTTGCAACATTAGAAAACATATGCAAACGCGGAACGCTGCCGGAGATAACATATGGAGTAAGCGTATGCCCGCCTCGCAAACGCAAGTTGTTATTTGGATTGATGGTAATAGTACCTCGCACTCGGAAACTACCATTGGATCGTTTCGGCACAGGACCGTTAGGCGTAGCGTTTGGATTGGTCAGTGTTAAATTGGCATATGTGCGAACACCGCCGCTCGATGTATTATTTAAAGCTCTGATGACTTGTCGCCGCCCGCTGTTGTAGATCACATTGCCGTACAAATTGTTGGCAGGGGAAATTTCAAAGTTAATTTCCGAATCATTATTTCCGCCAAAATTTACAGGGAACGACGTAGCGATAGTTGCCGTACCGAGCATGATTCGGCTGACTCCGTTGGCGCCTGTGGGGTTGTCGCCGCCTGCAAGCGTGGCGCGTCCGCCTGTTGGCGTAATCGCATCGGCGGTTATTTTCAAAACCGGCATGTGAAAATAACCATCGCCGCTATTATTGTTCGGGTTGCGCACTTGATAGCCATTGTCCACAAAGCTGTTGTTGGGAGCGATGATTAAGTCTCCCTTGATTTGGAAACCCAAGGTGTTATTATTGGTGGCATCGCCTGCCGCGTTGGCAGCCTGCGCCGCCGCGCCCGAACCCGCCTGATTGACGGCGGTTTTGTTTACCGGCGCAGTAGCGGAAGCCGAAGGATTGACAAAAGCCAAGTTGGCATATATCTGGGTAGTGTCGGTCGCGTTGGTAAAGGTGCGCACATCTTGCGGCGCTCCGGCGTTATAGACAATGGTCGTTCTGCTTTGCAGCAGCACGCGGTTATTGGGAATGTTGGTAGGGAACAAGGTTGCCGTGGTGGCGTTGCCCAGCGTGAGCCGGCTCTCGCCGTTGAAAGGCGGGTTAGGAGCGGCGATGTTGGGCATATTAGTCCAAGTCAGGCGCAGGTCGTGCAAATCGTTGGCATTTTGCGTTCTGCCGCCGCTTGTCGCCAGTCCGCCTGTAGCGGGCAAGGTAGAAGTCATGTGCAGATAGCTTGTATCTGTCATAGTAATTTGATAGCCATTGTCAATCAAATGAGCATTCGGATAGATGCGCAAACGCCCACGGATAGTAGCCGCACCATCTAAAGTTTTAGTTGCCAACACGGGGTTAGAGTTAAGCGGAGCAGGGCTGGATGCTGTGCCTCTGTCGCGGTTGGCTATCATCAGATGCCCATAGGACGCATTGCCTGGGCCGCTTAAGCCGCGCACGGTTTGAGCCACGCCGGCATTGTAATTAACAACGCTCAAAGGATGCAGCGTTACGGCGTCATATCCGATAGGGAAAGAGGTAGCCACGTTGGTAAGGTTAAAAGTGCGGTTGTAGGCATCCCGAAGGTTAATATCGCGCGCTGCACCCAGCGTTAGGTAGCTGCCCGGACCGATAAACAAGGTCTTATCGGTTCGGCTACCCACAAATGCAATTTGGTTGCCGTGGTCTAACAAATCCACTCCGCCGTTGGTACGTGGCGACGCGTTCAAACCATTGTTTGCCATATCTGATGCGTAGCCGTTATAGCACAAATCTAGTATGCCGGCAATGCGAAGTTGCTGTGTGCCGGACATGTTGGTCGGCAGCGCTAAACTATGGTTAAGCGTGGTTAAGTTATAAGTTACTCCGCCGGTTACATCTTCATTGATGACATGTCGTTTGCGAACAACGGTGAGTTGGTCATCATTGAAAATCAGATGTCCGCGGTTAGGGTTTTCCAAACGCAAATTGCCGTAAACAGGCGTTGCGGAAACATTTTGCTGAGCGCGCGCCCAATAAACGACCGTGCTGTTTTCATGCAAAGTAATCTGGTTGCGCGCATAACCCATCGGGAAAGTTGTCGGATAACCGTTTAGCGCGGCGGGAAAATCTGTGCCTAAATTATAAACAGGATTGCCGCCGTTCATGTAGCGATTTACATCTGCATTGCTGTTGTTGGTAATAGGAACAGCGTTGGTTCCTAAAAACAGGCTTGTTCCGTTGTTCATGACAAACGTTCCATTGCCGTTTAAGTTGCCCTTAATTTGCATCGGAACGGCGCCCACTTCATCATTATCCCACAAACGCCCTCTTTGGATATGAATATGCCGCATCGCTGAGACCGGCGAGTTCAACACGCGCACATCCCACGTATTTTGGCGTTTGTTGATAATTAAATCGTAAAAGCGACGACGCGCCGGGTCGTAGTTAGCGTTGGGGTCATTAGCAGGTTTGGCTACAGGTTGCGCAGGTGCAGGAATCACTAAATTTTCATTCATAACAATGTTGGCATTGTTGGCGTTAGCGCTAGGTTCGGCAGAACCGCTGAAAATTACCTCGCTGGTAGAGGCGTCGAAGTGCGCCCAATTAAACAAGCCGCTAATAGTCCAGTCGCCTTCTAAGGTAATGCGACGCGGCTCTCCGGCTTTGTAATAAGCGCTGCCCATATCTAATGCACCTTGGCTGATGTTGACACTTGCCCGCGACCATGCAGTAGGTCCTCCTGGTATTGTAGCAGGAGGGGTGGGATAAGAGGTTGCGTGTCTGTGACTTCTTAGGGTGAGTGTGTCTATTGGTGTCCAAGTGCTGTATCGGTTATCAAACATTATCTCGCCGGCAAAACGCTGCCCGTTAGACTCGATGGTATGCACGGTAGGACCGGTACCCGGACCTGTCAAGGGTGTACCTGTACCAATAAAGCTAAACCGAGCGATAAAATCGTTGCGTAAGATAGTTTCTGTTACTGTTGTATTAGTGCTCAGCGGACCTCCCGGAGCAGCCCAGCGCAAGTTGCCAGCAATTTGCATCTCGGTAGTAGGCAATATAGGCTGTTGTTCGTTGGTAAAACGTGCCGGACCGCTGCAATTAGTACAATTAGCAATAAAATCAGCCCCTGTATTAGGCGAAGTAGAAAAGGCAGCAGCAGTAATATGCCACTCAAAATTGCGCGCCTGCCCTTGCGGAATATCTACCAACACATTGCGCCGATTAGTAAAAATGTTCCCCGAGTTGTTGCCACCTTTAAAGGAGTCATCCAAAAAGTAAACGTTATCTACAATAGTTGGCACGCATTGATTGTCTGCTGTAATTTCAGCAGCTGTTAGGGAGGTTTTCACCGGCAGTGAAGCATCTTCCGAATACCAATTCACCGGATTGCTCCACAATACGTTGTCGCCATTGTCATCGGGTATGCCGTCGTAGTTGGTATCTGCCGCCTTGCGGAACGGATTGAGCGTCTTGTCTTTATTCGTGCCACCTACCCAGTAAAAGTTGCGTCCTTGGCGTATATTAGTAAAGGTCAGGCTATTTGCCGAATTAGAGTTATTGCCTGCATCAGCCCCTGCATTAACAGTTAGGTCAAAACCAGGCAAATTGTCAATCACTTTTACGTCTTTTACCACCAGTGCATTTACTGTTTGGACAACGTTAAGATTTAAATCGGCTTGTTTGCCGTCTAAAATGGAGCGCAAGGTAGCCCAAGTAGTACAAGTACCAGAAAAACTGGTAGTCATATTTCCGGTAATGCGCGTTTGAGGGGTTGCGCTTGCGTTGAGCGTATTAATTTCTGTGTTGAGTTCCACTACCGAGAATTCGCCGAAGGTCAAGTTGGCAATAGTATTCATGTCTGATGTGGCTGTTCCTTCTCCGTTGTTAAGAATGAGGCGAGATTGACTGCTCAAAACAATATTTTGCCATGTATTGATACCAAATTCTGTGGGAGGATTAATCGTAGAAGGCACATCGCCTACATAGGCGACCGACTCATCACCCAACGAGAGCATTTTTCCGCTTACAGGCCACTCTACTTGTCCATAAAAGTAAGCGATGGAGGCTTTGCCGAGCGTAACGTTGTCGTTGAAACGATAGCGATTGCCAGCCGGAGCGGTTAGTTCGCCGCCATTGAGTCTGGAAAACCACACGCGCGAAAGGTCGCCTACGGTGATAGGCGCATCGAAACGAAAATTACCCCAAAAGGGAATTTGGGAGTTATTGCCGATAATTACTTGCTTTTCAAAGCGGTTGATGTTGCTCCATGTGGCATCAGGGGCTACATGGGGCGCTCTAACAACTGTACCAAAATGATTATTAGGATTTACATTAGTATTGTTGCCAAAATCTACCAGACCTTTAAATATTAGCTGACCACCGGTATCCCACCATGATTGAATATATATCTGACGACTTGGCGGACTGGGAACATTGGTGAGTCGTAACTCCCGGAAGTAGAAAGGTCCCCAACCATCTGCGCTGATGTCTATGTCTGTGTGCCGATAACCTATGCCTATGCTTGGTACTTCGCGAGGAACGTTGGCGCTTCTCCCTAAGTTGATAATTACCCAAGCGCCTTCCGTATTGGCTGTGCTATCTAAATTAGCTCCTGAAAAATACCAATAAGATGCTGCGCTAGGCGTGTTAAAAGTAAAATCTGTTCCACGCAAGTCCATCGCTTCAATATCAGAAACAGAACCAGCTGTTAAATTACCTGAGCGCCCCTGAATAGTCCAGTGGGAAGCGCCGCTAATAATCAGTTCGCGCGGAGTAGTAAAATCGGCATTATTGTAACGATAGGCGTTAAACCTGCCCATAACCGCATGATGACCGTTGGTATCAAATACGCCGCGCTGCAAATAAACCGAGCCATTGTTAATCGGATTGGCTCCGCCGTCTATCCTTGCGCTGAAATTGTCTATTAAGCGCCAGCGCGTGTTGTTGGAGTTGCCATTGAAAATTACTTCGCGAGGAAAATTCACACCGCCGCTGCGGATTTCATTCCAACCATTAACAGGGTTTGTAGGTGTATCGCCGTTGCGTCTTGCCCCGGTAAAGATAAAGTTGAGGCGTTGCGTAGCGCTTTGATTTTGAAAAGCGATTGTTCCCGCCGCACGGTAGCAATCAAATGCACCGGCTATGGTTAGCGTGCGGGTAGCGCCGCCCACACTTTGTAAAACAGGCATCGCTGGTGTTACATCGGTAGCTGACCAGCGCATACCCGCTACGGCATAGTTGCCGTCCACATCTACCGTAGCGTTAGCTGCTGAAAATGAAATATCATGATGACCAAACACAACCGAATCGGCTACGGTAGGAATACAAATTGCCGGAACAAATTCATCTGGTTCAAACGACCAGTTGTTGAGATTGCTCCAAAGAGTGTTAGTACCGCTTTGAGGTCCGCCTGCCACCCAATAGAGCGTGCGGTGGGCAGATGTACTGTTGTTTCTAAAATCGATACCGCTATTGCCGCCGCCGTTGGTGTAAGCATAGGCGCGGATATTGTTAGGCAATGAAGAAGCATCTATGTTTGACACATGGACGCGCACCCAGTTGCGGTTAGCTGGCGTAGCCGAAAGGTTGAGCGTTGCACTGCCGGAGCCTGTTCTTCCGATGGTAATTAGGTTGTCGCAAGCGCCCGATACGGCAAAGTTGGCGTTGATGTTGGCAGTTTGTCCGCCGGCGAAGTTATACGTGATGCTGTTGGTCGCTCCGGCAGCCGTAGTTAGACTTACTGCGCCGTTGTAGGTAGCTGCGCCACTATTGGTAAAATTAATCGCCAATGTGCCGCTGATGTTATTAGCCGTTATTGTGCTGCCAAAAGTTACCGTTCCGCCGTTGCCGTATTGGAAATTGCTGCCGCCGCCGTTGTAGGTAAGAGCGCCATCGATAGAAGTGTTGCCGCTGTTGTTAATAGAAACAGTATTGCCTGCGCCAAATGTGGCGCTGCCGCTGATAGTAAAGTTCTTGCCTGCGCTTCCTGCCCCTACATTAAGCGTAGTATTGTTACCCGCCGTAAAAGTATCGCCTGCCGCATCCCCAAAGTTGATATTTCCGCTATTGTTTAATGTAACGTTGTTGTTTGCGCCCAAATTAGTATTGCCTGTTACCAAAAAGGTAGTAACTGTTGACCCTAAAGTTAAAGAGTTATTTGAACTGTTGATTGTAAGGTTTCTGTTAGTTGACGAACTGCCAATATGTACAAAACCTGTATTGTTGTAATTCAGTATGCCTCTGCCGTTGAGCGTAACGTTGTTATTGTGCGATATGTTAGTAACGGTATTACCAAACGCAACGGTGTTAAAGTTGGGCGCACTAGCAGCGCTAACACTCATTGTATTGCTAAAAGTTACCGTTCCCGTATTGTTGTAATTGACATTGCTTCCCGCCACGCCGCCAAGCGTTACCGCTCCTGTATGCGTTATGTTGGTAACGCTGTTAGCAAAAGTCATTGAGGAAACGGGAGTGGTTGCCGCCGTAGCGGTCAGCGTTAAGGTATTGCCAAAAGTTACCGTTCCTGTATTTTGGAAAGATACTGTGTTGCCGTTGCCAAAAGAAACCGCCCCTGTCAGTTGCGTATTAACGCCTTTGAAAGTAACGGCGTTCAGGTTACCGACATTAGTTGCTCCTGTTACAGTAGTTGTAGATTCAAAATTAACGCCTGCTCCGGCAACAGTAGAAGCAGCAACGTTGATGCTACCATACGTATAATTAAATCCGCTTGTACTTTGATTGAAATTTACATTGCTGCCAACGTTCAGCGCGCCTATTTGATGGTTTGCCGAGCCCTCCACAATGACGTTTTTCAATCCAGTGCTGCCTGCAATGGTAATATTGCCGTTATTGCGAGCGTTGCTGCCTAAGGCAAGTTGCGTAGTTGTACCGGCGGTCGTATTGGAGAAATTCCACGTGGCATTAGCCAGGTTAATCGTGCCACTGCCCGAAAGATCAAGACTTGGCGGCGTATTGGAAGCTCCTGTAATGTTGATGATGCTTGTACCCATATTGGCAGTTCCCACATTAACCATTTCAAAACGCTGACAAGTAATACTTTGGTTGGCAGAGTTAAAATTGCCGCTCTGATTGAGAATAAATTCACCCAAAGTTGAAAAAGCATCCACAAGAGTAGCCGAAGCACCAGCATTTTTTCCACAAATGACATTCCCACCGAAGACTTTACTTGCCGAAGTGATACTAATAGCACCTGCGCCTGAAAAAGTTACCGTACCTGTACCACTGACGGTCATACCTGTAATGAAAGTCAAGTTGCCGTGAATGGTCAGCGGGTTATTAATAGCAAAAGTGGGATTGTTAGTTGCGCTTGTCCAAGTTATGTTGGCGCAAACCGCCGTTATATCTACTACAACTATTTGTCCCGAAGCACTAAAAGAATTATTATCAAAATAAACATTATCCGCTGCTGTGGGCGGCGCTGCGTGTGCGGTTGCTCCACCGGAGATTGTGCGCCAATTGTTTGCATTAGACCAGTTAGCAGAAGATGTACCGGGATGAACCCAGTAATAATCTGCAGCCGATAGCTGATTTGCCAGAAAAATAATGGCAAATGACAGCATACTGGAAAGTGCTGTACTTTTCATGATGTAAAAATCGTCAATAGCCAAAACGAGATGAGTAAATTAAATGTTATTGTCATGTTATACCAATGAAGTATTGGTTATAACTGATGCTGTACAAGATTAACGTAAAAATATACAATTAAGCATGCAATAAAACATGTAATACTATGCTCTTAAATACGCACATATTAAAAGATACAATATTATATTTTTTTGCGCATTTAAAATCTATTTTATGTATGTTTAATGTTCAGTATAGATATTGCCTCAAATAAGAAAATCATATTTGGAAACACCTCTGAAAGGTATATAATAAGTTGTTAATCTTGTACTTGGAAACAATATTACGCTTTTTACACGTAACATCCAATATCAGACAAGTTAATTAAATTATAAAATCAAATCAGCTTTTGAATAATGTTTTCATACATCAACAAAAGAAAGTAACTGCATGATAAATATGATAAAAAACAGATGCCGACTGAAGTAATCTTCAATCGGCATCCATTCAATCAAAAGCGGGCTTACTGCCTTTTTGACTACACTGCCTGCGTTTCATACATTTCCACAGGCAAACAACTACAAACCAAGTTTCTATCACCAAAAGCGTTGTCTATACGGCTAACAGTTGGCCAGAATTTAGCAGCGCGGACATAGGGCAGTGGATAAGCGGCTTTTTCGCGCGAATAGGGTCTATTCCAACTATCGGACATGATGACTTCGGCTGTATGCGGTGCGTGTCGCAAGACGTTGTTGTGGCGGTCAGCCTTGCCTTGCTCTATTTCCGCAATCTCGGCGCGAATGGCAATCATGGCATCACAAAAACGGTCTAATTCTTCTTGTGTTTCGCTTTCGGTTGGCTCTATCATCATGGTGCCAGCCACAGGGAACGATACCGTAGGGGCATGGAAGCCATAATCCATCAAACGCTTGGCAATGTCTTCCACTTCTATACCTACCTGTTTGAACGGACGGCAATCAATAATCATTTCATGTGCACAGCGCCCGTTTTTGCCCAGATACAGAATTGGGTAGTAAGGCTGCAAACGCTCTTTGATATAATTAGCATTCAAAATAGCAATTTCTGTAGCTCGGGTAATACCCTCGGCGCCCATCATAGCAATGTAGGCATACGAAATAGCCAAAATGCTTGCGCTGCCAAAAGGTGCAGCAGAAACAGCAGTAATAGCTTTCTGACCACCTGTTTTTACAAACACATGACCGGGCAGATAAGGCGCCAGATGTTTAGCGACACCGATAGGCCCCATGCCGGGTCCGCCGCCGCCATGCGGAATACAGAATGTTTTATGCAAGTTCAAGTGGCACACATCCGCACCAATGTTGGCAGGGCTGGTCAAACCTATTTGTGCGTTCATATTAGCGCCGTCCATGTAAACTTGTCCACCATTTTGGTGAATAATATCGCAAATTTGCTTAATTTCTTCTTCAAAGACGCCATGTGTGGAAGGATAAGTAACCATCAGGCAAGACAGGTCTTTGCTATGTGCTGCTACCTTTTCCTTTAGGTCTTCCATATCAATATTGCCGTTTTCGTCACATTTTACAAGCACTACTCTCATACCTGCCATCACAGCGCTTGCGGGGTTTGTGCCATGCGCTGAGGTAGGAATCAGCGCTACATTGCGGTGATAATCGCCCCGATCGTGGTGATAAGCGCGAATGACCATCAGTCCGGTGTATTCTCCCTGCGCACCTGAATTAGGTTGTAAAGAGACAGCATCGAAACCTGTTACTTCACACAACCATTTTTCAAGGTCTTGAAAAATTTTTGCATAGCCTTGCGCCTGTTCTATAGGCACAAACGGATGCAACTGTCCAAGTTCCGGCCATGTTATAGGTATCATTTCGGCGGTTGCATTGAGCTTCATGGTGCAAGAACCCAGCGGAATCATGGAGTGCACGAGCGACAAATCCTTGTTTTCCAACATTTTTAGGTAACGCAACATTTCATG
>Ga0308419_1002260_pt1 | contig 12481 bp, 14 predicted proteins | sample HotsprSampleMS50_FD_203674 | JGI IMG/M metagenome (GOLD analysis project Ga0308419, IMG submission 203674) | Hot spring phototrophic mat microbial communities from Mushroom Spring, Yellowstone National Park, Wyoming, United States - 20090730_MS50 ... | reverse complement strand
AGCTTCTTTTTATATCAAAGATATATCAGATGGAAACACCGAAGCTTTAGTTGGAGATTTTTTAATGCCAAACTTAGCAAGAATAGAAGATGATGGAATTTATAGCCGAAGAGATGTAGAAAGCTGTGCTACTAAAATTTTTCTTGCGGGTCTTGCAATTGACGAACCAAACATAACCTACAATCGCAACAAAAAAGCAAGTGAACCTCTCAAACCCTCAGATCCAAACTCTAGAGTTTTACCACCTCTTCTTTGTAGTTTACCTAACTATAAAGGAAAATTGATTGACTTAGATTAAACCACAGAATGCTCAGCTGTGCTTTTTTTTGTGAGTCTTATTAGAAGAATAATGAGGGAACTTCATTTTAGAGATTTGATGACAAAGCTCAATCATCTTTTCAATCCCAAGTAAGTTTACTAAATCTAAACATTTTTGAAATCCAATACTATCTAAGATTGTCAAAATATTATCTACCCCAATGGAACGCACAAGAGGGACTAAATCAGAAAGCCCACGCTGGCGAATCCATTTCTTAGCTTGAGAAAGAGTTAGAGCATTTCCAAGTAAAATGAGCCTATCTAAACTAATTTGTTTTGTCAATTCTAAAGTTTCTGCAACTCCTGCATAAGAAAGAAGTCCCATACTTTTTTCTACACCAATGGATTTTAAAAGTTTTACACAATTTTCTTTACCAAGTTCTTTACCTAAAAGAGCCATTTCTGAAGGACTAATACTTGCACACACTAATTTTAACTCTCCAATAGAAAGATGTTCTATATAGTATGCCAGTTCGTCGTCCGAGTTCATTTCCATAATTTCTACAATATCTTTCTCTGGGATATTGTTTAAAAGATCTAAAATCTTATTTTCCGATATACTCTTTGCTAAGTAAATAATCCTATCTTTGTGAATTTTTACAGAAAGAGATGTAACCCTTTTGTAACCTAGACCTTGCATAAGTTTGAAAGATTTTCCAGGACCTAGCTTTTCTAAGTATTCATAAAAATTTTGTAAGTTATGAAACATTGTTTTCATGGTTTATAGCCTATTATAAAAACAAAACTTTTTGTCAAGAAAAAAAATACACTTACCGAAGTTATATTCAATGGAAAAACTAGAAAATTCTTTAAAATTTAAAACTTGGCTAGAGGAATTAAAAAAAAATCAAATTCATCTCAATCATTATAGAGAGTTAGCATCCATCAAAAAACATAATGGAGAAATTTTATTTAGTTTTTTAGAAATAGATGCTACTAGTCCAGAGTCCCAAAAACTACCCTCTAGTGTTTTACTTCGAGGACATTTTGTAAGTGTAGTCACATGTTTAAGAGATAAAGATAACAAAAAAAGGTATTATCTTTTAGTAAAACAAAGAAGAGTTGCTACAGGTGGTTTTTTTTATGAACATCCTGCTGGGATGTGTGACAATGAAACTGACCCTTACAAAGTAGCTTTAAAAGAAGTTGAAGAAGAAACAGGACTAAAAATTCAAAAAGAAGATTTATTCCTATTACATGAAAAAATTTTATATAGTTCTCCAGGTCTTTTAGATGAAGCAGGATATTTTTTTGGATGTGAAATAGAACTCCCACAAAGGCAAATTCAAGAATTTCAAAATAAAATTACCGGAGCTAAACAAGAAAACGAATATATACAAACTTTTTTATGTCCTGAAGAAGAAATTTTTAATTACCTACAAAATTCAAATGGAATTCTAGCTACCTTATTATTTCAAAAAAAATTTCTTGACACCTCTAGAAAATAAATCAATCTAAACTCAAAATCAAAAAGGAAAAGAATATGTTTAGTAGAAATTTTTTATTTCCTTATTTATTGTTTACGTTTATTTTTACTTTAAGTTTCTGCTCCGAAAGTATTCAATTTGTAAAAGAAAAAGCAGAGTCAGAGGAAGGTAAAAAAAGCTATTCAAATAGCTAAAGAAAAACTGAGTGAAAAAGAAACCCAAGAAAAACTTAAAGGACTTCTAAAGAAGAAATTTCCTTTGGATATAGAATAACCTATTTTGTTCCCATCTGGATCTAAAAAATAAATTGAGGATTTTGTCTGTTCGATAATCTGAAAATTTTTAATTTGTACATAACTTTGACTATCTAAAGAAAAAACTAAAGCCTCAGGAGCTTTAGTCTTTTCTTTTTTTTCTATCATAAGAATAACGTTAGGTGAAATGTGAAACCAAACACTTCTCAAACTTCCCATCTCATCATACCATTCTCGAGTAAGTTCCATACACGGAAGTTTTAAATAAAACTCCCGCATCTGTTGAAGTTTACTTGTGCCAATAGCTATATGATGGAGTAGGGGAGGTTTCATTTTTGAATGGCATCTATAACCTTATTCATAACTTCCATCAAGTCATGATCTTTAGGTGTGAATACTTCCTTCACTCCTATAGTTTTTAAACTTTGAAAATCTGACTCAGGAATAATTCCCCCAAACACTACAGGAATACTTTCTTTTGCTTTGTAGTGTTCTAGTTCTGAAAAAATTTGTTCTGCAATTTCTTTATGAGAACCCGAGAGTATGGAAATACCAATTATATCAGCATTTTCTTCTACAGCACTCTGTACAATTTCTTCTGGCGTTAGGCGAATTCCAGAGTAAATAACATCAAAACCAGCGTGCTTAGCAGCTATAGCAATCATCTCTGCTCCATTAGAATGACCATCAAGTCCCGGCTTACCTACAACTATTTTAGGGCGATGCCCTTTTACTTCCTTAAACTTCTCAACCTTTGCTCTTACTTCTTTTACTTTATCTGTTTCTATTTTTAAAGTTTGTCCTTCTACACCCGTTGAAGGCTGATAAGTTCCAAACTCTTCTCTTAAAACATCTGCCCATTCTCCTGTAGTAACTCCTATCTTAGCACATTGAATAGAAGAAGGAAATAAATTTTTTCCTTCTCGTGCATCTTTTCGTAAAGAATCTAAGGCTTCTTTTACTTTTTTCTCGTCACGTTTGGTTTTAGTTTCTTTTAGAGCTTGAAGAGTTAATTCTGCAGAAGCAGGATCTACTTTAAAAATTCCTCCATCTTTATCAGTCATAAGAGGGGAGGTAATTCCTTCTGTCCATTTATTTTTTCCTACTACAATCTGCTCTCCTGAGTTTATACGAGCCATTCTTTCTGCTTGAGATTTCACTAATTGAGACTTCATGTAACCATTTTCTATGGCTTTAATAGCTCCACCCATGTCTAAAATTTTTTGAATTTCAGCATAAGCTTCTTCTTTTAGAGCTTTTACTTTACTTTCTATTACTACAGAACCATCGAATATATCGGGATATTCTAATAAGTCAGTCTCATAAGCTAAAATCTGTTGTAGACGTAAAGACCACTGTTGGTCCCATGGGCGAGGTAAAGAAAGAGCCTCATTCCAGGCAGGAAGTTGTAAAGCTCTACAACGTGCTTTTCTAGACAAAGTGACGCCTAACGTCTCTATTAAAATTCTCCAAGCATTGTTTTCAGGTTGTTCTTCTGTAAGTCCTAAAGAGTTGACTTGAACACCATAACGAAAAGTTCTATACTTTGGATTTTTTACACCATAGCGATCTCTTGTTATCTCATCCCACATTTCAACAAAGGCACGCATTTTACACATTTCTTCTATAAAACGCATTCCAGCATTTACAAAAAAAGAAATTCTACCTACACATCTTTCAAATTCTTCCTCTGTGAAACAATTTCTTTCCTTTATAGCATCTAAAATAGCAATAGCTGTCACTAAAGCAAAAGCTAACTCTTGAACAGGAGTGGCACCTGCTTCTTGTAAATGATACGAACAAATATTCGAAGGATTCCATTTTGGGACATGTCTCAAGCAATACTCATACATATCTACAATTAAACGAAGCGACTGCCTTGGGGGGAAGATGTAAGTTCCTCTTGCTAAATATTCTTTAATGATGTCATTTTGAGTAGTTCCTTCTAGTTTCTCAAGAGGTACATTTCTTTCTTCAGCAAGTGCAATATATAAAGAAAGTAGCCACATAGAAGTGGCGTTAATTGTCATGGAAGTGTTCATCTCACCAATGGGAATTTCATCAAACAAAACTCGAAAATCATCTAAAGAATTTATAGGAACTCCTACTTTTCCAATCTCTGGCTTTGCGATAGGGTGGTCCGAACTATAACCACACTGAGTAGGAAGATCAAATGCTATAGAAAGTCCTGTTTGTCCTTTAGCTAAATTTTTTCTATACAATTCATTGGAAGAACGTGCATTTGTATGACCTGCATAGGTCCTAAAGATCCAAGGCTTGTCTTTTGTTGGTTTTCCATTTTCATCGAAAAGTTGGTAAGAATTTGGTTTGTTCATATGTCCCACCTTTACATTGTCTATTACCAAGTTTCTAAAAACAAATTAGAGATCATCTTAAAAATTATTATTTTAAAAATCCACTAAAGTCAAACAGAAAAAACACTTAAAATTTTATTGGAATTGCTGAGTTTAATTGGTGTAGGAAGAATTTACTTTCCTTAATTCACTATAACAGAGGTCTCCAATATAACAGATACAAGAAGCGGGGATTAAAATATTTGATTAAAAATAATCAATTTAAAATTTAAAGATTAATTTCAATCAATTCTAGAAGTGGTTTTTTCCTTTGTTATGATTATTTTTGAGCGATCCATTTCTTCAAAGTACTTTTTAATAACTTGCAAAAGGAAGTCTGAAATTTCTTCTTGAATGTATATAGTGTCTCCTTCTATGGTAGGATTTAAGGATTGTAGTACAGAAATAGAACTTTGAGTAAGCTTGCTAGAAGCCCAAGAAAGAAAGTCAAACCAAGAAGATTTATTTTTATCATTTTTTTGATTAAAATTAATCTCAGATAAGTAAATTGTCCTTTCCTTACAAACTGCTTTTAAATAAGCAATCTGTGTTTCTAATCCTCTTTTCTTGGCTTCCTTATAGGCATAACTAAATACCTCAGGTCCGTACGTTTCAATAAGAGAATCGTAAGAATTTTCTTCTTTTTGTTTGTTGTCTTTCTTTTCCTTTGCCCCATCATTTTTTGGTTTGTGAACTTGGTTTGTATTGGTTATGGATATATTTATTTGGTTAGGGTTTGCCTTTTCTGACCTTTGAGGTGAGGAAAAATCTTCCCTAGGGGTGTATGATTTTATACCTTCGGGGTGCAGGTTTTTATCCCAGTGAGGTGTAATTTTGGAACCCTCATAATTGAAACAAAAATAGTAGGTTGAATTGGTATGTCCTTTCCCTGTTTTTACTTGTATAAGTCCCGCCTCTATAAGATCTTTTTTGGCTTCTATTATGGACTTTTTAGTTTTAAACCCTGTTAACTTCATTAAAGTACTCGTACTTGGCCAAACCTGCTTAAAATTTTGATCACTAAATTTAAGCAAAACAGGATACAAAGTTCTCGCTCCTACTGATAATCTTGCCCATAAACCTGAATCTATAATGTCAACCATTATTTTTATGTAAGCTTGAGAGCCTGCCATCTTTCACCTCTTTTGCATTGATAAAAATTGCACAAATTTTTTCTTAAAATTAAGCAAAAAAAAAGTGAAAATGGTTGACTTTTTAGAGATAATAATTTTATTATGTCTCATCCAACAACATTCCTTTGGGCTTTTGCCCTACCTCCACTAAAAATAGTGGAGGTATTTCCTTTTTTTAGTTATGTCACATTACTAAATTTAAATTAGATTGTCAATAAGAAAATTAAATGAAATTATTACTTTTAAAAAAATATTCTTTACCAGAGAGTAAATTTTTATTTGGAAATAAAAATTTTTTAACTAACTTTAAATTGTAAATTTCTACTTACTTACTTAATTAGACCTAGATGGTTTTATTTTTTAACTGGAAAAATATTTTTAGTATTTATTTGAAGTGTTCGTGAGAACCTAGAGAAGAAAACTTTTGTAGAAAGAAAGGTTAAATGGTAATTCTAAATTTCAAATCATTTTTATTTTGCAAAATTTTTTTACGGTTCAGGAAAATGGATTAACAGAATTTTTATCTAAATATAAACAAACCTTATAGCTTTAAGTATTTTAATTGTTTTTGTAAAAAAAGCATAGCTTTTTCTGCCACTGTCGAATTTGGAAAGGAAAATATCACATCCTTCCCAGACCTGTAAACTTGAAAATCTAATTCTTCTTGCTGAGTTTCCTTTTGAAAATTATTTTTATTGAATTCTTTAGCATCTTTAATTGTTTTAAGTTCTCCTGCTTGAAACTTTTTTAAAAAATGGTTTAATTCCCCTTTTTTAGCAGATTGGACTGCTTGTACTAAAAGATTTTTGGATTCTATACCTGCTTTTTTACATGCCTCTATTTCTTCTTTCGAGAGGTAACTTATACTCAAAAGTTCACTCATATAATTTCGACTTTTCCCTATTAAATTAGCTAGTTCTTGATCAGAATACTGAAACCTTGTTTTTAAAAGACTAAGAGCTTCTATTTCTTCGTAAGGAGATAAGTTTTCTCTCTGTAAATTTTCAATAACTGCTAAACGATAAGTTTCTTTTTCGTTTTTATTGAGAATTTTGCATTCAATTTCTGTCCAGTTTAGTAGTTTAGCAGCATGATATCTTCTTTCTCCAGCTATGATTTTGTAGTTATCTCCCTCATCTTTAGTAACTAAAATAGGTTGTAAGAGCCCGTCTTGGCGCAGACTTTCTGCAAGTTCTTCAATTCCCTTTTTTCGATCTTGACGAGGTTGGAGCTCTGAAGGTTTAATTTTTTCTAATTTAATCTTACGTATAGTTCCCTCTAGGACTTCTGTCTGAAAAATGTCTGCAAGAGAACCTAGTCTTTTACTTTTTGAGCTCATTGAGAAACTCCTCTACAAAGTTTTCGTATTCTTTAGATTGTCTACTTTTGTTGTTATAGTCATATATAGAACATTTTGCTAAGTGACTTTCTCCAATAGCAACTCCATCTGAAATACTGGTTTGAAACACTTTAAAATACTTATCTAAAACAGGAATAATTGTTTTCGTTAGAACAGTATGTTGTTTCAATTGGGTTACCAAAGCACCTAAAATTTCCAGCTTAGGATTAATTCTTTTTTGAATACTAGTGATGGTTTGCTGCAAGCCTGCTATCCCATCTACAGAAAATTTTTCGGCTTGAAGTGGAATTAATACATAATCTGAAGCTACTAAGGCATTAATTGTAAAAATTGACAAGCTAGGAGGACAGTCTATTATACAAAAATCTATATTTTCGACGCTATCCATTGCATCTCTTAATATATAGGGAGCTTCTAGGGAATTTGCACTTAACACTTCCATTTCAGCTAAATTTCTATGGGAAGGAGCTAGCCAAAGATTTTCTTTTTTTGTTGGGACCAATACTTCTGTTAATTTTAATTTTAAATGGAATAGATGAAACATTGTTTTTGCTAGCTGTTCTGGATTTACGTAAATTCCACTGGAATTTGCCTGCGGGTCTATATCTACTAGGATAGTTTTATAACCTCTTCTTGCTAGTCCATCTGCAAGATTTATAGAGGTCGTTGTTTTTCCTTCTCCACCTTTTTGGTTGGCTACTGCTATTGTATGCATAGTTTTTTGTAAGTTTTACATTGTCCTTCTCTAGGTAAACTCTTTTCTTTTGTTTTCTTTATGGTCGGATATCCGACATTTCCAAAAAAACTATGCTTGACATTATGATTAAAAATAAACAGTTTAAGAAAATAATGAATTTACCTTCCTATGAATTTTTTGCAAATCTAGAGTTTCCAAGAGAAAATTGGATCAAAGATTTAGAGATAGCTTTTTTTCAAGCAGGAAGGGCAATGGAAGGTAAATGTGGAATAGTAGTCTTATACTCACAAGAGGAGGAAAGTTTTGTAGAGGTAGCACAATTTGGTTATAGAGAAGAAGGATACTATTATGATTTTTTAGCAAGAGGAGAAGGAAATTTTGAAAAAGTTGAGGCTAGTGAAAAACCTCTTGTATTTTTAAAAGCAAAAGGATACAATTTATATCATAATGAAAGTGAGTACTGTATCGTGGCTAGGATATACAGAGAAGCAATGTTAGGTTTCGTTTTAATGGAATTTGGTTCAGGAACGAATTTGGAATTAAATTCGTGGGTTTTAGGTCTTATTGCTACAAGGATTGGAATTTTGAAAAAATCTCCTCTTTTCCACGAAACAAGAAGTTCAGAATTTGTAGAAGACATTTTATCCACAGTAGAAAATTGGCAAGAAATACTAGCAAAGACAAAGCAAAAACATTATCTTACTTTATCTGTTGAATCTGGAAAAATTAGAAATAAAATTGTTAAGTATATACATCAAGTTTTAAATCAAAGTGGAGAACTTTTATTAATTAACTTTGTCCCTGCACAAGTAGGAAAATTTGAAAAGGCTTTAGAAGAGTGGGTACAAATATCAAGGCAGGGTAGCTTAGCTTTTGAGACTATAAAGTCTCTCGGACTTGCACACCAGCAAATTTTATATGAGTTTATAAAAAAATATACACGAGAAACTATTTTTATTTTTTGTGAGTTAGGGGAAATTGAGTTGGAAAATTGGTTTTCTCCTTTTGAAAGTATAATTAGAGAAAATTTACTGGTAATTCCAAAACTTTCTGTAATAAATCTAGAAAAAAGACTTTCCATTTTTAAAGGATTAATTAAAGAAGTATCCAGTTTATATAATCGAAAAAATATAACAGTTTCTAAGGAGGCAATGGATTTTCTCGAAGAAATGTCTAGAGAATTAAATTTTGAGGAAATCCAAAATATTCTAGAATCTTCCATCCTGAAGTGTAAGGATTCTTCCTTAACAAAGAAACATTTAGAGGAAGAATTGGGAAGTAGAGAAAAGTCTGCTTACCAGCACGATCTGGAGGACCTCGACCTAAGGAAGAGTGTAGAGGCAATCGAAAGACAGAAAATACTTTTAGCAAAAAAATTATTTTCTGGGAATCAAATGAGAATGGCTAAGGCTCTGGGAATATCTCGGGGTTCTCTACAGTATAAAATGAAACAAATGGGATTGTTATGATGGAAGAAATATTTATAGAAGAAAGAAGGACTCCAGCAGGATTTAGAGTCAAAGTAGATGTAAATACTTATGAATACTACATTTACAATTCAAAGGGAAATTTAGAAGTTCCTAAAATGCCCGATTGGAAACCAGGAATACCTGTGCAAGTGCCACGTGTTGTTTTTGTAGGGGGAGAGTTTAATTTAACTCACTTTATTTTAGGAGAATTAAGTTTTGTAAACTCAAAGGATGGAAAGATGAGCATTCCTTACCAGTACGGTAGTTCTAAAGAGGCTAAGGTTCTCTATCTGCCAGCTTATAGTGAATGTGATATTATGCCAGTAATTTTATATCACTATGAAAGTTATAAGGATGTCTTGAAAGCTACTGAAAGAGGAATTGTTTTTAAACATATAGTTGTAGATGAGTCTTTTCCAAAAAATGAAATGGTAAGTATGAAAGTAAGGTATCCAAAGGTAAATATTTTAATACAAAAGAAAAAGGTTTCCATACAAAGTTAGTTAAAAAAGGATAGAAAAGGGAAAGAACTAAAGACCTATGAGTTTTGAAGAAATAGATCACCAATATGAAGAAAGAAAAACTCCTGGTGGATATCTGGTAAAAGTAAGACTTAGTAAAATGACTTATGTGGTTTTTACCCCTAAGGGACCTGAAGTTCCCAAAGGAGCTAAAAACAATTCCATTATTGTACCTGTGCCAAGGGTTGTGTTTTTAGGGGAAGATTTTAATCTAACTCATTTTAGGTTAGGTGAGTTATCTTTTGTAAATGTCAAATCCTCTAAATTAGTTATTCCATACCAACACGGAGGTTCTAGGGATATAAAGACCATATTTTTAAATTCGGGAAGTGAGAGTGATATTTTACCCGTAATCATATATCATTTTAATACTGTCAAAGAAGTTATAGCTTTAGCAGAGCAGGGGGTAGAATTTCATCACATAGTAGCTGATGAATCTCTGCAGAGAAGTGATATGGTATCTTTAAAGATTCGCTTTCCTACAGTTAATATTCTGATCTTAAAGAAAAAAATTGCTGTAACTCAAGATCCTAAAGCTATGATGCTGCCCGATGAAAAAGGGGAAAACAAACCAATAGATGATTCTACTGGAATTTCAATGCGGGCAACTAACAGTGCGAATTTAAACATGAATTCTGATAACCCTGTTTTCTTGGCTCGTATACACTTGCGGAACTTGGAACTAGATAAGGTCAAACAGCTTCTTTTTGATTTTAACTTAACCGCAGAAGACATTATGTTTATTCGTACTTTTTTAGATGTAATGATCAAAAATGCAAATAACAAAGAAGAACTAGAAGTCAATAAGGAAAAACTTAAAATCCTGGATGAAGTTTTTCGCCTAGCTGCTATGATTGTAAGGAAGGATGAAACAGATTTTGAAATAGAACTAGAGAAAGGTCTTCAGAAAGATGTGGCTTATATGATTTATGCTTTATTAGAAAAATACCAAGAAAATGCTTCTACCATTGAAGAGGAAATTATGTATTGGGATTGGAAGTATAGGGCTCGTAGGTTAATGTAGGAAACTTCCAAAGAAAAAGAAGTTGATTGTTAATGAAAAATAAAAAAGTATGCTAAAATAGTAGGGGAGAGGTTGAGAATTTGAACAAACCAGGATTTAACAAACTAATCGAAGCTATGCGTAAGCTCAGTTTAGATGTAAATGATAGGGAAATTTGTAAAAAATTAGAAACATTGATGTTAACTAGTAAAGAGGATCTCAACCTCTCGGGAGTGAAAAGTCTTCTTGACTCTCCTTTAGAATTTGATCCTAAGGACATACCTGATCCATATACTCAGTACGTAAAACATTTTATTTATATGGTCAAGAGAAACGAAAAGTTAGGCATTCAAAAATACGAACACGAAGAAACTAGAAAACCAGAACGTAAAAATTTAAAACAGTCAAATTAAAAAATAATCATAATCTTTAGAAAACAGATAATTTTTAGAGTGAAAGGCTACTTCTGGAAAAGTTTTTTCCCAACCTTTGCTTAAATTTAAGCATGACTTAATAACTTCCATAGTAGCATAGGCATCATCCAAAGCCTCATGAAAAGAGTTTTTTGTCTTCGTACGAATTCGATTAGCTGGAATTTGAAATTTTTCTCGAAGTGTGACAAGACCATATTTTTTAAATTCAGGGAAGAGTTTTCTTGTCATTTGAACTGTGCAGAAGACAGGTAGATTAGGAAATTCAAGCCTCTGCATTTTAGAAGCAAAAATTAAAAAGTTTAAATCAAAAATAGAGTTTTGCATTACTAAAATGGAACTCTCTATAAAGCTTAAAAAATTAGGTAAAACTTCGATTATATTTTTTTCAGATTCCAGATCTTTATCTTTAATTCCATTGATTTTTGTAACACTTCTGGGAATCTTACGAATGGATTTAACTAATTGCTGAAATTCAGATATTTTTTTTTCCTTAGTAAATCGAATAGCTCCAATTTCAATAATTTCGTCTTTTTCAGGATTTAATCCTGATGTCTCTAAATCTAAAGATACAAATTCTAGGTTTTTTAGAGGAGTATTCAAAAGAAAATCTTGCATAATTGATAAAGTATACTATGAGAGTAGGACAAAATTAAAACAAGCTAAAAAAAATATGTAACCAAAAATAGACATTTATTCAATAAATTTTAAAAATCCATGCAGATGGCATGCTTTTAAGATACACAATAGTGACAAAATGTCATACACACTCTTTTAAAATACACATGACATTTTGTCTAGAAAGATTTCTGCTTGCTAGTAAAAAGCTTTCTGGTAAATTAGAGTTTATGGCTGAAAGTTTGAGACTTAGAGTAAAATGTCATGCTTGTAATAACTTAATAGAAGGTACTGCAAAGTATGGAAGTGGGCATTATGTGCCTCAAGGAGTAGACTTTGAATTCATAGCTACTGGAAAAGTTGAAACTGCAGATGGTAAAAGAAAAGTAAAAGCAGAAGTTATATGTGTTTGCCCTAGTTGTGGAGTAAAATGTAAGTTTTCTGTTTAATATTAAGCAAAAACTTTAGAACTTATGAATTTTGCCAGCCCTTTATTTTTGCTTTTCCTTTTTTTGGTATTTCTAATATATTCTCTTTTGTCTTTTTTTAAACAAATAAATGATTATTTTTGGATTAAAATTTTATTACTTTTGAGCAGTTATTTTTTTTATGCTTCATGGAATCCAAAATATTTGCTTTTGATTATTTTTACTACATTATTAGATTATTTTATAGCAAAAAGAATAGTATCCTTAAGTAACTCGATTAAAAAAAAGCAAATGCTTTCCTTATCTTTATGCTTAAATTTAGGTATACTTTTTTTATTTAAGTATTATGGTTTTTTTCATAAGGAGTTTTTTGTTTTTTTAAACTATATTGGAATTTCTAGTACGTTTTTTCCTGCTTTAGAACTTACCTTGCCAGTAGGAATTTCTTTTTATACTTTTCAATCCTTA
>Ga0308419_1002259_pt1 | contig 12483 bp, 13 predicted proteins | sample HotsprSampleMS50_FD_203674 | JGI IMG/M metagenome (GOLD analysis project Ga0308419, IMG submission 203674) | Hot spring phototrophic mat microbial communities from Mushroom Spring, Yellowstone National Park, Wyoming, United States - 20090730_MS50 ... | reverse complement strand
ATACCGAAAGTGCCCCAGCGCGTCTTCCACATTATTGCCGAAAATCCACAGCGACCACATATTGCCCAGAATATGCCAGAAGCTCCCGTGCAAAAACATACTGGTCAGAATCGTCAGCCACGGGTTGACGACAGGCTCCACGCGAATCCCGCGCTCCACCAACTGCATCTGCAGCAGCGGATCCACATACGCCCCAGTGATCTCGGCAGGGATGGCGGCGTACACATAGGTGATGCGCTCGTCTAACTCCTGCAAGATGTAGACCAGCACATTCACCACAATCAGCCCCACCGTCACAAATGGGAACCTATGCGATGGGTTATGGTCGCGGATCGGCAGTAGCACGGGGATATTATTCCCTACTGGACACGCCTCTCCTGCCAGCCTCCCCGCACAATTCAGGTACACTACTGCCATTCTGGGAGGAGACTATGGCTATTCGGATTGGCATCAACGGCTTCGGTCGCATCGGGCGGATGACCCTGCGCGCGATTCGCAAGCACTACCCCAACGACTTCGATGTGGTCGCCATCAACGACCTGACCGACGCGCACAGCAACGCGCACCTTTTCAAGTACGACACCACTTATGGAACCTACCCTGGCACGGTGGAGGCAGAGGAGAACGCCATCGTGATTGACGGCGACCGTATCCGCGTGTTCGCCGAGAAGGACCCTGCGGCGATTCCGTGGGGCGATGTCGGCGCGGATATTGTGATCGAGTCCACGGGCGTGTTCACCGACGGGCAGAAGGCGGCGGCGCACCTGCGCGGCGGCGCGAAAAAGGTCATCATCACCGCCCCCGCCACCAACGAGGACATCACCATCGTCATGGGCGTCAACCACGAGGCGTACAACCCCAGCCAGCATCATGTGATTTCGAACGCCTCCTGCACTACGAACTGCCTCGCGCCCGTAAGCAAGGTGCTGCACGAGACTTTCGGGATTGAACACGGCATTATGACCACCGTCCACGCCTACACGAATGACCAACGCATTCAAGACCAGGTTCACAAAGACCTGCGTCGCGCGCGCGCGGCGGCGGCGAACATCATCCCGACCTCCACAGGCGCGGCGAAGGCAATCCACCTCGTGCTGCCCGAACTCAAGGGGCGCATGCACGGGATTGCGCTGCGCGTGCCGACGCTGACCGTCTCGATTGTAGACCTTACCGTGACGCTGTCGCGCGAGGCGACCGCCGAGGCGATTAACGAGGCGTTCCGTCAGGCGGCGACGGGCGCGCTGCAGGGCATTCTTGGCGTAACGGACGAGCCGCTGGTGTCGGTGGACTTTCGCGGCGACGAGCGCAGCGCGATTGTCGACCTGCCCTCGACGCTGGTGATGGGCGGGCGACTGGCGAAAGTGATGGCGTGGTACGACAACGAGTGGGGCTACTCATGCCGCGTCGCCGACCTCGCGAAATACATCGCCAGCAAGGGCTACTGACCCCGTCGTGGCTGGGCTATGCGCCGTGGGTGGCGCTGGCGGCGCATAGCCTGCTGGCGATTGCCTACAACCTCGCGACCCCCTTCGGCAACAACGGCTACCCGAACACCCCCGACGAGGGCGCGCACTTCCAGTATGTGGCGTATGTGGCGCGGGAGTGGCGGCTGCCCAAGTTCGAAGGCTACGAAGGCGTCGGCTACGAGGCGCACCAGCCGCCGTTGTATTACTTCCTTGCGGCAGTGGTCTACGCCCTCACGGGCGGCGAGGGCAAGGCGGTGCGGCTGCTCTCGACGCTCTGCAGCGCAGGTGTGGTGTGGCTGGTGTGGCTGACGCTGCGTCGGCTCGCGCCTGAACGCCCGCTGCTCGCGCTGACAGGCATGGGCTTCGCGGCGTTTCTGCCGATGCACATCGCCATCGGCAGCGCCGTCGGCAACGATGCGCTGACCAACCTGCTGTTTGCGGCGGTGTTGTATGGGTTGCTAACCAACCTGCACAACGCAACAGCGTCAACTACCGCGCCAGAAAATTCGAACCCCCTCCTTAAGGTTCCCCCTGCGGGCAGGGGGAACCGCGCCGATTCGGTTCCCCCCGCAAAGCGGGAGGAACCTGAAAAGCGGGACACTCACGCCTCGGTTCCCCTCGCGAAGCGGGGGGAACCCAGCCCCCACTCGGTTCCCCTCGCGAAGCGGGGGGAACCTGCAGGAGGGGGGCGTCTATATCAACTATTCCTACTCCCCATCCTCACAGGGCTAACCCTTCTAACCAAAGCGACAGGCATCCTGCTCATCCCGATTATGCTGCTCGGCGTCATCGTTGCAGCGCGGTTGCAGTCGGGGCGGTGGGCGCGTGCGCTTGGCGCGGCGACGCTTGCGCTGGTGATGACACTGCTGGTCAGCGGCTGGTGGCTCGTGCGCAACTATATTCTCTACGGCGACCCGCTGCTGCAGCGCACCTTTCTGGAGGTGTTCGCAGGCACGGCGAAGGCGCAGGACTTTCTCAATCAGGGCATGACTTGGGGGCAGTACGCGCGGTTGGTGGCGGACTGGACTTTCCGTAGTTTCTGGTTTGCGTATGGCATGCCCGAAACGGCACGCACGGGCTTGCCAAACTTCCTGCCCGACAGCGTGTATCTCGGGCTGAGCGCGCTGACGCTGGGCGCAGTGATGGGGTTTGTGCTGCGCTTGCGCGAGCCGTTGCCGCTATGGGTGCGGGTGTGGCTGCTGCTCGCGGGGCTGTGCCTCGTGCTGACGCTGGTCAGTTTCGTGCTGTTTGTGCGCGTGTTTTTCCAGACGCAGGGACGCTACTTCTACCCCGCGTTGCTGCCGATTAGCGTCTTCTGGGCGCTCGGCTGGGAGCGACTGGTTCCTGAACGCTACCGACCGACGGCGCTGCTGGGGATCACAGGGGTACTGTTGGCGTTGGCATTGGGATGCCTAAGATACTTAGAATAGCGTACACTATTGACTATCACTAATATTGCGAATATCTTCAAGTGCTTGGAGCGCTGCTTGAACAACCCGATTTGACACCCAGAGCGTCGACTCAAAGGCTAACGCATTAATAGCCTCCCGCGCATGCGTGTAGGATAGGTAGCCATATGCAGCAGACGCTAGAACAACGCCAAGCGACCCGTGCACCTCTACACCCAGCGACGATGCCAGCACGCGAGCGGCAGCGTCATCTGTGAGAAACCAGTTTGCTTGCACCTGGAGCGCGAGGGCTAATGCCATCGCTTCGCCCAGATCCACATAATTTGCGCTCACCCACTCAAGAGCACGCTGACGCCATTTCGCTTCTACTGCGACAACTCGGAATTCAGGAGGAACGGAGCGAGTAGGCTCAAGACGCTGCCACTCGTGATGCACCTCTGAAGGAATGAATACCTGACCGAGGCGCGTTAGCAAGTCTAAGCGGTCAATCTGCATCAGGTGGAGAAGCGGACCTGTATCGCAGACTATGATTCGGGATCTTGGCGCAGCTGACGCGCCCATTCGATGTCCTCCAGCTGAAACTGTTCGGTGAGTTGAAGCGAGTGTCGGCGAAGGAACTCCCAAAGCGCCGCACGCACGGCTTCCTCTTCGCTTGCAAACCAGCCCTCCTGAACCATTTCACGAAGCAGTTGCGCCAGACGGTCGGGCAACTGGACTTGAAGTGTCGTCATCGGAATCACCGTGCTTATTGTACCCCGCCACGCCGTGTTTAGCAAACGCCACTATGCCGTTTCAGCCGCTGCAGACTGTCCCCTGAATATGGAATAACCCCTTCGGGGATACCTATGGCTGGCAAGGCGAAGAAATCGGAAGGCGACGGCGGCGGAGGCGGCGGCAAGGGCAAAAGCCCCATGCTGATGATGATCGTGGTGCTGATTGCGGGGCTGGCGGGGGGAGTGTTCGCGGGCAAAAGCTTCCTCGCGCCGAAAGCGCCACCCCTACCGAAACCGCCCACCGTCGGCAAAACGCTGGACTTGGGCGAGTTCATCGTCAACTTGGGCGACGAGAACTACCTCAAGGCGGGCGTCGCGCTCGGTCTCAAGGAGGGCATCGACCCCAAGAAACTGGAGGAGGAGACCGCGCCGCTGCGTGACGCCGCGTTGATGGCGTTCGCGGGCAAGACGCGCTCGCAACTGAACACGCTGGAAGGCAAACACAAGGTCAAAGAGGAGATTCGCGAGCGCGTGAACGAGGTGCTGGAACACAAAACGCACGAGAAGGAGAGCGTGCTGGAGGTCTACTTCACCTCGTTTACGACGCAGTAGGCGCACGCCCACGCCGCAGGTAGACAATCTCGGCGAGTGCGGCGAGTTGGAACGCGGCGACGCCCACCAGCAGCGACGCCTGCGCCGGCTGCGCGCCCAACGCCCGCGCCAGCGCCACGCCCACCACCAAGCCCAGCGCGTTCACCAGCAGGTTCACCGCCATCCCCCAGTAGACGACGGTGGTCTGCTTCGCGGCGATGCGCAGCCCGCGCAGCGTGGAGCCATACGCCGTCAGCGCGGGCAGCAGCAGGCACATCTGCAGCCCGAACACCACAGGCGACGCCAACTCTGCCTTGAGCGCGAGTAGCCGCTCCGTGAACAGCCCCGCCAGCGGGGTGAACGCCAGCAATGCGAGCGCGAGCGTCGTGCCCAGCGCAACCTTGCCTGTGAAGGCGTACAACGCACGCTCCGCGATGCCCTGCTGCCGCGCGGCGACGCTGACCTCCTGCAGCGCGAAGCCCCAACTGCGCACCGCCAGCAGCGAGCCGAACACCACCTGCCACGCCGCGATTGCCAACTCGGGCTGCGGCAATCGCGCCAGCGCGGCGGCGGTCAGCGGATGCACCAACAGCGTCAACAGCGTCGTGCCCGCCAACGGCAGGTGGAACCGCCAAATCGCCCGCTGAGTGAGTGGGGGTGTCGCCTCATGATGGGGCAGCACGCGCTTGCGCAACACGGGCAGCGCAAACAGCGTTGCGACCGCCGCCTCCACCAGCACGCCCGCCATCACAATCCACGCGCCCGCAACCGCGCCAGGTAGCCCGTTCCACCACAGGAGCGCGACCGCCACCGCCGTAATCGTCGCCAAGCGGATTGCCGTGCCCCAAGTGACCAATTGCGCCTTGCCGTAGCGCACCAGCACGCCCTGCAGGAACCGCCGCCAGCCAATCGCCGCCGTCCAGAGCAGCATCGCCTGCATCGCGCCGCGCCCCGCCTCCGCCACACGCACAGGCAGCCCCAGCAGACGCAACGCGATGAGGTCGTACAACGGCGTGAAGGCAATCAGCGCGGTCAGCAGCGTGAGGCTCACCATCAGCGTCAGCACGAAGCGCAGCACCGCAAAAAACGACTCGCGCCCCTGCACCAGCGCAATCGCCGTCGCCAACAGCATAATCACGGGGCTTTCAATCAGCAACGACAGCCCCAGCGCCACGCCGAAGCCCGCAATCTGCACTGACGGCTCCGCAAAACGCGCCAGCGCCGCGTTCGTCACGGGCGACTCCAACATCATTAGGGTGAAACTCAGCGCCAACGGCAGCCAAAGCCAAAACAGAACAGAACCCTGCACGCGCGTTTTCATAGACCGCTATAGGATACTCCAGTTTGCGTCCGCGCGTGGCGCAAGGTATAAGCCAATCGCCGCACCAGACTTTACAAAAGACGGCAGTTGATGACCCCTCCTTAAGGTTCCCCCTGCCCGCAGGGGGAACCGAACGGGAGCGCGGCTTGGTTCCCCTCGCGAAGCGGGGGGAACCTAAAGGAGGGGGGTGCAAATACAAACTCTGCTCAAGCGATTGGCATAAGGCGAGGCTTACGCGCGAACATCCCAAGAATTCGGCGCAATTCGTCAAGGCGTTGGCAGGAATCCTGTGTCAGGCGTCGTATCCTAAATCAGGGTGAAAGGTATGCTAACGCAACAGTCTGCATCTTGGTCGCCGCGTGCGTGGATACGAATTGTGTGCGCGCGGGGGGGTGGAGCAGTGAACCGCAAGTCCACCCACTCCCAACGGTTTCGCTGCCTGCCGCGCGATTTGCAGCGGGCTATTCTCGACCTGCCCGAACCCCTGCAGCACGCGGTTCATTATGCAGTGGCGCGCTGTCAGCCCCAGTACGCGCCGCGCCCATACGCCGACGACTGGCGGGAAGAGCTGTACCACGAAGCCATCGTCGCAGCGTGGGAGGCGTACCAGACATACGACCCCGATCAAGGCGCTTCGCTGTACGGGTGGGGCATGCGGGTGATTGGACAGCGGCTCCAAGCGTTCTGCGACAGTGTATGGGGCGCATCAAAGCGCGAATGTGAGTATCCGTGCGACGAGGAGACAGACGAGCCTATGGAGTTTCCTGACCCGAACGCTTTTGAGGCAGCAGAGGGGCGGATTTTTGTTTGCGCGGTGCAGCAGGCGTTGCAGAGCTTCGCGCCGCAGGACGCTCAAGTGGGAGCGTGGTACCTGCTGGAAGGGCTGAACGAGCAAGCGATTGCAGCGCGGTTGGGCGTCTCGCAGCCTGCCGTAAGCAAGCGACTAAAGCGCATCTTGGCGCAATTGCGACGGGAGCTGGGGGTAGAGAACGCGGAGAGATCGCCATAAGACGGGAGGGTTGGGGTTATAATTTTTGGCAAATCGGGCTACACTGGAGAAATATAAAATGTATCGTCGGTTAGCGATCGTTGCACTACTGGTCATTAGTGTGCTGCTGGTGCTGATACTTGTCAGGTCAGCCCAGCAGCGCTCCTGCCTTGTAGAGGTCAAGGGAATCAGCCCATCCAACACTTTGTCTACTAATCAGAAACATACGGTAGAAGTTTGCGGCTCATGTAAAGACCTAAGAATCGCCAAGTTTGGAATAAGCGCGCCGCTGTCTGGTCGCCCGCTCTCGGAGCAGCTGCCCACTAAAATCCCTATCTCTACAGGGCAGGAGGAGGGAATCGGCTACCTGACGGTAGGGGTCGCCCGACATTCAGGTCAGCTCGTGTACTCTACAAAGATCCCAGTTGCAGTGCAGCGCTATCCTCTTTTTGAGCCAAGGGTGGAGTACGCGAAGCTATATCGATTAGCTGATGAAACGGTACTGCGCGTTGCCTTGATTTTAGACCGAACCGAATGGAAAGATACTGAACCGAACACGGTGTACCTTTGGCTTTTAGACAATCAGTGGCAGTTGCTGAATGAAGGCAAGATTCCGCTAAGGCAGGTGATCGAAAACTCTGGCAATCGTGGCTTCTGCGCGCAGTTCGCAGCGAATAAGTGGATTTTTGATTTTACGCTCCCTTCTCTGCGCGGAACGCCCGCTTACGCACTGGTGGTTGGGGGAGGGCGGCGAGCAAAACCTGGCGAGTTTAATTTCCAAACACTGATTCCCTATAGCCGTATCGCGAACCCACCGCCAGATGAATACGCATCCATCGCCGTCTATCCTGCATCGAACACTCAGAAATCGGGAGATGCCTGCCGTTGGCGATGGTGGTACGCGGAGCATACGACTCTCGAGGAGCCCCCACCTACAAACTCATCGATCGCCCCAAGTGATGGCACTTTCTTGCCGCGGCATGCGTATTTTGTGGCGGATAAGACCAACCCGTTCCTCTGGTCTTCGCAGCGCGTCGGTCTGCTCATTATTTGGCACGAGGCATCGGGAGACTGTAAACCCTCGATGGAAGGCTTCGTGGGCGGGCACTGCACCCTGAGCGAGGAGTGGAACAAAGGGGGGATACTGTTCAGCGGCACCGAACTGGAACAAATTACAGGTATTAAGTCTGGCGGAAGATCAAAAAAGCTTTCCTTGGCGTACCAATTCTTCTATAGAGCCACGATAAGTGCCTATCCAGAGAGCCTCAATCACGAGGGCTTTAGCGTGCAACTTGCTGGTTGCAGTCATCAATCCCTTCAGGATACATCTGCCGTCATTAAGCCTTCTGCTATACGCCGTTTGCCCGCCACCCTTCCGATCCACACCGCGCTGGGCGGTAGACCACTGATAAACTTCAGATTGGTCAACTCGTCCAGTGACCCCATAATGGTCAATCCGACCAGCGATTGGCTAAGCATCCGAATGGTTGTCGATCGCCTCTACTTCTTTGCGATTCCCAGTGATTCCAAGTTATCACGAACCGTATTTGACGAGGATAGCTCGATTCGGTGTATACTGCTTACGAGGTGCGCCAATCATCCTGAGATGCCGATGTCTTTCAGTATCGATGGTTTATGATTTTGTAGTGCTCTGTTGCGAAGAGGGGGTTCCGCACCCTGCGGGGAAGCCGAGCAGGGGCATAAGGATAGACAGGCGTCTTCGCAACAGAGCAAGGTCGTGTTTGAACTGGTTGCGACGACGCCCTCAGCTCCCATACGAATTGACATCCCCGAGGGCGCGCCTGTTCACGATTGGCGTCTGTTGGGCCGCGCCGTCTGGCGCGGCGTGCGGGACGAAAGCCGCAAGATCGAAACGCAGTGGAGCGCGGAGCTGCTGCGCGACATTTGGCGTCAAATCCAGCGCGAATCGGGCAGCGCAAGCCAACGCGAGGAACAGAAGTAGGCTGCCAGCTCGAAGGGAATTTCGCCCGTCATACGCTATAATTAACACGCCAGCGACCATTCGCTGAGACTGCCCCGATCGCACGGGAACAATAGGAGGCATAAAGTATGCGAGTTGGCATTTTGACGGGCGGGGGCGACTGCCCCGGACTCAATCCTGCGATTCGGGGCGCGACGCTGCGCCTAATCCGAGACGGGCATACCCCCATCGGCGTCCTGCAAGGCTGGAAGGGGCTGATTGAGGGCTTGACCGTCCCGCTCACCGAAGAGCGCGTAGATGAGATTATCCGCGAAGGCGGCACGATTCTGGGCACTTCGCGCACGAACCCGTTCAAGAACCCAGCCGATGTGCAACGGCTTTTAGAAAATATCGAGGACTTCAACTTCGGCGCGATTATCGCAATCGGCGGCGAAGATACGCTGGGCGTCGCCCGACGCTTGTATACCGAGCATGGCGTGCGTGTGGTCGGCGTGCCCAAGACGATGGACAACGACCTGGGCGGCACGGACTTCACCTTCGGGTTCGATAGCGCGGTCTCCGTTGCCGTCGAGGCGATGGATCGGCTGCGCGACACCGCCAAGTCGCACGCGCGAATCATCGTGCTGGAGGTGATGGGACGGCACGCGGGCTGGGTCGCGCTGTACGCGGGGATTGGCGGCGGCGCAGACTGGATCCTCATCCCCGAAGCGCCTGTTGACCTCAACGCGATGTGCCATTACCTGCAGCAGGTCTACAACGGAGGCAAGCGCTACGGGCTGGTGGTCGTCTCGGAAGGTGTGGAACTGCCCTTCGCAGGCTCTGATGAACCTGCAGCAACGGACGACTTCGGGCACAAGGTGCTGAAAGAGCGCGCCGTCGGCTCGCGCGTTGCCCGCTACATCGAGGAAATCACAGGCATCGAGACGCGCGACGCGGTGATTGGGCACATCCAGCGCGGGGGACCGCCGACGGTGTTCGACCGCGTGCTGGCGACGCGCTTGGGACTCAAAGCGGCGGAGTTGGTCAGCGCGGGGCAGTTCGGCATGCTGGCGGCGTTGCACGGGGTGGAGATTGTCGCCGTGCCGCTGGAGGCTGCGCTGAGTGCGCCCAAGCTTGTGCCCTACGAGTTGTACGAGGAGGCGCGGCAGATATTCCAGCGCGTCGCGCTACAGCCACAGCGCAGCGGAGCGAGTTAGCGACTGCACGCCGTCAAGCGTGCGTTGGCGTACCTCGCTGAGGATTGCCTGCACCACAACGGGGTGGTAGCGCGCGCCCGCGCCTTGCTTCAGCATGGAAGCGGCGGTATCAGCGTCCGCGCTTTCGGCGACCCGTATCCAGTCTTCCAGTGCGCTGAGCAGGTGCGCGGCAAGCGGCGCGTCGGGCTGCTCGCTGTAGACCACATGGTGCAGGCGCACCAGCGGCGCGACATGCCAAAGCCCCGGAATCTGCTCTGTGATGGACGCGCCGATTTCGGTGTGGCGCGCCATCAGGTCGCGTTCGGCGGGCGTCAGCGGCGTCGGCTTGTTGAGGATGTGATACGGAATGGCGACCATGCCGATGTCGCGCAGATAGACCGCCAGTTCCATCCGACGGCGTTCGTATAGGGGGATGCCCAGCCGTAAAGCAACCGCGCTTGCCAGTTCCGCTAACGGTTCGGCTTTCCCGTAGCGTCCTTGCGTGCGGAGTTCAATCAACCGCGCGAAGGCGCGCAGTCCCTCGCACCGCCAGCGATGGATCCGTGCAGGCAGCACGACGAACGCATAGTACGCCAGCGCCGCAATCGATGCCACAGCTATCCCCAACGCCCACCACGCGCCTTGCATCTTACGCGCCTGTCCTCGCTTCGCGGTGTGTGCGCCACTCCCGTACAACCTGCCGAAAGACCGCCGCGACCTGCGGGTCGAACTGCTTGCCTGCGCCTTGCTCCAGCTCAGCCAGCGCCTCGTCGAGGCTGAGGGGGCGTTTGTGCGGGCGACGCTGGTTCGGCGCTTCGCCGCCAATCATCGCATCGAAAGCGTCGACAACGGCAATCACACGCGCCTCTAAGGGAATTTGGTCGCCTTTTAGCCCAAATGGGTAGCCTGCGCCGTCGGGTCGCTCATGGTGCAGCGCGATCCACGAGATGATGGGCGCAAGGAACGGCGTGTCGCGCAGGATCTCCGCGCCCAGCTGCGGGTGCTTACGAATCTCCTCCCACTCTTCGGGCGTGAGGCGGTCGGGCTTATTGAGGATGCGCTCATCCAGCACTGTTTTTCCGAGATCGTGCAGCAGCGCGGCTTCGTACACCAGCTCGCAGCGTTCGGGGGGCAGCCCCATTCGCTCGGCGACGCGCCGCGCCCACATCGACACGCGCTGCAAGTGCCCGCCCGTGTACGGGTGCGCCCGCTGTACTAAAAAGCCCAGGCTCCGTATCGTCTGGTGGTAGAGTTCCTGCTGGCGCGCGGCAAGCACGAACGCCTGTCGCAACGCCAAGTAAGGCGCCAGCACGCCCAGCAGCCCCATCGCTCCGTAGGCATGCAACGCCGCCATCGCCAGAAACGAGATGGGCGTCATCAGCAGGATGTCGCGCGGCAGGCTGAGCAGCGTCTGCGCCAGCACCCAGCGCAGACGCACGCCCTCCGCCAGCGCGACCGTCACGCTCACCAGTGCGCCGTTGACCAGCATATAGACCAGCAGCCCCAGCCCCAGCGCGCCCACTGCATGCAGGCTCCAGACGCTCAGACCGACCCCGAACACCGCTGTAGCGGCGATGCCCGCTGCCCACGCGCTGAGGATGCTCTGAAAACTATTGACAGCAACCCAGCGCAGGCGCGTGCTGCGCAGATAGACCGTCACTGTGCCCGCCAGCAGAGTGATCAGTGCATCGAGCCATACTCCGTACTGCCACCCATAGACCAAGATGACGGCGATGACAATCGGCGTGCTGACGCTCAGCCAGATGCCTCGGTCGCTGTATTCGGGGCGCAGCGGGTAGCGGATGAGCAGCACCTCGGCGGCGACCGCCAGCAGCGCCACGCCTGCGAACGACGCGAGGAACTGCGCTTGCAGCAGCGGCGCGCCCGCGTGCATCAGCACGGCTACCGCCGCCGCGCCCAACACCAACATCCAAACTCGAATGCGCTGCCGTCTCATGACCATCAAGTCGGGTAGGCAAGGCAAGCGTCCCTACCCAGTGTACTCCGCCAGGTACCGATTACGGAACCTGCACCACTTCAGGCGTGCGCTCTACAGGATCGTCCCAGCGATGCGGGTAGTAAACCCGCTTCGCGCTGGCGACCGACATCATCGCCACGACCATCGCCATCAGAATGAGCCACCGTTTCATCGACTGTCCCTCCTATGGTGAGAATGGTCAGCCGCTCGTGGTCGCTCCGCTCTTGCTTGCCTTGCCTGTGGGGTGCGCCTTAGGCGCGCCCCAAATCGTTCTCGGCGCTTGCTGCCGTCGGCTCGCTGACTTGCGCGACGGCGCTCGCTTCCGCATCGGCGGGGAACGCCGACACGCGCCGATTCACGGCGTCCAGCGTCGCCAGCCCCACCGCGCGCAGCGGGTCGTGGCGAATCAGCGCACTCCCCACCAGTAGGTCTTCGCCCTGCTCGCGCACTGCGCTCACCAGCACAATCGCCACAGGGTAGCCGCCGACAGTCGCGGTGGTGGAGACATCCTCCAGCCCGAACCGCTCGCACAACCCATACGCCGCCTCTACTGCCCGCAGGGTTGCTACAGCGACCAGACGCGGAATCTGTGTGCTGGCGCGCACGCCCGACGCCACCCCGCGATAGACCGTGCCGTTGCGCTCCAACAAAACGGCTACGACGGCGCGTGTGCCCTCGTGGGAGATTTGAACATCCAGCCAACGCAGACGATTGGGGTCAATCAGCTTCGAGGCGCTCCCCTTCTGCGCGACGCTCACCTTCCGATGATCGATATGAATCCCGAAGTGCGCCAGCAGCGCGGACTCCACATCGCGCACGGCTTGCTTCGGGTTGCGGTCTGCCTCTACCAGCAGGTGAATCTCCTGAATCAGACCGCTCTCATCCGCAACGACCCGTGCG
>Ga0308419_1002258_pt1 | contig 12485 bp, 12 predicted proteins | sample HotsprSampleMS50_FD_203674 | JGI IMG/M metagenome (GOLD analysis project Ga0308419, IMG submission 203674) | Hot spring phototrophic mat microbial communities from Mushroom Spring, Yellowstone National Park, Wyoming, United States - 20090730_MS50 ... | reverse complement strand
CTGTTTTTTCGGACTAAAGACGAAATGATACATGTCTCATACTGAATACAGTGCACAATTTGTTCAGTATAGTTCAGTGTTCCTTGGATTAGAGGAAGCTCTTTTCCTAATAATGCTATTTCTTATTTACTCAGTATCCCCCTTATCTGCCAAGTCAGGACATACAGCCCTATAATTCCCAAGGTAAGCCACAGCGTATGGCGCAATCTCTGCAAGTAGGGGCGCACTTGGTATTCAAACAGGAGTTTTTCCCGCAGGAGGTCAGTGGCAGGTTTTTGCCAGGTCTGCCCGTCATACCAGCCTGTTTCTTCGTAGAAAACCTTAGTTTGCACTAGGCGATCGCCCACATAGCGCCAGCCCAAATACAGATGGAGCAGGGGTAGGAGAAAGCAAAACAGCGCCGAGCCACTAGTCCAGAAGAGAAACTCCGCAGGATGGCGGCTGGGGCTGAAGCTGACACTGACAATCGGGGCGGTGAGCAACCAAAAACTCAGCCATACTTTTAGGTTAGTCTGCCAGTAGGCAAAACTGGGTAGGGTAGCCCAACGGAAGAACAGGGATTCTTGCAGTTCGCGGTATTGGTTGAGAGGTCTTTGCTCCTCTGGCACTGGACAACTCATATTCCCAGCCTCTGATAGATTAGTTCTAGGTGCTTGGTATGCTGTTGGGCATCGAAACAGCGCTCTAGTTCCACTTCGCTGAGCAGTTCCTTGACTTTTGGCTCTTGGCTAATCAGGGCACGGAAGTTGCCGTCGGGCTTGTTCCATGCCGCGTGGGTGCACCTCTGCACGATCGCATAGGCTTCTTCCCGACTCATCCCTTTCTGCACTAGCGCCAACAGTACTTGCTGACTGAAGATCACTCCTCCGTAGATATGCAGGTTGCGCTCCATGTTGTGGGGATACACTAGCAGGTGCTTTACCAAATCGTTGATCTCCACCAACATATAGTGGGTGAGAATGCAGACATCGGGGATCACCACCCGCTCTACGGCACTGTGGGAAATGTCCCGCTCGTGCCACAGGGCTACATTTTCCAAGGCAGAGAGAGCATAGCCCCTCAGCAGGCGTGCCATGCCTGTAAGGCGTTCGGAGCGCACAGGGTTGCGTTTGTGGGGCATAGCCGACGATCCCTTCTGCCCTGTCTGGAAAAATTCCTCCACCTCCAGTACATCCGTGCGTTGGAGATTGCGAATTTCTACTGCAAAGCGCTCGATACTCGCTCCCAGCAGAGCAAGGGTCTGCACAAATTCCGCATGGCGATCACGGGAAATTACTTGGGTAGAGGCACAGTCTGGTTTCAATCCCAACTTTTGACAGGCGATAGCTTCAATGCGCGGGTCAATGTGAGCGTAAGTGCCCACTGCCCCCGAGATTTTACCCACTGCCACATTCTTTTGCAGAGCCAGCAGGCGATCCCGATGGCGCATCATCTCCGCCAGCCATCCTGCCAACTTAAAGCCAAAGGTGATCGGCTCGGCATGAACACCGTGGGTGCGCCCTACCATCAGGGTATAGCGATACTGCTGGGCTTGGTAGCGCAGGGTTTGGATGAAGTCCTCTACTTTGGCTTGCAAAACTTGCAAACTTGCCACCATTTGTAGGGCAAGGGCAGTGTCCAACACATCGGAGCTGGTCAAACCCAGATGAATGTAGCGCCCCGCCGATCCCACATACTCGTTGACATTGGTGAGAAAGGCAATCATGTCGTGGCGCACCTCAGCTTCTATTTCAGCGATGCGATCGCTACTGAAGTTTGCCTGCGCCTTGATTTGCTCCACTGCCTCTGCAGGGATATAGCCCAATTCCGCTTGGGCTTCGCACACGGCAATTTCTACCTGCAACCACGAGCGGTACTTTTGCTCTTCGGTCCACAGCTTTCCCATCTCGGGCAGGGTATAGCGTTCAATCAAGGCAGTAACCTAGGGTAATGTCTCTTAATCAATGTATCCCAAATTTTTCTCAGCGGACGATGGGCTCAATAATCCCCTGCAAACCCATTTGCGCCAGCTGTTGCAGTCTCTGCAAGACTAGGTGGCGATCGCTATAGGCTCCCACCTGTACTACCATCCTGCCATCCCGATTGGCAGTAAAAGCCTCAGGAAACAGCGCCTTCACCTGAATTAGGGTGTCGGAGGACACCAGAGGCACCACCAGCCGCCAGCGGGCAAGAGACCCACTAGCTACCACAGGCGGAGCAATAATGATCGGCTGATTCACAAGATCGCCTTCGGGGGGAGTAGTAGTAATTGGTGGCAGATGGTCAAGGGTCACCTCACCTATGAGGGGAGCAGTGCCATGGAGAGACACTACCACTGCATTGGTTGATGGCGGAATAGGGGCGATACCCGTGGGGGCACTAGGAGAGAAACTATGGGCGATCGCCAACCTCTCTGCTTGCAAATCCACCTTTCCCGCCGTCTTTGCAGGGTCAATCCGATTGCCATTGCCAGCTACAGGGTAAATGCTGGTGCTGTGGATGTCCTTCTCCCCATTGTCTGCAAACACATTTTGCCCCTGATCCCCAGCAGTGCCCAAATCGGGAACTGCCCTTGATAACACCACTACCCCACTGCGCCCATTGCCTCTGATCTGATTGCGTCGCAGAAGGGGACGCGCCTGCCCCTGAATCACCACCCCATCCCGATTGCCCACAATTTGATTGCCAATAATTTGCGGGGCACTGTCCTGCCTGACACTAATGCCAAAGCCATTGTCAGCAATTACATTGCGGCTGATTTCTGGGGTAGCCAAGTGATCCACTGTGATCCCGTGGGCGCTGTTGTGGCGCAATACATTGTCCGTGATCCTAGGAGAAGCACGCCCTGCAATGCTAATACCATCTTGGCGGTTGTGAATTAGGGTACTGTGGCTAACGGTAGGGCTACCCTTTTCAATCCACACCCCAAAGCCACGGGAACTGGGATTGGTTACCGTTACTCCCCTCAGCTCTGCCTGCTCTTGCAACACGATCGCCACATTTTGTTGTCCTAGAAATACAGAACGGAAACTGCCCCCTCCCTGAATAACAACTCCCGCCCCTCTGCTACCTTCCTGCCCCAAGATAGTCACTTGCGAGGGAATGGTCAAAGGAAAAGATTCCCCTGTGCTAGCGCTGTAGATGCCCCTAGCTAGTTTGAGGGTGGCTTGTCTGTGGTTGCGCAGAGCAGAAGTGATGGTTTTGTAGGGATGCTGTGCACTGCCGTCTGCCTTCTGGTCGTTGCCTAGCTGAGGGTCAACATGAATAACTGGCCTAGGCTGTGCCCAGAGGCGATCGCCCATAACTAGTGCCAGACCGACTACCATCATACCTAGGCGCTTCCCCATAGCATTACCCCATAAACTAGGGGAGATTATAGTTGCTGTTTGACTCGGTGCAAAGGGAGAATAGACTGGCAAAATAGACTTCCATCCCGAGACTTATTTAGGGTAGGGAACATTAGAAAAATGGTCAGCATCTATAGGAACATCAAAATTTGCCCTTGTTTTGTCTATGTTCAAGCATAAGTTTCCTCAAGGGGTGCTGAGTGCCACCCTCCTAGCGATCGCCACTGCTTCCTCCCCCGCCCCCGTAGATCAACACGCCCAAGTAGCTTGGTCCACCGTGCAGGAAAATCCCTTTGACGGCAAACTGGTTTATGACAAGCACTTTGACGATGGCTTTGCCTTTGTGACCGTCTGGTCAAAACGCTGGATCAGACCAGCTATTGGAAAGAAATCGTAGGCTACCGCCGAGTGTGGAAGATTCGCTACATCTGGCGGGATGGCAAAAGGTATGAAGAGGAATATCTAGATTTAGAGCCAATCTATGAGAGCCGTAGTCGCCGTAAGTCCCCCAAAACCCTAATGTTTGCCATTAATGGACAGATTTATACCTACGAGAAGGGGGAAGTGCCCGATGATCTCGCCTATGCCCTTGCTAACGCTCCAGAGGGGAACATGATCATCAGGGTAGTGTGGCACGATGAAACCACTTGGGATGTGCCCATCGGTGCTGGCACGGTCGCCACATGGAGAGAAGTTTTTCGACCAAACCCGCCAGTAACTCCAAAAAGGTAGCGATCACCTATCCTTTTCCACGGAGCAACCTCCCAGCGGGTATTTGACAGTTAGAGTTCCCCGTTGTGGAATGCTCAGGGGAAGTCTATTGCCCCTGGTAGATTAACCTATAATGGACTCTGTATTTTCCCAAAGGCTGAATGTCCACCGTTTCTGAACTAACTGAAGCGATCGCCAAACGGCGCACCTTTGCCATCATTTCCCACCCCGACGCAGGGAAAACCACCCTGACAGAAAAACTCCTGCTCTACGGCGGAGCCATTCACCTAGCGGGAGCAGTCAAAGCCCGTGCCGACCAGCGACGCGCCACTTCAGATTGGATGGAATTAGAAAAGCAGAGAGGTATTTCCATCACTTCAACCGTTCTGCAATTCAACTACAACGGCTACTGTATCAATTTGCTAGATACCCCCGGACACAAGGATTTTAGCGAAGATACCTATCGCACCTTGGTAGCGGCAGACAATGCAGTGATGTTGATAGATGCAGGCAAAGGCTTAGAGACCCAAACCCGCAAGCTCTACGAAGTATGCCGTTTGCGCAACACCCCAAAAGAAGGGAAGGAAGATTACTTGCCCATATTTACCTTCATCAACAAGATGGATCGCCCCACCCGCCCACCCTTAGAACTACTAGATGAAATTGAACGGGAACTGGGGATTATTCCCTATGCTATGAACTATCCCATTGGCACAGGGGAGCAGTTTGTAGGGCTGTACGACAGACATAGCCACACCATTCATCTATTTGAGCGGCGCAGTAGAGGAGCCAAACAAGCGGAAGTGAAAGGAATCTCTGCCGATGACCCCCAGCTATTGGAAATGGTGGATAGGAATTGCTATGCTCAATTTCAAGAGGAATGGGAACTGATTGTCCAGCTTGGAGCGCGGTGGGATACATCCCTACTGCACACAGGGAAATTAACTCCTGTGTTCTTCGGCAGTGCTATGACTAATTTTGGAGTGGAGTTATTTCTCAAATCTTTCTTAGAATGCGCCCGTCCCCCCAGTGGCAGGGAAAGCACCGCAGGAGTCATCCCCCCCGATTCCCCTGATTTTTCTGCATTTGTCTTCAAATTGCAGGCAAACATGGATCCCAAACACCGCGATCGCATTGCCTTCGTGCGCATCTGTTCAGGAAAATTCACCAAAGACATGACCGTAACCCACGGGCGCACAGGGAAAACCATCCGCCTTGCCTACGCTCAAAAGCTATTTGGGCAGGATCGGGAAGCTATTGAAACTGCCTATGCAGGAGACGTCATCGGTCTGAATAATCCTGGTATATTTGCCATTGGCGATACCCTGTACACAGGGAAAAAGCTCCAATATCGGGGGATTCCCTCCTTCTCACCAGAAATTTTCGCCTACCTGCACAACCCCAATCCTTCCAAATTCAAACAATTTCGCAAAGGAGTGAGCGAATTGGAAGAAGAAGGAGCGATTCAAATTATGTATTCCACCGACGAGAGCAAACGCGAGCCAATCCTTGCCGCCGTAGGACAACTGCAATTTGAAGTAGTACAGTATCGCCTACTGAGCGAGTATGGCGTAGAAACTGCCTTGGATTACCTACCCTATACCGTAGCCCGCTGGGTAGTGGAAGGTTGGGAAGCCCTAGACAAAGTAGGAAGGCTATTCAATCTGATGGTAGTCAAAGACCGCTGGGGCAGACCCGTTCTCCTGTTTAAGAACCTGTGGAGCCTAGAACAAGTGCAAACGGATCATCCCAAACTGCAGTTGAGTGCGATCGCTCCATTTTTAGAAATGGAACAAAAGTAGGATAGGTAATCTCCCTATTCCTAAAACAAGATTCAGGAATAGAGAGAACTACTAAAGCCCGTAAGAATCCTAGGCGACTCCTTCACAGGCACAGAGCAACTCTGCTAGTTGCTAAAAAAGAGCTGATCCACAACCAAAGCAATTAAGGTAGAAAAAGCAGTGATCGCAAGACCAACCAAGAGATTTTGTCCTTGACTGACGCTGAAATAGACAGCCGTGCCTGCTCCCATAGCGGCAGTGACAACGGCAACTACAGGGTCTTTAGTGGAATTCCTATACATATTTTTATTCTCTAATTTATAGATGTGAAACCGTGGGCGCTTCTGAATGAGTTAGTTCACTCAACTCAAAAGCAGAGAGAAAGTAAAGAATGGATTTAACAGAATACTAATTTAGAAGAGAAACCACAAATTCTAGCGATCACTCAATAATTCTTAGAAAAATACTCCGAGTATCTACACAAAAGTTCATGTTTCATAGCCAGTCAAAACCTGCTTGAGCCGTTGCGGGTCGCCTGCATCGACGATTTTGCCCTCTGCTAGCAAAAACGCTCCATCGGCATAGTCCAATTCCACTAGCCTGTGGGTAACCCACAGTACAGTTAAATGGCGCTCTCTAGCAATCTGCCGCACTAGCGCTACCAGCTCAGTTTGACTTTCCCCATCCAGCAGGGCAGTGGGTTCATCTAGAATTAAAGAGCGCGGATTGCGAGCGATCGCCCCTGCTAGGGCAATGCGTTGTTTTTGTCCACCACTGAGGGCATAGATGGGGCGACGCACCACATGGGGCAGGTTCACCGCCGCCAGAGCCTGAGCCACTCTAGCAGAGATTTGCGCGTAGGACAAATTTTCCCCCACCAAGCCAAAGGCAATATCTGCTCCCACCGTAGGCATTAGCAGTTGGTGATCAGGATTTTGAAACACAAAACCCGTGGGTTGGGGGACATAAACCTCTCCTGAATCAGGAGTAAGCAAACCCGCCAAAATTTTCAGCAGAGTGGACTTGCCACTGCCATTAGCTCCCAATAGCATCCACAGCTGACCCGCAGGTACTCTGAAACTACAGTTCTGGAGTACAGGTCGTCCCCTACCCCAACTGAAGCTAACCTGATGTACTACAATTTCTCCGTTTTGATCCTGCAACTGCTTGAGCCACAACCCCTGATCTAGTCTAGCTCTACCTGATACATTTACGCTGAACTTTCCTGTTCGCTTGCGTGGCGTAGCCACACATTACTGCTCAAGAAAGCAACGATTGCATCCTGCCCATCACTGGACAAGAAGGCGGTATCCCGCAAAGCTTTAGATAAATTATCCAAAGCGCTTGGCTTCTTTCTTCTTTTCTTGGCAACCATTGCGGTCGACTCAAGGATCGAGAAGAGACTGAACTTATTATATCACTGTTTTTTCGGACTAAAGACGAAATGATACATGTCTCATACTGAATACAGTGCACAATTTGTTCAGTATAGTTCAGTGTTCCTTGGATTAGAGGAAGCTCTCTAGCTGAGAAACGCAAGCCGAGGCTCTAAGTCTTTAGATATTCTGAAAATCAACAGAAATCTTGGGCATTGGGCAGATGATAAAAGCATATAGCTGTTAGCACAGATTGCGATGGATCGGCTCCTAAGTCGCCCTCTAAATTGCTATGTCCTAATCAAGCAAGTACCCGACCAAAGTTCCAAGGCGGGGGTCAATCCCGATGGCACCATTGACCGCGCTAAAGCTAAGCGCATGCTTAACCCCTTTGACCGCTACGCTTTGCAGGCGGCACTGCAAACTAAGCAGTATGGGGCTGTGGTGACCGCCATTACCATGGGACCCCCGCCAGCCATAGAAGTACTCTACGAGGCGATCGCCCATGGGGTGGACAGAGCCATCCTGTTGACAGACCGCCGCCTCGCCGCCTCCGATACCCTTGCTACAGCCTATGCCCTCTACAAAACTCTACGGTGGGCAAGTCAGGGCAGGAGTCTCGACCTAGTGTTTTGTGGACTGCAAACCACCGATGGGGATACTGCTCAAGTGGGGCCCCAGTTGGCAGAACGGCTGGGCATACCCCAAATTACCTACTGCGAAAGTTTTACTTTACAGGGCAATACCATTACCGCCAAGCGAGTGATTGAGGGGGGAGTGCAGATTTTGCAAACTCAAATCCCTGCCCTGCTGACCATTACCAACTCTGCCCAGCGGTTGGCTTACAAAACCCTGCGGGGAGCGCAGAGGGTGCAACAACTGCAAAGGGATGAACAGGCGCGATCGCAAGTAATTCATACAGTTAGCCTCGACGACATTGGCGCTGATCCTGAGCGGTGTGGTCTCAAAGGCTCTCCTACCATCGTGGCGGCAACGGAAAAGATCGGGGAAATTGGCGGTAACTGCCAAGTGTTTCAAGGCAAGGCAGTAGGAGTGATGGTACAGCAGTTACTGCAGGAAGTCCCACTGGCAAAGTTACAGGAGGCGAAATGAGACACAAAATCTTGGTCCATGCCGAACAGATAGATGGGGAACTGCAACCCATTGCTTTGGAATTGCTAGGCGCAGGCAGAATGCTAGCGGACAAACTAGGGGCAGACCTAGAAGCCGTACTATTAGGGCACAACATCAGCCATTTGGCGCAAACCCTAATTCACTACTCTGCGGACTGCGTCTATGTGGCTGATCACCCAGAACTTGCCCAATACCGCACTCTGCCCTACCGTCGGGCGTGGGTGGACTTGCTGAACCATCTCCCTCAGCCACCCCATACCATCCTGTTTGGTTCTACCACTTCGGGGCGTGATCTGGCACCACGCCTTGCGGCTTACTTGGAAACTGGACTGACCGCCGACTGCACCAGTTTGGACATTGGTCCTTTTGAATACAGCAATAGCAAAGATCAGAGCAAGTCTGGCACATTTCATGACTGCCTCTATGCCATCCGCCCTAGCTTTGGCGAATCCCTGAGAGCACGCATCCTTGGACCATGGAAAAACCCGCAAATGGCAACGGTGCGCCCTGGGGTGATGCAGGCAGTCCAACCAGACTATAGCCGTACAGGCAGGGTGATCCCCTTGGCGGTCAATCTGCAAGAGAGCGATCGCCTCGTGCAGATTCAAGAGATTGTGCGCAATGTTACCAGCCAAGTCCAGCTATCCAAAGCGGAAGTAATTGTAGCTGGTGGTTACGGCTTAGGTGCGCCCGATGGCTTTCAGTTGCTCAGAGACCTAGCCAATTGTTTTGCCAACAGTGCGGTGGGTGCTTCCCGCAAAGCAGTGGATGCGGGCTGGATCAGCTATGCCCATCAAGTGGGGCAGACAGGCAAGACCGTCAGACCCAAAGTCTATATCGCCTGTGGCATCTCGGGAGCGATCCAGCACAGGGTGGGCATGGACAAATCAGGCACGATCATCGCCATCAACAAAGACAGCAGTGCACCCATCTTCAAGTTTGCTCACTACGGGATCGTGGGCGACCTCTATCAGGTGATCCCCGAGCTGATCCGCCAGATGCGCTCTTCTCTCCGCCAAGCCGCTTAGCCTTTCATCCACTTCTTCGATAAGGAGAACCCCATGAACACACCTCTGCACTACGATCTGTTGTTGGTTGGTGGCGGTACTGCCAACCTTGTGCTAGCACACCACCTGCTGGATTTAGCCAAAAACAGTGGTGTGCCAATCTCCATAGCGATCGCCGAAAAAGCGCCCCAATTTGGTGGGCACATCGTCAGCGGCGCCGTTACCAAGCCCCATGTGCTGGCTAAGTTGTTCCCAGAATTGGATGTGCACAGTGGGGAGGAGTTCCCCATCGAAGCAGTAGTTACCCAAAGCCACCTGAGCGTGCTGGGAGCTTCGGGCAAGTGGGATATTCCCGATTACTTTGTCCCCCAAGGTTTCAAAAAACAGGGCAGTATCATTGTCACCCTGAGCCATGTGGTGCGCTGGCTAGCAGAAAAACTAGAAGCCAAAGCCAGAGAAATTCCCAATGTTACCCTAGACCTGTTCCCTGGGTTTGCTGTCCACGAAATTCTCTACGAAGGCGATCGGGTGATTGGCTGTCGCCTCAGCAATACGGGAGTTCTCATCGAGGATGCCATTTTTGCTGACTACACTTGCTTTGGGGACAAGGGCTTTATTTCCAAAGACCTGATAGCTAAGTTTAACCTGCGAGATACGCCCCAACTGTGGTCTGTGGGGGTAAAGGAGGTCTGGCAAATCGCCGCAGACTGTGCAGGGCAAGTGTGGCATACCATAGGCTACCCTGTACTGGACGGTACTTTCAGCGGCGGCTTCATCTATGGTCTCAAAGACAACCGTTTGGCGGTGGGCTTAATTTTGGGCTTGGATAGCCGCAACCCCAACCTCAACCCCCAACAGCGCCTACAGGAATACAAGGCGCACCCGTGGGTACAGTCCCTGCTGGAGGGGGGAACCTTGCTCAAGTATGGGGCGGCAGTGATCCCCGAAGGGGGCTACTATAGCCTGCCCAAGCGGTTTAATGTCAACGGAGCCTTGCTCTTGGGAGATGCCCTTGGGGTGGTGGATGTGGGCAGTTTGTCTGGAGTAGATAAGGCGATGGAAACGGGCTACATCGCCGCTGAACTCCTGCACACCGCCTTCGCTACCAAAGATTTTACGGTGATGGATCAGTACCAAGAGCGGGTAATGCAAAGCTCTGTCGGTTCTGCTCTCTATGCCAGCCGCTACCTACGGGAAGCCTTCTTGGAAAATAGCCGTCTCTTGGAGGAATACTTGCCCACCGTCTGCAGTTATGTGGACAAAGGACATCCTTGGTTCGGCAGTTTGCGCCTAGGTCTGGAAAACCCCATCCAGCGATCGCACGAGGTATTCCGTGCCTACAGTCTAGTTACTGGCAAAACTAACGAGACCAAGCCAGTTTCCTACAGCGAGTGCCATGCGGTAATCCAAGCAGACTTTCGCCCCAAACATAGCCAGCCTATACCCAGACCCGAGGTTGCCCCCACCTTTTATTCCCGCCCCGATGCGGTATTCTATGCCAATCCCCGCTATGCCGAACAGCCTCAGCACATCGTGGAATTCAATGCAGAAACCTGCACTGCTTGTATCCAGCGCTACGAGCAATTGGGGCGTACTACCCCCTGCATTGCTGACTGTACGGCGGAGGTGCACCACTGGCATCTCAAAGATGGCATGAAATTGCACAGCATGGCACTGGAAAACTGCATCCAGTGCCGCACCTGCGAAATTGTCTGCCCCGAAGTGAACCTGCGGGTCAATCCCAGCTATGAAGGGTCGGGACCAGACTTTTATGGGTTATAACTCCCTCCCGAGGAAATCTAAACCTTTTTCAACCAGCTAAACATGGCGCGCAAATCCTTGCCCACCTCTTCGATGGGGTGCATAGCTTCACGGCGGCGCATGGCTGTAAACATGGGTCTGCCTGCCTGATTCTCCAGCACAAACTCTTTGGCGAACTGCCCCGTCTGGATTTCTGCCAAAATCTTACGCATTTCCTGTTTGGTCTCTTCGGTGATGATGCGGGGACCTCGGGTGTAGTCTCCATACTCTGCTGTATTGGAGATGCTGTGGCGCATATTTGCCAGTCCCCCTTCTACCACCAAGTCCACAATCAGCTTCACTTCATGCAAACACTCAAAATAGGCAAGCTCTGGCTGATAACCAGCCTCTACCAAAATTTCAAACCCCGCCTTAATTAGGGCACTCAAGCCACCACACAGCACCACCTGCTCGCCAAACAAATCCGTTTCCGTCTCTTCCCGAAAAGAAGTTTCCAAAATCCCTGCCCGCGTAGCCCCGATGCCTTTGGCATACGCCATTGCCTTTTGCCGTGCCTTGCCTGTGGCATCCTGCTGAATGGCAAACAGGGCGGGAACCCCTTGTCCTTGGGTAAAGACCCGTCGCACCAAGTGCCCTGGTCCTTTGGGGGCTACCATCCACACATCCACATTTGGCGGGGGGACAATTTGGGCAAAGTGGATGTTAAACCCGTGAGCAAAAGCAAGGCTCTTGCCTGCCTGCAAATGGGGGGCAATCTCAGTGGCATAGACTGTTTTCTGCACTTCGTCGGGAAGCAAGATCATAATCACATCGGCGATCGCCGCCGCCCCAGCCACATCTTTAACCGTCAAACCATCGGCTTCTGCCTTTTGCCATGACTTACTACCTTCGTATAGTCCCACCACTACATTTAAGCCACTGTCCTTGAGGTTGAGGGCGTGAGCGTGTCCTTGGGAACCATAGCCGATGATAGCAATGGTTTGATCAGCCAACACTTGCAGGTCGGCATCGGATTCGTAATACATGCGAGCCATATTTTTGCGGGGAAGAGACTATAGGCTTCCGATCATACAAGAATCTGGGGCATAAATCACATAGTCTTGGACGATCTGATTGCCCAAAATATGCTCCTCAAGAATGCGGTCTATGACTTGGGCATCCACTGAGTGATACCACACCCCGTCGGGGTAAACCACCATGATAGGGCCCGCTTGGCAGATGCGCAGACAGTTGGCTTTGGTGCGAAATACTTTGGTTTCCAGATTGAGGTCTTTGATGCGCTGTTTGAGATATTCCCAAACACTGATGCTCAGGTTGCGATCGCAACATTTAGGTTTAGTTTGATCGGCACAGAGGAAAATATGGCGCTCTATGGTAGGTATGTGTAAC
>Ga0308419_1002257_pt1 | contig 12492 bp, 6 predicted proteins | sample HotsprSampleMS50_FD_203674 | JGI IMG/M metagenome (GOLD analysis project Ga0308419, IMG submission 203674) | Hot spring phototrophic mat microbial communities from Mushroom Spring, Yellowstone National Park, Wyoming, United States - 20090730_MS50 ... | reverse complement strand
CGGGACAGCATAGCTCAATTGTATCCCAGCATCTTGACTTCAGGGTGGAGCCAAATACCCTGCTGTTGGTACACCACTTCTTGCACATGGCGCAGGACAGCGTACACATCGCTGGCAGTGGCACCGCCCAGATTGACAATAAAATTAGCATGCACAGGGGAAACTTGTGCTCTGCCTATGGTAAACCCCTTTAGCCCCGCCTGATCGATCAACTGTCCTGCCCTGTGAGGATAGGGGTTGCGAAACACACTGCCGCAACTAGGCAGATGGTAGGGCTGAGTGGCATGGCGTTGCTGAAAGTTTTGCGCCGTCTGCTTCTGAATAACAGTGGGGTCAAAGCCAGTTTGCAACTGGAATTCTGCCTCTAGGACAAAGTAACCCTGCCACGCCGCCGTCTGCAGAGCGGAATGGCGATAGCCAAAATCCAAAGCACTAGCAGGCATGGTGACCACTTCCCCCTGGGGAGTAAGCACTTCCACCGTTTGCAAAATGTCTGCACAACAGCCCCCCTGGGCCCCAGCGTTCATATACACCACGCCACCCACAGTGCCAGGGATACCCACCCCCCACTGCAAGCCCGACCAGCCGCGCTCGGCACATTGCCACGCCAACTTTGCCAGCGGTTCACCACATGCCGCCTTCACTCTGCCTGCGGCAAACTCTACCCCTCTGAGGTGCTTAGTGCAGATTACCAGCCCCTGTAGTCCCTGATCGTGAATCAACAGGTTACTTCCTGCCCCAATCAGAGTAATAGGTAAACCACGGGCTTTCGCCCAGTGCCACGCCTCTAGTAATTCACTGATACTGCGGGGTTGGGCCACATACTCCGCCACTCCCCCCACCTTCAGGCTAGTAAAGGGCGCTAGCGGCACTTGGGAACGGTAAGCTAGGGGGAGCTTAGGCATTGGCGTAGCTGGGCTAGGGTGGAGTTGATCACCTGATTAAGATTGCCCGCCGACAAAAATAACACCAAGTCCCCAGGGCGGAGCAATGGGCAGAGGAACTGGGGCAAATTCAGCAGTGCTCCTTCAAAATATACCTTGGGGTGGTACTGTGCCACTTGCTCTGCTAGCAACTGTCCCGATAGGTCAGTGAGATTACTTTCCCCTGCCCCATAAATTTCAGTAATTACCACCACATCAGCACAGCCGAAGACGGTGGCAAACTCTGTCAACAGAGCTTGGATGCGACTGTAGCGGTGGGGTTGAAACACTGCCACTACCCGCCGTTGTTGTAATTTCGCCGCCGCTAGGGTTACTTGGATTTCGCTGGGGTGATGGGCATAGTCATCAATCAGGGTAATGCCTGCCACTTCCCCCTTGACTTCGAAGCGGCGTCTTGCTCCCTGAAATTGGGGCAGGGCATTCTTGATGGTGTCCCATGGCACTTCCAGATGGCGCGCCACAGCGATCGCCGCTAAGGCATTGCTCAGGTTGTGCTTCCCCAATAGTCTAAGTTGGATTTCTCCCAGTACTTTCCCTCTCTCTAGCACTACTGCCCTAGTCCCTGTGCCACTGTAGACCACCTCTTGCACAGTGTAGTCAGCGGTGGGATGCTCTAGGCTGTAGGAAACAGTGCTGTTTAGGTACTGCTTGGCGTTAGGGCAGTCCCAGCAAGCCACCAGTACCTGACAGTTCTGGCTAAACCCCTGAAAAGCGGCAATCACTTGCTCAATACTCTGGTAGTAGTCGGGGTGATCCAACTCAATGTTGGTAACTACCCCTAGGTAGGGATGAAACTTGGTAAAGGAGCCGTCAGATTCATCTGCCTCTGCCACTAAGTACTTGCCCTGTCCCAAGCGGGCATTGCCCTGCCAAGTCTCTACTTCCCCGCCAATAATGATGGTGGGGTCTAGCCCGCCGTGGAGCAACAAAAAAGCAGTGAGACTGCTAGTGGTGGTTTTGCCATGGGTTCCTGCGATCGCCACACTCTGATAACGGCTGATCAGATGGGCTAGGAGATCGGAGCGGTGCCACAGGGGGAGATTTTGCTGAATGGCAGTTTGCAGTTCTGGATTGTTGGGCTTGATGGCGCTGGAGTACACCACTTGAGGGCGCTCTGCAGTGGCAATGTTCTCGGCAGTCTGTCCCTGATATACTTCTACGCCCATGGCTTCCAGTTTCTCCACCAGCCGATTGCGGTTTAGGTCAGAGCCAGTTACCCGATAGCCCTTTTTCACCAGCACATGGGCGATCGCCGACATCCCGATCCCGCCAATCCCGATAAAATGAAAAGGACTGCTCCCTAATTCAAGGGAATCCTGCATTCTCTGTGCCTTAATACCCAAATAACGCACTGTATCATACCGTAGTTTTAATTCCTGACAAAGCCTGCCCCCATATTGGCACTAGCTCCCGCTTTTTCAGAAATTTGCACTGCGGAAATCTCAGAGGATAAAACTGCTAATTTTTTCCCCTCTTGTTTATCACAGGTCAACTGGAGCACTTGAGTAGTGGGTTTACTGATAGCGGCAACAATCTCGGTATAGAGTTTCTCCGCTGACTCTTGGTCTTTGCGCTGTACCGAGAGGGCAATGGGGTTATTTTTGAGAGTCAGTTCAATGGTGTACATAGTTCCTAGGATTCTAGCAACAAAAATCTTGCTATCAATCTGTTCAACATTAGTTTAGCTGAGAACTGTTCCCCATCCCCTCCCGTGGGCATAGCATTACAGCCGTAGTTTGTGCCATAGTATTCTTGCTCCCATTTCCATTCACCCAATGTTTAAGGCTTTTAGTGTTTTAATTGAGGACTTTCGGATCATCTTTGAGCGTGATCCTGCCGCTCGCAACTGGCTAGAGGTGCTGTTTTGCTACCCAGGACTACACGCCATAGTTCTGTATCGCTTCGCCCATTGGCTCCATACTTTGGGTCTGCCCTTTGTGCCCCGCTTCATCTCCCACATAGCTCGTCTCTTGACAGGAATTGAGATTCACCCAGGGGCAAAGATTGGCAAAGGAGCATTTATTGATCACGGCATGGGAATAGTGATTGGCGAAACGACGATCATTGGCGACTATGTTTTGATCTATCAGGGAGTTACCCTAGGGGGTACAGGCAAAGAAACAGGCAAGCGCCACCCCACCTTGGGGGACAATGTGATAGTTGGTGCAGGAGCCAAGGTGTTAGGAAATATCCAAATCGGCAACAATGTGCGCATTGGAGCGGGCTCTGTGGTGCTGAAAGATGTGCCCTCCGATTGCACTGTAGTGGGAGTACCTGGGCGCATTGTCCATCGCCACGGCAAACCTGAGCCGCCTCTTGCCCACAACTGCGTCCCCGATCCCGAAGGGGAGATCATTAAATCTCTCCTGCAAAGGGTAGAGAAACTGGAGGAACAGTTGTATCGCACCGTTCCCAGTAAGTATGTAATCCCCGCTAGCTTGCTTGACCAAGTGCGCCCCAAACAGTTCTACTACCAATTAGTGGATTCCTTACCTGAGGAGCTAGTAGAATACGAGAACCAAGGGGATAGCTTCTCGGGAGGAGCAGGTATTTAGAGGAGGCAAAGCTGTCAGGAACCATTTCCCGACCCCCAGTAAATTGGTGATCGCCCTACCCTCTCCTTTCCGTTAATCTGCTGTTGACAGACCTATGGCAAATAAATATAATAGAAAGCCCGTGTTTTGACACTTGCGAGGACAAAGTTACTTCTGCATGGATAAGCCAGTCCTAGTCACTCCCGCCTTTACCCTACCAGACCTGATAGAAATTCAGCGGGAAAGTTTCAAATGGTTTTTAGAAGAGGGTTTGATTGAAGAACTGGAGAGCTTCTCTCCCATCACCGACTACACAGGGAAGATGGAATTGCACTTTGTTGCCAAGGACTACAAGCTCAGGGGTCCGCGGTACAGTTTAGAAGAAGCCAAACGGCGGGACGCTACCTACGCCGTGCAGATGTATGTGCCCACTCGCCTGATCAACAAGGAGACAGGGGAGATCAAGGAAATGGAAGTGTTTCTCGGCGATCTACCCCTGATGACCGATCGGGGCACCTTTATTATCAATGGAGCAGAGCGGGTAATTGTCAATCAGATCGTGCGCAGTCCGGGGGTGTACTACAAAGAAGAGGTGGATAAAAACGGCAAGCGCACTTACAATGCCAGTCTAATTCCCAACCGTGGGGCATGGCTCAAGTTTGAAACCGATAAAAACGATCTGGTGTGGGTGCGCATTGACAAAACCCGCAAGTTGTCAGCGCAAATTCTGCTTAAGGCCATTGGCTTGACGGACAACGAGATTTTTGATGCCCTTACCCACCGCGAAGTGTATCAGAAGACCATTGAAAAAGAAGGGCAATTCGAAGAAGAAGAGGCTCTCAAGGAACTGTACCGCAAACTGCGCCCTGGGGAACCCCCCACCGAGGCTGGAGGCAGGGAGCTGTTGCGATCGCGCTTTTTCGATCCCAAGCGCTACGATCTCGGCAAAGTAGGGCGCTACAAGATCAACCAAAAGCTAGGACTAAATATTCCCGAAAATGTCAGGGTACTCACCGAAAAAGACATCCTAGCGGTAATCAACTACCTGATTAACCTCAAGTTTGATATGGGACGGGTGGACGACATCGATCACCTAGGCAACCGCCGCGTCCGCTCAGTGGGTGAGCTATTGCAAAATCAAGTGCGGGTGGGACTAAACCGCCTAGAGCGTATCATCCGCGAGCGCATGACCGTTGCCGATGTGGAGTCCCTTACCCCCACTTCTCTAGTAAACCCCAAACCCCTAGTTGCCGCCATCAAAGAGTTCTTTGGCTCTAGCCAGCTTTCCCAATTCATGGATCAAACCAACCCCTTGGCAGAACTGACCCACAAGCGGCGCATCAGTGCCCTAGGACCTGGAGGACTGACTAGAGAGCGGGCAGGATTTGCAGTGCGGGACATTCATCCCTCCCACTACGGACGCATCTGTCCCATTGAAACTCCAGAAGGACCCAATGCGGGTTTAATTGGCTCTCTGGCAACCCATGCCCGAGTCAACCAGTTTGGTTTCATTGAGACCCCCTACTATCGCGTCGAGGATGGCAGGGTGCGCCGGGATTTGCCTGCTGTCTACATGACCGCCGACGAAGAGGACGAGTACCATGTGGCGGCAGGGGATGTGCCGACGGATGCCACGGGGAAAATCACTAGCGAATTTGTTGCGGTGCGCTACCGCCAAGAATTTGTCAGTGTCCCTCCGCAGGAGGTGGACTTTGTACAGGTGTCCCCTGTGCAGATTATTTCCGTTGCCACTTCCCTGATCCCCTTCCTAGAGCATGATGACGCCAACCGCGCTCTTATGGGTTCCAACATGCAGAGACAGGCAGTGCCCTTGCTCCGCCCCGAACGCCCTTTGGTGGGTACTGGTTTAGAAGGACAAGTGGCGCGGGATTCGGGGATGGTGGTGCTCTCGGACTACGACGGCACAGTTACCTATGTGTCAGCGGACGAAATCAGGGTCAAGACCGATCAGGGACAGGAAGTTACCTATCATCTGCAAAAATATCAACGCTCTAACCAAGATACCTGCCTCAACCAGCGCCCCATTGTGTTTGTGGGCGATCGCATCCAAGCGGGTCAAGTGTTGGCAGATGGCTCCTCCACCGAGGGGGGGGAAATTGCCCTAGGGCAAAACATTCTGGTTGCCTACATGCCTTGGGAAGGCTACAACTATGAAGATGCTATCCTGATCAGCGAGCGATTGGTGCATGAGGATATTTACACCTCAATTCACATTGAGAAATTCGAGATCGAAGCGCGGCAGACCAAACTAGGACCAGAGGAAATCACCAGAGAAGTTCCCAATGTAGGCGAAGATGCTCTGCGCCAACTGGATGAAAATGGCATTATTCGCATTGGCGCTTGGGTGCAGGCGGGGGACATCTTAGTGGGCAAGGTCACCCCCAAGGGAGAAGCGGATCAGCCCCCTGAAGAGAAACTACTGCGCGCCATTTTTGGAGAAAAAGCCCGCGATGTGCGGGACAACTCCCTGCGCGTACCCAACGGGGAAAAAGGTCGAGTAGTCGATGTGCGGGTATTTACTAGGGAAAATGGGGATGAACTGCCCCCAGGGGCTAACATGGTAGTGCGCGTCTATGTGGCACAGAAGCGCAAAATTCAGGTGGGGGACAAAATGGCAGGTCGCCACGGCAACAAAGGTATCATCTCCCGTATCCTGCCCAAGGAGGATATGCCGTTCCTCGCCGATGGCACTCCCGTAGATATTGTCTTGAACCCCTTGGGTGTCCCTTCCCGCATGAATGTAGGTCAAGTGTATGAGTGCCTCTTGGGATGGGCGGCGGCAAATCGCAATGTGCGCTACAAGGTGGTGCCCTTTGACGAGATGTATGGCGAAGAAATGTCCCGCCATTCAGTACATGGGGAACTACACAAAGCCAGTCAGCAGGAAGGCAAGGAGTGGATTTTTAATCCAGAACACCCGGGCAAGCTGACTGTGTATGACGGGCGCACAGGGGAACCTTTTGACCAGCCTGTAACCGTGGGAGTCGCACATATGCTCAAGCTGGTGCATTTAGTGGATGACAAAATTCACGCCCGCTCCACTGGTCCCTATTCGCTGGTCACCCAGCAACCCTTGGGCGGTAAAGCCCAACAGGGCGGTCAGCGCTTCGGCGAGATGGAAGTGTGGGCACTGGAAGCATTTGGGGCGGCGCACATTTTGCAGGAGCTTCTCACAGTGAAATCCGATGATATGACGGGGCGCAACGAAGCCTTAAATGCGATCGTCAAAGGGGAGGCGATCCCCCGCCCTGGCACTCCTGAATCCTTTAAGGTGCTAGTCAGGGAACTGCAGTCCCTCTGCTTGGATGTATCGGTACACAAGCTGGCAACCGATGGCTCAAACCAAGATACGGAAGTGGACTTGATGGCGGATGTCAGTTCGCGCCGTATTCCCAGCCGTCCCACCTATGAGCAGGTGTACCGAGAAGGGCTGAGTAGTTTTGATGACGATGACGAATAGCTAGCTATCTAGCGGAAAACCCTATAAAGGAGAAGGTAAATCCCATGGCAAGAGAGGAACAACGCTTTGACTATGTCAAAATTGGTCTGGCATCTCCTGAGCGCATTCGCAAATGGGGAGAGCGGGTATTGCCCAACGGCAGTGTGGTAGGGGAAGTTACCAAGCCTGAAACCATCAATTACCGCACCCTAAAGCCAGAAATGGATGGGCTGTTCTGCGAGCGCATCTTTGGTCCTGCTAAAGATTGGGAATGCCACTGTGGCAAATACAAGCGGGTGCGCCACCGCGGGATCGTCTGTGAACGCTGTGGGGTAGAAGTAACAGAGTCCCGAGTGCGCCGCCATCGCATGGGCTATATCAAACTTGCCGCGCCCGTAACCCATGTGTGGTATCTCAAAGGCATACCCAGCTATATGTCTATCCTCTTGGATATGCCCCTGCGGGATGTGGAGCAGATCGTCTACTTCAACTCCTATGTGGTGCTCAATCCAGGGATCATGGCGGAGCATGGGGGGGAAGTAACGGCGGTCAATGCCCAGCAGATACGCATCTTGCGGGATGATGGGGGGGAAGATGTGTACAAATTGCACCCCAAACACACCCCAGAGGTCACTGTGGGTGATCGCATAGAAAGTGGGCAAGTGTTAGCTACTGCCTTTGGGCTGACCCTAAAGCAACTGCTAAGTGAAGAACAGTGGCTCGAGTTAGAGGACAAAATTTATGCCGACGAATACCCCATCGAGGGAATCGAAGTGGGCATTGGCGCTGAAGCGGTACAGCGGCTCCTCGGACAGCTCAACCTCGAAAAAGAAGCGGAAACCCTGCGCCGTGAGATAGACAATGCCAAAGGACAGAAGCGCGCCAAGCTGATCAAACGCCTGCGGGTGGTGGACAACTTCGTGGCTACAGGAGCTGATCCGCGCTGGATGGTGCTAGAAATTCTCCCTGTAATTCCCCCCGACCTACGCCCCATGGTGCAATTGGATGGAGGGCGCTTTGCCACCAGTGATCTCAATGATCTCTACCGCCGGGTCATCAACCGCAATAACCGCCTTGCCCGTCTCCAAGAAATTGCCGCTCCCGAAATTATCATCCGCAACGAAAAGCGCATGCTCCAAGAAGCGGTGGATGCCCTGATTGACAATGGGCGCAGGGGACGCACCGTAGTCGGTGCCAATAATCGTCCTCTCAAATCCCTGTCAGACATTATTGAGGGCAAGCAGGGGCGTTTTCGCCAAAACCTGTTGGGGAAACGGGTGGACTACTCGGGGCGCTCCGTAATTGTAGTAGGTCCCAATCTGAAAATTCATCAGTGCGGACTACCCAAAGAGATGGCAATCGAGCTATTTCAGCCCTTTGTGATTCATCGCCTAATCAAACACCAGAACTTCCAGAACATCAAAGCCGCCAAGAAGGCAATTCAGCGCAACGACCCAGTTGTGACGGAAGTTTTACAGGAAGTGATCAAAGACCACCCTGTTCTGCTGAACCGAGCGCCCACTCTGCACCGTCTTGGCATTCAAGCCTTCGAGCCAATTTTGGTGGATGGACGCGCCATTCAACTCCACCCTCTGGTCTGCCCTGCCTTCAACGCTGACTTTGATGGGGATCAGATGGCGGTGCATGTGCCCCTGTCCTTGGAGGCGCAAGCTGAGGCAAGGATGCTAATGCTGGCATCCCACAATATCTTATCCCCTGCCACAGGCAAGCCAATTGTTGCTCCCAGCCAAGACATGGTTTTGGGTTGCTACTACCTCACCGCAGACAACCCCAAACCGCAGAAAGGGGCAGGGCGCTATTTTGTGGACTTCGACGATGTGCTCATGGCATACCACCAGCAGGAGATCAGCTTGCACGCCTATATCTGGGTACGGTTTGATGGGGAAGTGGAAGTAGGAGGTACGGAAATCCTCACTGAAGTAATTACCAACCCCGATGGCTCCGTAGAGCGGCGTTTCGCTGATGCCAAGACAGGTAAACTATTGCGCCGCCGCCGTGAAACTGCCAGCGGTGAATTGATTGCCCAATACATCCACACCACCCCAGGACGAGTTCTGTTCAATCAAACCGTCCACAGTGCCCTATCTACACCCAATCCTGTGCTCAACTAACAGTTTTAGTAGTAAACCCAGTGCAAATTATGACCCCAGCAGAACCTTTCCTGAACCGCGTTATTGATAAAAATCAACTTAAAAACCTCATTGCCCGCGCATTCATCCGTCATGGCACTTCCCGCACTGCAGTCTTGGCAGATGAACTAAAAACCCTAGGTTTTCGCTATGCCACCCAAGCGGGGGTATCCATCAACATTGAGGACTTACAAGTTCCCCAAGAGAAAAAGAAGCTACTGGAGAGTGCAGAGGCAGAAATTGAATCCACAGAAGAGCGCTACACCCGCGGGGATATTACAGAAGTGGAGCGCTTTCAGAAGGTAATTGACACTTGGCACATTACCAACGAGAAACTGCGGGAGCAGATGATGCAAAACTTCCGTACCAATGCTCCCCTTAACTCGGTGTATATGATGGCGAACTCGGGAGCAAGGGGCAACTGGTCTCAAGTGCGTCAGCTGGTGGGTATGCGGGGTTTGATGGCTGATCCACAAGGGGAAATCATTGACCTACCTATTCGCACTAATTTTCGTGAAGGGCTGACGGTTACGGAATACATTATTTCTTCCTATGGGGCGCGCAAAGGTTTGGTGGATACGGCACTGCGTACGGCAGACTCGGGCTACCTGACCCGCCGTTTGGTGGATGTGTCCCAAGATGTGATTGTGCGGGAGGCAGACTGCGGCACAACCCGCGGCATTACTCTGCGGGCGATGAAAGATGGCGATCGCACCTTGATTAAGCTGGAAGATCGGCTGTTGGGGAGGGTACTGGCAAAGGCGGTAGTTGATCCCAATGCCGAACCGGTGGAGATCAACCTGTCCCAACTGCTAGACAGCAACGAGTATGCCCCTGTCGAGGATGTGATTGATCCCGACACCCAGCAGGTACTACGCCCTGCCCTAGAGACAGTGTATCTGCCCCGCATGGGCGATCGGGAAAAGGAGCGGGAACAAGCCCTCGCCCAATATGTGCGCCAGCACAATCCCAAAATCCTTGCCCGCAAGGTGATCGCCGCCCGCAACCAAGACATCTCCGACGAGTTGGCAAAAGCCATAATCAAAGCGGGGGTAGAAGAAGTGGTGGTACGCTCTGCCCTGACTTGCGATTCCACCCGCTCTGTCTGCCAAGCCTGCTATGGGTGGAGTCTAGCCCATGCTCGCCTAGTGGACATCGGTGAAGCGGTGGGCATTATTGCTGCCCAGTCCATTGGCGAACCGGGTACCCAGTTGACCATGCGCACTTTCCACACCGGCGGTGTCTTTACAGGGGAGGTCGCCGAACAACGCCGTGCCAGCTTTGCAGGGGTGGTCAGCATCTCCCCCAGCTTGCGCCTGCGTCCTATGCGCACCCGCCACGGGGACGATGCCTACTTTGTAGAGACCAATGGGGAATTTACCATTACCGCAGAGGATGGCAGGCAGGAAACCTATGCCATCACCCAAGGCTCTACTCTCTTGGTATCCGATGGACAGCATGTCCAAGCCAACCAGCTGTTGGCGGAAATCGCCGAAGTGGGGCGCAGTGCGCGCAAGACCACAGAGAAGGTGAAAAAACCCCTGATTTCTGACAAAGCGGGGGAAGTGCTGTTTCAGGACATCAACCCCGAAGCAGTTACGGACAAGCAAGGCACCACTAGCTACATGGTGCGGGGTGAGCGCGGCGGGCGCATCTGGATACTGTCAGGGGAAGTGTACAACCTACCCCCTGGCACTGTGCCTGTGGTCAAAGAAGGCGATCGCGTAGCCACAGGGGATGTCATGGCAGAGATGCGGATTTGCACCGAACATGGCGGCACGGTGCGGTTCACCCAAGACAAGGAAGTGGAGATTATCACCGCATCGGTAGTTCTAGATCAAGCGCAAATTCACTGTGAAACCCTGCACGGCAGAGAGCAGTATGTCTTAGAAACCACTGACCCCAAACAGCGCTTTCTGCTCAAAGCCGTTCCTGGCACCAAAGTCGCCAACGGGCAAGTTGTCGCCGAACTAATCGACGACTCCTACCACACCACCAGCGGCGGCATTATCAAATACGCAGGAGTGGAAATCGCCAAGCGCGGCAAGGGCAGGCATGGTTACGAAGTGGTGCAGGGGGGCACATTGTTGTGGATACCTGAAGAAGTCCACGAGATCAACAAAGACATCTCTCTGCTCATGGTAGAAGACGGGCAGTACATTGAAGCGGGCACTGAAGTAGTCAAAGATATTTTTGCCCAGAGTGCGGGGGTGGTCGAAGTAACTCAGAAAAATGACATCCTGCGGGAGATCACCATCAAGCCAGGGGCACTGCATCTGGTGGAAGACCCCCTGTCTGCTCAGCAAAAACATGACACCTTTGCCCTGCCAGGCACGGAAGTATTGCCAGGGGTAGTGATTACCGAGCAAGTGTATGTGGAATATCTCGAAACCACTCAAGGTCCAGCCCTGTTACTGCGCCCCGTCCGAGAATTCAGCGTCCCCGATACCCCCCCTGTGCCCAGTCAGGTGTCTGCCAATCAGGCAGGACGCTCCATCGGTCTGCGGGCAGTGCAAAGGCTGTTGTATCGCGATGGGGAACGGGTCAAGTCAGTGCAGGGGGTAGAACTGTTGAAAACCCAGCTGGTGCTGGAAGTGGATAGCGACACTCCCCAAGTGGCGGCGGACATTGAATTTATCCCCGATGAGCACAACCCCGATGTCCTGCGCTTGCAGTTGGTAATTTTGGAGTCCTTGGTGATCCGCCAAGATGCTTCCCATGAAGGGGGACTAAGCTCCATACGACATCGCCTACTGGTGCAGGAAGGCGATCGCATAGGAGCGGGAGCAGTGGTATCTTCCACCGAAATCCTCTGCCGCCATCCAGGCGAAGTGCGGAGTGTGCGCAAGGGCACTGAGAGCCTACAGCGCATTCTGGTAATCACTGATTCAGATATGACTGTAGTCAATGTGCCATCCCCCCAAGTCCAAGTGGGTGACCTAGTTCCCAAAGCCAGCGATCTGGGAGGAGGGGTACTCGCCCCCGACTCAGGTCAGGTGACGGCAGTAAGCGAGGGTAAAGTTAGCTTGCGCATTGGCAGACCCTACCTGCTCTCCCAAGGAACCGTGTTACAGGTAGCCGATGGCGATCTAGTGCAAAAAGGGGATAACTTGGCACTGCTAGCATTTGAGCGCGCTAAAACCCGCGACATCATCCAAGGTCTGCCGCGCATTGAAGAATTGCTAGAAGCCCGCAAGCCAAAAGAAATGGCACTGCTAGCGCGCATGGCAGGCACGGTACAGATTACCTATGACCGCGATGACAATGTGATCGTGAAACTGATCGGCGACGATGGCAGTGTGGAGGAATATATCCCTACTTTGGGTCAAAGTTTGCTAGTCTCCGATGGACAGCGGGTCAGTCCTGCCGAACCCCTCACCGATGGTCCCTGCAATCCCCACGAC
>Ga0308419_1002256_pt1 | contig 12494 bp, 9 predicted proteins | sample HotsprSampleMS50_FD_203674 | JGI IMG/M metagenome (GOLD analysis project Ga0308419, IMG submission 203674) | Hot spring phototrophic mat microbial communities from Mushroom Spring, Yellowstone National Park, Wyoming, United States - 20090730_MS50 ... | reverse complement strand
TTAGGTACAAAACCATGAATGCAAAATTTAACTTTACTCATCTACATCTACATACAACATTTAGTTTATTAGACGGAGCAATCAAGATTAAAGATTTAATGGAATATTGCAAAAACAACGGAATGGATGCAGTTGCTATAACAGATCATGGTAATATGTATGGTGTAGTTCAATTCTATCAAGAAGCGGTAAAGCAAGGTATAAAACCCATCATTGGAAATGAATTCTATGTAGCACCCGGAAAAAGAACAGAAAAAAAAGTCATGGAAAATTTAGCCGATGGAAATAATTATCATTTAGTGTTATTGGCTCAAAATCTAACAGGATATAAAAATTTAATCAAACTTACGTCCCGATCTTTTATTGAAGGGTTTTACCGAAAACCAAGAATTGATTATGAACTATTAGAACAACATAACGAAGGGCTAATCTGCTTAACAGCATGTTTAGGAGGCGAAGTCCAGAGAAAAATTTTAACGGATAAGTTCTCTGAGGCAGAAAAGTTAGCAAAGCGATTAAAAGATATATTCGAGAAAGATAGGTTTTATTTAGAAATTCAAAACCATGGCTTAAAAGAAGAAGAAATTGTAGCAAAAGGTAATCTCGAAATAGCAAAAAAATGGGATATAAACCTAGTTTTAACCAATGATAGTCATTTTTTAACCAAAGAAGATCACGAAATTCAAGATATATTACTACGAATCAACCAAAAAAAGACGATTGACGAACCGTTAGATTTTGGGTTTAACCAAGAATTCTATGTAAAAACCCCGGATGAAATGTTTCGTTTGTTTCCCGAAATCCCCGAAGCATTCTATAATACACAAAAAATTAAAGAAATGGTAGATTTAGAATTTAAATTTGGAAACCCACTTCTTCCCAAATTCGAGGTTCCAGAAGGATATACGATTAATTCTTATTTTAGAAAACTTGCAGAAGAAGGTTTAAAAAAACGTTATAATACGATAACACCTCAAATTCTCGAACGATTCGAATTTGAATACAATGTAATAACAGAAATGGATTTTGCTGGATATTTTCTTATAGTACAAGATTTTATCAACTGGGCAAAACAAAGAAATATACCTGTTGGACCAGGTAGAGGTTCAGCAGCAGGTTCCCTAATTGCTTATTGTTTAGGAATCACAGAAATCGATCCTATAAAGTACAATCTTCTCTTCGAGCGATTTTTAAACCCCGACAGAAAAGAAATGCCCGATATTGATGTAGATTTTTGCGTAGAAAGAAGAGAAGAAGTCATTAATTATGTTCGTCAAAAATACGGCTACGAAAACGTAGCACAAATTATTACCTATGGAAACATGGCGGCAAAAGCATGTCTTAAAGATGTTGCAAGGGTACTTAAAATGCCTTTTTCCGAAGCAAATATATATTCTCAGGCTATACCTAATACCCCTAAAATTAATTTAGAGACAGCATTAGAAGAATCGACGGAATTTAAAAAACTAACCGAAAAAAGTGAGCTACACCAGAAAATCTTTAATATTGCAAAAAAACTCGAAGGCAATTCTCGACAAACAGGAGTACATGCTGCTGGTGTTGTTATATCACCAGAGCCATTAGAAAACATTGTACCTCTTGCTACGGTTGCTAACCCAAAAGAAAAAAATGGAGAAAGGATTTTAGTTACTCAATTCGATATGAATACCTTGTCTACCGTAGGGCTTGTTAAGATGGATTTTCTTGGACTTCGAAACCTTACGGTAATTCAAAATGCAGTAAATAAGATTAAAGAACGTAGAGGAATAGAAATCAATATCAACAAAATACCTCTGGATGATAAAAATACTTATAAATTATTACAATCAGGAAAGGTAAAAGGGGTATTTCAATTGGAATCTTCGCCAGGGATGAGAGATTTTGTAATAAGAATGCAACCAGAAGTTTTCGAAGACCTTATAGCTTTGATTGCAATGTATAGACCTGGTCCTTTGCAAACAGGAATGGCAGATGCATATATCAACAGAAAAAAAGGCTTAGAAAAATTAGAATATTCCCACCCAGATCTCGAAGAAATTCTAAAAGAAACTTACGGTGTGATCTTATACCAAGAACAAGTGATGCAAATTGCTCAAAAGATTGGTGGCTTTACAAAAGGTCAATCCGATGCATTAAGAAAAGCTATGGGAAAAAAGATAGAATCCAAAATGCAAGAAATGAAAGTTCTTTTTATAGAAGGAGCAATACAAAAAGGATACGATAAAACTTTTGCAGAAAGTATTTATGATCAGATGGCAGAGTTTGCAAAATATGGTTTTAATAAATCTCACTCTGCTGCATACGCTATGGTAGTATATCAAACCGCATACCTTAAAGCAAATTATACAATAGAATTTATGACTGCTGTTTTAGATAGTGAGATCGATAAAACAGAAAAATTGGCTCCTTATTTTCTAGAATGTAGAGAATTGAACATAAAAGTCGAAAAACCAGATATCAATAAATCTTTTGAATTGTTTCATATAGAAAATGACTCTACCATCCGTTATGCTCTAAGTGCAATCAAAAACATAGGAAATAATGTTGTAAAAGATATATTAGAAAAAAGAAATCAATTAAAAAAATTCCGAAGCTTTTTGGAATTTTTAGAAAATATCGATTTAAAACAATGTAATAAGCGTGCATTAGAAGCATTAATACAAGCCGGTTGTTTTGATAACTTAGGTTATACAAGAAAAGGTTTGATGGATTCCTTAGAACAACTGATGGAATACGTAAAAAAAGTTAAAGAAGACAAAGATTCTGGTCAAAATGATTTGTTTTTTACATCGATTAAATCAGTCTTAAGCGAACCAGAGATTCCGAAAGTTGAATACGAAGAAACAGAATTTTTTAAGAAAGAAAAAGATGTTTTGGGGATTTATTTTTCTGGTCATCCCTTAGACAAATATAAAGAGATTATACAAAAATTAAAAATCATTTCTATCGAAAGAGTTCTTAATATTAACCAAAATCAAAGTATAGAAATCTGTGGTGTAATACATGGATTAGAAATCAGAAATAACAAAAATAAAAAAGAATTTGCTCGGTTTCTTCTTCATGATTGGACTGGATCTATTTCTTGCATTGCATTTAGTAATGTAATAGAACAAAAGCGCGAACTACTTAAAGAAGACAACATTGTTATTATAAAAGGAAATGCAGAAATAGACGACGAAACCCAACAAGTCACCTTACTGGTAGAAGACATTCAAAAACTAAGTAAAGAGAAAATCGAAGAAAGATTAGAAAAATCTTTACATTTGAAAATTTATAAAGAAGCATTTCAACAAAAATCGTTGATGGAATTAGCAAAACTAATTCAAGAATATAGGGGAAATATTCAAATATTTTTCCACATTGTATCGCAAGAAAATAAAGAAAAAGCAACTGTAATAAAAGCCCACGATTCCTTTTGTGTATCGTGGAGCGAAGAATTCATCAAAGAAGTAAAAAAGGTTCCCGGTGTAAAAGGAGCCTACTTAACCATCGGAAACGAAATCAAGGTTTTATGATCCTTTAATCTTGTATAACAAAGCTAAATTTTTTATTATAAGAACCTTTGAGATCCAAGACATAATTGCCATAAGTTAAGTCTTCTATATTGATACGCTCTTGCTCGTTAAGGTTAGAAAAATGCTTAATATCGATGATATAATTTTCTTTTAGTAATTTTAGGGTTAACGAACCAGTTAAATTTTCTAAAAAGATACTTAACATAACAGAATCTTTTTCTTGTGGAATAAATGAAAACTCTACTTTTTTATCTTTTAGAATGACTTTATTGCTTTTTATGTTATCTCCTCTATAAGAGGAAATAGGAACTTCTTGAACATTTAATTCGATTGAGCTTTGTATTACTTTTAAGGTATTCTTGATATAATGAATCACAAGTTGAGGTAAATCTTCTTTTGTTTCGAGAGAACGTTTTTTTGCATAATAATCTTTTACTCTGTAAAGATAGAATTCAGGAACTTCCTTTTTTTCGGTAGAACCCTCGTATTTAGAAATTTCGCTATATAATTGTATTAATTCTGCTAATTCCTGATTGGAAAGTGTATTAATCTTTTCTTTTAATTCAGCATGATCAAAATCAAAACTGATAAAATCTTTGTTTAGGATTTCGTCTAATAGCTTTAAGACCTTTTTGTTGATTTCTTTATCATTCATACCGTTGCTCCTTTACACTTTTAGACGTAAAAAAGTTTATTCTGTAAAAATTTTTTTTAATTCTTGTGAATTTTTTATTTTTTTAATGGTTTTTCTATAAATAGAAGAAACTGTCGGAGCGCTGATACCTAAAAATGTTCCAATTTTATCGAAAGGAGTTTTAATTACAATAGTTTCTGGATTTTGGTGTTGAATCATTTTATTTCGATTGATCGTTTTTTGGTTGATTTTATTTTGTAATTCTTCTAAAAAAGGGCTTTGAGAAAACCTTTTTAATTCTTTTTCTTTTTCCTTTAATTTGACCAAATTTAAATAAAGACGATAAAGTCTTTCTTTTTTTTGGTTTAATTTTAGGTTTTTGTTTACTAAATATTCTTTCGTTTCTAATACAAATTTAAAAATTTCGTACCCAGACTTATGGTATTTATCTTTTAGGATTTGAATATCCCGCTCAACTAAGTTCAAATAGAAAATATAAACTAATTTAAAAATAATTCTTGATTCCTCGTCAAAACTATCGATTGTTTGGTAGAATAAATTTTTGATCTGATTCGATTCAATTTGATCTTCGGATTTTAATTCATGGAAAATTTCATTTTCTACCTCTGTTAAAGAACCATAATGATAAAATTGAAGGACTTTGGATTTTTTATTTGCACGAATCCAATCCATAACCAGATTTCTTAAAACGCTATAAAACCATGTTTTAAAAGAAGATTCCCCTCGAAAAGTTTTAAATCGTTTTCCATCTCGTAAACGTTCAAAAGCAAACAAAAAAAAGTCTCCTGCTTCTTCTTCGCTAAACTGAAACACTTTTATCGGAAAATTATAAATATCAATGCTATATAATTCAAAAAATCTTTCTAATGCATCGGAATTTTGTTTTTTACATTGATCTATTAATTCTAAAAATTCTTTAGATTCTTCGAAAAGAATTTCCTCTTTTTGTCCATGCGTCATCTATAAGTAAGATACAAAAACAAATTCTATTGTCAATGCAAATTTTTTGAATAATTGAATAAATTTATAAAAGCGTCGGAGAGGGAGGGATTCGAACCCTCGGTACCCCTTTTGGGGGTACACAGCATTTCCAGTGCTGCACCTTCGGCCTCTCGGTCACCTCTCCAAAAATTTGGCATATACAAAATTTTTAGAAATGCTTGAATGTCAAATTCAAAATCCTTGTGATGTTATACATAATTCGATAGAATATTCTTTACAAAAATTTACTTTTTTTTGTTAGAAATTAAATTTATTTGGCATTATGTCTTTTATGAATCAAATTGATCAAGAAATAACCAGATTAGAAACCTTAGAAAATTTTGTAGAAGTTTATAGAGAAATTCCCATCGAAGCAATTATAAAACAAGATATTTTACGATTAGGATTAAGGTTCGATACAAAAGCATTAGAAAATCATACATACAAGACAAAAGACTATTTTATTTTTACGTTTGATCACGTACCATTAAAAGATCAACCCGAAGAATATCGATTTAAAGCACCAGAAGAAATAAAAATTTCTGAAGGATATTTTAATCTTTTACCAACAGTTATATCAGTTCGAATTGACCCAAATTCGCCTTATTATGTCACTACAAACGAAGAAAATCAGATTGTTTTAAAGCTTAATGATACAGTTTTAGGAAAAGTAGAATTTCCTCCGGTTCCAAGTTGGTATCGCTATAAAACATCTAATGGAAAAAATCCTAATGAAATTGCACCAGTCATCGAATGGGGATATTTAATTTATCTTACGGTTTTTCGAAATTGTCAATATTTTGGAAAAGACGAAGAATGCGCATTTTGTGATATCAACCACAATTGGAGGCAACAAAAAAATTTTAAAAGACCTTATACTGGAATCAAAAGCATCGAAGATATCCTCGAAGTTCTTTCTTGGATCGATCAAGAAGATAACATAGCAAAAGCATACACGATAACGGGAGGATCTGTAATAACAGAACTACAAAACAAAAATGAACAAGATTTTTACTTTCAATATGCAGAAGCCATCGAAAAGCATTTCCCGAATCGATGGATTGGTAAAATGGTCGTACAAGCATGGGAGAAAAAAGATCTAGTAAGGTTTAAAGAAGTAGGAATAAAAATCTATCATCCGAATTTCGAAGTATGGGATAAAAGGCTTTTTTCCATTCTTTGTCCAGGTAAAGATCGCTTTATAGGAAGAGATAATTGGATTCGAAGAATTGTTGAATCAGTAGAGATTTTTGGTCCATCAAACATAATTCCCAATTTTGTTGGTGGGGTAGAACTAGCAAAGCCTTATGGATTTTCTTCTGTGGAAGAAGCAGTTCAATCTACTGCAGAAGGTTTAGATTTTTTTATGAGTCATGGTGTAGTACCGCGCTTTACTACTTGGTGTCCAGAACCTTATACAACACTAGGAAATCAGCAAAAGCCTCCTTTAAGATATTTTCTTGAATTATTAACTATATGGAAAAGAACATTCGAAAAATATAAATTACCTGTTCCTCCGGGATATGGAGAACCAGGTAGAGGCAAAGCTGTATTTTCTGTTAGTGCTTTTATGGATGTAATCGGTTACGAAGGTAGGTAAACTACTCTTCGTTTAACCATGTTCTTAGTAATTTCGCTACTTCGTCAGGTTTTTCGCGCGCAAGGTTGATTGCATTTTCTAATAGTTCTCTTCTTGCTTTTTCGTCGATAGAAAGTTCTACTTCTGCTGCACCCTCGTCTGCAACACGAAGTGCTGCTTCTCTCATCAATTGTTGTTGTGCAGCTAATTCTTCTTCTCTTAATCGTCTTCTTCTTGCTATTTCGTTTTTGATAGCTCTATAGAGTAAATATAACAAGAAAAATGCAACAATAGAAATTCCAGATACGATCAACAATCTTTGCATCATGAGTTTTTGTCTTAATTCCTCGTCTTCTTTTTCGAATTGTGCTGTCCGATCTTTTTGTAAATGTTCTACCACAATTTGATCCCCTCTCGAAGCTTTGTATAAAATCGATGCTTTTAAAAGCTTTTCAATGGTCTTTAACTCTTCTTTGGTTGGTGGAATATATTCACGAATATATCCAGAACCGTCTTCTTTAATGCCTTTTTTGATCCATTTTCCATCTACTGCTACTGCAATAGAACGAGCTCTTTCTTCCCAAGGCTGCCTATTAATTTCTTTTTCTATTCTATTGTAATCATAGTTTCTTATTACATCGTTATTTCCATATTCTGCTCGTTGATAATCCAAATCTCTATAACCTGGCGGTAATTCTTGTTCAGTTCCAGTCGGTCCACCTGGGGTAAAACCATTTCCGCGAAAACGTTCATTTCGTGCATTTTCAGAAATTATCAATGTACCACCTGGCATTAATTTTCTGTCTGGATAGGGCGTATCGGGATTTTCTGGTTCAGCTTCTACTGGCTCTACCAAATGTTGTTTTTCTTTTACTTCGTCCCAGTTTATGGTAAGAGCAACTCTAATGATAGAAATACGATCACTGGTATAGAATTCATATAAGCTCTGTTGAATTTCGTTTAACCATTTTTTTCGTTCTTTCTCTTCGATTTCTTTTTTCTTTTCTACGATTTCTAATTTTCTTTGTTCTTCGTCAATTTCGTCTGGTTCAACAAATTCTTTTCCATTATTATCTGTAATGGTGATATTTTCTCTTTTTAGGTTAGGAACAGCTCGAAAGATCAAATTTTTGATTCCCATTACTTGTTTGCGAGTGATTGTTTCTACACCAGGTTTTAATGTTAAAACCACAGAAGCTTTTACTGGTTCAGTATCTGTTAAAAAGTTATTTCTTTGAGGAATTGCAAGCTCTACTCTTGCTGATTTAACAAAGTCTAAGGTCATCAACATTTGCTCTAAACTGCCCTTAATGGCACGATGTAATTTTACGTTTTTATCAAAAGTAGTTTCGTCCCATCGAGACATATTAAAAATTTCCCAACCCTCTACTCCCGCTGGGATCAAATTTTCTTGAGCAAGTTTTGTGATGATTTCTTGTCTTTTTAAACCATTTACGTAGATGGTTGATGTTCCCGTGCCTTTCCATTCATAACCACTTGCTTCTAAGAATTTTGTGATTGCTGCATAGTCCGATGCACTTAAATTGTCGTATAACACTTCCATTGCAGGTTTTTTAGAATAACTTCCAATGAAGGCAAACGCTCCAACAACGACTGCCAAAACAATTCCCAAAGTGATTTTTTTCGTAGTATCTAATTTATTCCAAACCTCAACCAATTTATTGAATATATTTTTTAAACCTTCTGGCATAAATACACCCTTAAATGAAATTTAAATTACAACTTAACAGAAGGTTTTTATTTTTGTACAGAATTTTTTTGATATTCATAGAAAATTTTTACAAAAATTTCACTTAAAATTTATTTAGTATTATCTACCAGAAGTTAATTCTTTATAAGCTCTGATAGAACCATCAATGATAGTTTTTGTTAAGTTTAATGCAAAGCGTGCTTTTTGGGAAGCTATCATGATTTCATGGACATCAACGTTATCAGGATCATAAACAGCTTTTTTTGTTAAATCCTCGGACTGATTGGACAATTTTTCTACACTACCTAAGAGTTGATTTAAAGTTTGAGCGAAATTCGATGCAAATCGTTCATTTTCTGGTACGATGTCTGTTAAAGGTGGTTTTTGCGTTATTTGCATATGTTTCTCGTGATTTGTATTTAATTTCAACGGAGAAACCTTTTCTGCACCGAAAACCTTTGGATTACCCGAAGGAAACTGTACACCACTATAGGAAAAAATCTTCATGTTAATTATATCGTATAAAACGGAAAATTTTATAGAAAAAAATGTTAGAAGGATACAAAAAAATGCAAAAAATAAATGATTTACAATATGATATGGGATAAATGTGATAATAATATAAGTATATAAATAAATATAATTATATTATAATAATGTCAATACAAAATCAAAATAATTCACGCAGCCGGACACGAAAACTCACTATAAACCTCTAAATTCCAATGACTTACCCTATTATAACATGAATAATTATTCCCTACTTGTATCCGTGCATGTATCTCCTCATCCTCTTGTACTAATTGCAGCTTTATTACTATTGGCTCAATCGGTATCCCCTCCTCTTGCATTTCCCAGTCCAGCATAATACGTAATATATAACTTATCGAATACCCTAATAAATACCTCAACTCATTCAACTTCCCCCAATACGTTGGCTGTATGCTGATTTTCCTTACTACATAATTCTTTGTCCTCGGCTGATAGCTCGCTGTTAATGTCCTCTTCTCCGGTGCCAAACTAATCCTATAAAGATAAGTTAAATATCGTTTTAATAAATATTCTATTGTCCTAGTTAAATTACCATGAAACCTACTTTCTGTAAGATATATCAAATATGCATAATGAAATGGTGTTATATTTATCGATGTAATACATTCACTATGAGTAAAAAATTGTTGTCTCTTCATATTCTATTTAATATGCCTTTTAATAAAATTTATATTAAATTTTTGGATAAATTAAAAGAAAATTTTTGATATTAAATACAAAGAATTTAAAAACCAATTCTTTCAATTTGCTAAATTTTTTATGATTCTTTTTTCGAACGGATTTGATTCATATATTCTTCCCATTCGATGGGGAGTAAATACTTCTTTTTTGAATTACACTCTTTACAACAGGGAACTAAGTTTTCTTTTGTTGATCTTCCTCCTCGCGATAAAGGGATCAAATGATCCATTGTTAGTTCATTTGGTTTAAATTTCCTCTTGCAATAATAACAGATTCCACTTGCAGTCTTTTTTCTCCACCAAGAAGTTTTTTTTAATTTTTTTGCTTTATCTTTTTCTTGTTTGATCCATTCCTGACCATAAGAAAAAAAAGGATATGGCTCAATGGGGTTTTTTTCCAATCAAAACCTCCTCATGATTCAATCGATACCACTGTACCATATCGACAATCGATAAAACGCCATTTACTACTTGATTCGTAATAATTGGTATAGTTCTGAGTTTTCTTTCCATCATAAAATTTACCGCTTCTCTTAACAAAGTTCCCGAAGGTAAATAATAAAATTTCTTATTTTGAACCAATTCTCCTACCTTGGTCGTTAGATAATCTTTATTTTTATCAAAGGTTTCTTCGTAGCCCAACCGCAATAGTTCAAAAATATTGATTGTGTTAAAAGGTTTTCCCTCTTTCATAACTAATAAGCTTAAAAAACCATTTTCAAGAATAATTCTTGCAGCCTTTGATGCTGGATCATCATAATCAACAGTGATGACATTTTTTGTCATTACATCATCCACAGTTGCTTTTAACAAACGCTCGCTTCTCTCAATAACCTTTTTCGCATATTCTAAATCAATTTCTTTTATTTCGCTCATATAACTATCCATCAACAAGGTATTTTAAAATTCCCCGATTCAACAATTCAATATGTATTCTATGTTGTATCTTCATTCTTATGATTTGTGCTGCTTCTTGCAAAAATTCAACGTTTTTTGCTTGGGATTTGTTGTATTTACTTAAATCAATGGGTTTTAAAAATAGGATTTTCCATTTTACAGGAAAAGGAATTAAATTCAATGGCAGTGGTACTTTAACGTTGGATTTTTCTAAATAGATATACCCCAAGTTTATGTTTGCTTCTTCTGCCCCAATAATACAAGTAGGAACAATGGTTGCGTTAGTTAATAATGCAAGAGAAATAAAACCAGGGTTGAACCTTTGTAAACGATACATGTATATACTTGGCTTAAAATTTCCTTCTTCTGCTTCGGGAAATAAAACCAATAATTTGTTTTCTTTTAGTAATTTAACTGCTGCTTTAAAATCCTGAGGAATATAACCTAGCTTTTCCGAAGAATATTTAAAAAAAGGTTGGCTATGCCAAAAGTTATGACTCATAGTATAAGGAAAACGCTTTCCTTGTTTCATGATAACATATTGTAAAACTAATGCATCTAATGCTAAAATACCACTATGGTTAGGGATCACTAAGGTTGGTCCATGTTTTGGTATATTTTCTATGCCTTCTATGGTTGGCTCTGTATATTCATACAAAGATTCTAAAAATTTATGAGTAAATTTTTTATAAAGTAATTTATCAAATTCTTTTTGTAAGTTTTTTTGAAGAGATTCTACATTCCATTGACGTAATAAATCTTTTAAATCCATTGATCCTATCAAACATTTAGATCATTTTTTTGTCAACTCTTTAATGATTTAAGGGTATGTATAAATCCCAAAATCCTTCTATATAAGACAATATAATCTGATAACTCTGTTGTCGAACTATAACAGGAACATTTTTTCTGATAGAATTAGGAATTTCTTTTTCTCTTAATATCTCTTTGATTTTTGAAAGATTGTTTTGTTTAAGATAAAAAATATTTATAACATCTTTGTCGTCGTAAATTCTTTTTTTTTCGTTCCAAAAAATTACCCATAGATGGTTTTGTCTAAAAATTTTGGGTTCTTTTAATAAAAAAGCATTCTGATGGATAAACCAAATTTTCTCTTTTACGCTTTCAATCAAACATTCTTTGGTTTGGATGAAAATCTTATTTGTATAGGACTGATGGATAAACTCTGCGATAAGAGTCGAAGAAAAAGGCATTATACCCAAGGTTTTTGCAATCTGGTCGAAAAGAATTTTGATTTGTTTTTGACTTAAACCATTACATAAATGTTTATCTAAAACAAAAAAATCTTTATGCATAAAATCTTGCTTAAAATGAATTAGTGAAAGATGGGTTCTCTGCCAAACTAATCCCGACTTAAAACCAATTTTTTTTAGAGGTTGTAGAACATGCTTTCGAATGTAATTACGTTTAAAATTATCATCAAAATTCGAAGAATCAACCTTATAAGAAATATTTTGACTATCCAAGAATTCCATGATTTCAGATTTATCAAAAAGAAGTAAGGGACTTAAAACATGCAAACTATAAGTTTGATGAGCAATTGTAATAGGTAAAGTCCTTTTATAAAAAAAATTTACATTTTGTAAAGATGAACCCCGAAGAAGCCTTAAAAAAATCGTTTCGATATAATCATCCCCATGATGTCCTGTTACAACATAGCAGTCACCGAACTGTTTTGATAGACGTAGCAATGCTCGATATCGCAAAATTCTTGCAGATTCTTCTAGGTTTTTGTTCAATCTTTTAGAAAAACTCTTAACATCTTTTGATTCCACAAATAAAGGCAAATCCCAATTCTTTGAGAGTTGTATTACAAATTCTTCTTCTTCGTCAGCTTCTAACCTGATTTTATGATTAAAATGAAATAATACAGGTTCTTTAATAAGTTGATTTTTGTATAAAT
>Ga0308419_1002251_pt1 | contig 12508 bp, 11 predicted proteins | sample HotsprSampleMS50_FD_203674 | JGI IMG/M metagenome (GOLD analysis project Ga0308419, IMG submission 203674) | Hot spring phototrophic mat microbial communities from Mushroom Spring, Yellowstone National Park, Wyoming, United States - 20090730_MS50 ... | reverse complement strand
TAGCCAGAAAAGTCCGCTCAACCGCACGGCGGCGTTGATACCGCCTGACAAAAACAGCGAGCCCTCGCCACAGTGGGCGAGGGCTCGACCGGGTTTCCGACTGCTGGCGATTATGTCCAGAAGTGGTCATCACTTTCAGGGCACATAGTTGGCATCCAGAGTTAACAGGGCGCGGTCCACACGGAAACCATCCTCAAACATCCAAAGGTTGAAGGTGTGCAGGCCGGGACTACCGACGTAGAGAGTCGCAGGTGGGCCGTCCAGAGTGCCCTTGCCCCACTGCCAACCAGGAGTAGCCCAGTTACAGCCACAGATGCGGTCGGCGCTGGCGGGACCGGCGCCGTTGAGGCCGGCGTGGATAGAGTCGTCGTTGCCGTTGCCGCCGTAGCCGCGCAACCAGACGTGGTAGGTGCCTGCCGCCGGGAACACGACACGGTAGCGCAATTCTGGGCTGGCGGTCGTATAGCCGGTATTGATGCTCGTCCCCGAGTTGGGCAGCGCTTCCATGTAGCCGCTTCCCAGGTAGCCCCCCAGAGAAGTACGCTGCTGCCAGTCGTAGGGAACGTAGTTGATGATGCGGGGGATCCGTTCACGGAGACCTGGCCCCTGATTGTGTTCCTCTGCCTCGAACGGCCCGACGGTGACCGGCTGAAACCGCACGGCGTCCACCAGCACCCTTCTGCCGCTAGTGTTGGGTTCGCCCGTATCGTCAAAGACGTGCACGTGGCCGCCGGTTCCGGCGGTGAAGGCGTAGTGGCCCAGGCTGAGCCACTCGTTACATCCCCGCGTGCCTACCCCCACTTGATCGACCCTGACATCGAGAGCGCCATTCAGGCTGTGGATACGGTATCTGGCGTACCACGTGCGCTGCTCGTGTGTCCCGTGGCAGGGAAAGTACACCTGCACCTCGTAGAGACCTGTTTGGGGCAGATTGGGTTGCCACCTGGCCCAATAGTCTGCCGTGTTGCCCCAGACGCCGGTGTAGTACATATCGCCGGCGTTGCCCGTGAGCACGCGGGTCCAGGCAGTGCAGGTATTCGGGGGACAGGTCACCTGGGTACCGCTCCAGCCTCTACCTTTCGTGAACCCTCCGGTGTTGTCGGGGGTATCGTCCACGATTGTCGCGGCGCCGTATGCGTTCAGCGTGGCAAAGCGCCGCGTCGGGACCGACACAGCCGGGTTGCTACCCGTCCACTCGCCGTCGGTCCACAGCGACACGCCGCTCTCGTTATCGGGGTTCACCGCGTGGGCCGGCGTTGTACCCCCGTGGCGCACCTCGAAGTGGAGGTGCGGGCCGGTCGAGTAACCGGTATCTCCGCTGGTGCCGATCCACTGGCCTTTGCGGACCGTGCCTGTGGAACGGGCTATGCTGAGGTGACCGTAGTAGGTGTAGTAGGGGTGGTCGGCCGGGCCGTGGTTGATGCGCACGTATAGCCCCAGGCCCCCGGCGGTAGGACCGCAGTTAGGCCAATTGTCATTGTGACAGGCTGCGTCATTCCATCTGCTTTCATCTATCGTCCCGTCGGCAGCGGCCAGGACGGGCGCATAGCGGAGCAGGAAGTCAATGCCATTGTGAGAACCTGCAATCCAACGCTGACTGACACCATCTCCTGGTGGGCCGTAGTACGGCGAGGCCAGGAAGGGCGTGGGGGCATGAGCGACGGCGCGCCGGGGGATGTCTGGGAACACAGCCGCCGTCACCAGAGTGATGGTCAAGACGATTCCGATCTTGACTGCTCGATTCATCGCGGATTGTCTCTGCATGGCTTTACTCTCCTCGCCGTGGGATGGATATCCACACCGGCGTAGTGCGTTTGGGCTGACCGTCGAACGTGACCTGGCGCAGATTGGCGCCGTCCACGTCGGCGACCCAGACTTCGGTGGCCCCGCTGCGGTCCGAAAGGAATACCACTTGCTTGCCGTCCGGTGACCACCTGGCCCCGATCTCGCCGCCGATGGCATCTTCCACCAAGTCTCTCTCTTCCCCTGTCAGAACGTCAGCGATGCGGACCGTGTACGGGCTAAAGTCGAATCCGGAATCTGGAGGAACATCGTGGGATGGCTCGGACGGCCTGGAATTGACCGCCGTGAAAGCAAGGTAGCGGCTGTCAGGAGACCAGGTGGGGGCAAGCCCGCCGATGGGGACAGTACCGAAGGCTCGTCGCCCCTCTCCGTCAGGCGACATCACCTCAAAGCCGTTGGGACCAATGGAGGATACCCACTTGCCGTCTGGAGACCACGTCAGATGATAGACAGGACCTCTAGCAGTGAAAAGCTGGCGCGCGTCCGTGCCGTCTATGTTGGCGCTCCACACCTCCCACCCCGAATCTATCCCGGAGAGCGAGAACGATACGATCATCCGCCTGCCGTCTGGTGAGATGGCAAGTCCGTCTATTATGGGGGCGTAGGGTAGATCAGCCCATTCTTTAGGCTGGGCTATGAGAGACGTGCGCTCACCGGTTTCCACATCCAGTAGCCAGATGTCCTCTCCTCCCCAGACGACCTGACGAGTGTGTTGGCGCCAGCCGAAGAACTTGAGCGACCAGTCTACCTCGGCCACGATCACACGCGGTGGTTGATCAAGATGCGGCGACCAGACGTATGCCCTCGCTATCTCATCACGTGGCGGCGCAGAAGCAGCGAAGAAAACCACGTAACGGCCATCCGGCGAGGGGTATAATCGGACAACGAATTCCGTTGCTTCGATGGCGCGGTCAACTTGTTCGACGACCCTGCCGGCTTGAGCGGGCATTATCTCAGCCAGCCGCTCCCCCGCCGGCAGCCACTGCAGCTTGTCTGAGGATACGAAAAGCAGGATGGCTTCCGCATCTGCCCAGGGCATCTCCGCCGGAGATGGCGTCGGAGAGTACGGCGTGGATGGCGGAATCGTGGGGGCGGATGATTCCGATGGAGCCGTTGGTATTGCAGGTGACCGCGTTGGTCTTGCCGACAGCCGCGTTGCCTGGGGCGGGCCGGCCACTGCGCCGGGCTGCACGGTGACGCGGATCAGCGCTCCCACACCCACGGCCAGTCCGGCCAGCACCAACAGCCCCAATGCACTGTTCAAGATTGTGCGTGCTCGTTTCATCGCTCCACCTCCGTCACCAATACGAACATCGAAACCGGCTTGCACTTGCGCATTTTCAAACCTCCTATCGTTTGTCTCGCCGGACTCGCCGGCAACACTCCTCGGGCGTTCTGCCCGCTCAGATGATTGCCCGCACTATGTCGCGATGCGAGCCCAACCGCGCCTCCGTGTCGTGGAGGATACGCCAGGGGTTCCCTGTGATGTAGGCCGCCCTCCCTGCCGCGCCATTGCCCCGGATAGGCTCACGCCCTCTACGCGGGGTTGCGGCTCTTGGGAAGCCATTGTTCCGTCGGGGAGTACACCCCTCCCGACGAAACTATCCTACTATGCTTTTGGAGGTTTGTCACTGGTAAAAATACCAGTTTTTACCCTGGTATTTTTACCAGGTCGTCCGGCAGGTTTTCGTGAACCCACGCCACCGCTTCCAACCGCGAGCAGACCCCCAACTTGTTCAAGACATTTGCCACGTGATATGCTACCGTCTTTGTTGTCACACCCAGCCTCTGAGCGATCGCCTTGTTGTCTTTCCCCTCCGCCAGCAGTCGCAGCACCTCCCACTCCCGTTTCGTCAGGCGCTCCAACCACTTGCCTACCTCCTTCTGCCAGCGGCTCGCCCGCTCCCGTTGCTCCGGACTGTAGTACACCTCCCCCCGCGCCGCCCGGCGAATCGCCTCCACCAACGCCGCCGACGCCTGATCCTTCGTCAAATAGCCCGCCGCCCCCGCCTCCACCATCCACGCCAGGTAGCAGTTCCGGTCGTGAGCGGTCAGGAGCAGCACCTCGGTCGTGGGGCAAGCGGTCTGCGCCCAACGCACGAACTCGGCCGGGCATCACCAGGTCGAGAGCGCGCTGCATAGACGTGAACGAGCCCTCGCATCTTGCAGCAAGGGCCCGTTTGATTCTCCGAATCTGTATCCGAAACGACCCTGATATCCCTCTACCTCACCGGCTGGAAGCGAACCGCATCTACGCCCACCTTCCGTCCGGTGCTATAAGGTTCGGTCGTCGCATCGAAAGTGCGAATATAGGTGTTGCTCCCACTGCGGAGGTTGTAGTAGCCCAGGCTGATCCATTGGTTGCACAATCCCAGTTGATCCACCCTGGCATAGCTGCTGTGATAGCCGGTGCTGAAGATGTAGTACGGTGCATACCACGAGGTAGCGTGATTGCATGGAATGTGCACTTGCACTTCGTACCGTCTTTCCTGGGACAAGTTAGGCCACCAATTGGCCCAATAGTCAACAGCGGTGCCGTTGACATAAGTATAGTACATATCGCTACCGATGCCGATGCCGGTCACGCGGTACCAGTATGGACAACTGTTGGGCGGGCACTCCAGCCAAGACGACCCAGAAATCCGGCCCTTCTTGAAGCCGCCTGTATTATCAGGGGTATCGTCTATCGACACAGCAGTGCCGTCAGGTACAGGGGCAACAAGAGGAGAGCCAGCCCACTGACCATCCGACCACAGGTTGGGGTTGAAAGGATCCACCGGGCTATTGTTCAATCTCACCGCAAAATGCAGGTGCGGCCCGGTGGACCAACCGGTATTGCCGGTCGTGCCGATCATCTGGCCTCTGGGGAGTGACTGTCCCACCTGGACGGTGATCGCGCTCAGGTGGCAATACGTGGTCTCGTAGCCGCTGCTGTGGGCGATCTTGACGTAGAGACCACAGCCACACTGTTGGGCCCTGGCGGGATCGTAGCCTGGATCACCGGGACGTAATCGGTACTCGTGGCAGCTATTAGGTGGGTTCTGTGTGTTCCATGGATTGGGATATTGAGGATTATTGTACCATCCTGCTACCGTTACTGTGCCTCCCGCAGCGGCAAGGACGCGATTGCCAATAGTAAAGCTAAAGTCATAGGCCTGGTGAGAGGGACTGTAGCCCTGGCTGATGGTCGTTGTGCCATAATAAGGAGAGGCCAGGAACGGCGTCTGCGCCGTTGCCGGCGTGATCGGCATCAGGTCGAGCGTCCAGACCACGATCAACCCCAGCGCGAGGGCTAGTTTTGCGAGTTTCCTGCTCATCATCTCTTTCCTCCTAGCCACCACAGCCCGCCCTTGTTTCGGCCATCGTTGGTCACCTGGCGCAGGCCGCTGCCGTCGGCGTTGGCAATCCATATCTCACGCACGAGTTGCCCCTCGGGACAGCGTTCAAAGGCAAGCATCGAGCCGTCCGGCGACCAGGCCGGATAGACGCTATCGCGGGACAACACTTGCAATTGCCCGGTGCTTGGGTTTTGCAGATAGATGTTCACCCCCGTGATCCCATCATCATCCTGGCCTTTTTCCAGGGGACGTTCACGGGCGGAGAAGACGAACCTTGTCCCGTCGGGGGACCAAATGGGGAGCCCCTTTGCTGAATCTTGCGCATCTACGAAACGTTCATCGAGCTGTACATCTCTGCCCTGGCCGTCCATTGCTTTGAGCGACCCTTCAGCATCTCTGTAATAGATAGTCCGGTGATCCAACGAAAGGGATTCGAAATAGACATCTCCCTTAAGTTTCTCGGCTTTACCACCGCCTGCATCAACGGTCCAGATGGTGTCAAATTCGTACAAAGGGGGAGCGGGGGTGCGCATGGCCAGGATGATGTGTCCATCTGCCAACACGGCCACGCGGCGCACATTATCGCCCCATAGGCCCAAGGTTTTGAGGTCGAGCAAAGCAGTGCGCTCGCTGCTGGGAACATCCACCAGCCATATCTGATGGTTGGCTCCAACCACGAGCCTCTGACCATCTGGATACCAGAGGGCCCAATCTATTCCCCACTGTGCTGCCTTACCCTGGAGTATAGACCAGGCCTGACCGGTGTGCAGGTCTATAACACACGCCGGAATTGCCCACATCGGTGGCAACGAGATGGCATACCGGCCATCCGGCGAAGGCTCTATAGCGCCATTACAGACCCAATCCGCGGGGGTGTCCTCCGGCAGTTGGGGAATCACCGGCCTGGGCTCTCCCAGGGGATCCCCCTTCTCGTCCAGTGGCAGGATGTGCGGCACCCACTGGTGAGGAACCTGCGCCATTTCAGGAGGCGCCTCGCCGCCGTAGACGAGGAACCACGGGGCGTCAACCGCCGCTTCTCCGGTCACTTCCGGCACAGCAGGTGGAACGGCCGTTGGCTGATCCCTCTGCAGCGCCATCGTGGCAAGGGCCACGGTGGGTATCGGCAGCGCCGTCGGCGGGGGCGGCCCGGCGGCCTCGCTGGGCTCTCGGGTTGCGCGCAGCAATGCGCCTACGCCTACCGCCAGGGCGGCCAGCGCCAGCAGCCCCACGAGTCCACTTAACACATTACGCAGACGCTTCATCGCTGCACCTCCGCCACCAATACGAATACCGAAACTGACTTACGCATTTCAAACCTCCTCTCTAAATTTCGCTACCTGCGCGGTTGAGTGCTTTGCAGCACACCTGTCTTGCCCTCCCGCTTCACCCTTGTGCTATAATTCCGCGCAACGGAACCCCAATCGATATACTCCAACTCACCCGGCCCTGTCAAGTTACTTTTGTCCTTTTTAGGCAGTACAAATGTCACTTTTTGGGTAGTACAAATGTCACAATGGCGATGGGAGGGATACCGATGCCGATCCGGGTTGCGGTTGTCGAGGACTATCCCCTGATGCTCCAGGCCGTCGTGCGCGACCTCGAAGCCCATGAAGACATCGCGGTTGTGGGCACGGCTGTACACGGAGCCGAACTGCACCGTCTGGTGCGCGAGACTTTTCCTGACGTTGTCATTCTGGACCTGGGCTTTGCTGCTGGCGGGTTTGAGCCGGTCAGCGCGGTCAGGGCGCTTCGCCAGAGACATCCCCGCGTGCAGGTGCTGGTGCTCACCGCCTACGATAATGCCGTGTGGGTACGGGAACTTTTGGCTGCGGGGGTGCGCGGCCTTGCACCTGATGGCGCGAGGGCTTTCAAACGTTTGCATAGGTCGGGCAATGTATCCCCAAAAGTGCAGCGTTTCGTTTTGTAGGCCGGTCACTGCCCAGGCGTGGTTCCGGCGTGTGTTTTCTGTCTTCTACCTGCTACCTCTCCGTCCAGCGTCGCAATGCCTCTTGTGGTAGACTGGCAGGCGTCATATCATGGCGCCCGCGCAGACGCCGGAAGTAGAGGGACGATTCGCCACCCGACACAATACAGCCAGGGGTTCCACTGAACGCCTGTACTGCCTGGTTTTTCATCACGAATGACACGAATTGACGAATTTCACGAATGCTTCCCTGTAGAGAGGCGCTCAATTGTGCGTATTTTTAGACGAGATTCGTGTCATTCGTTCATTCGTGCAATTCGTGATTCAAAATGTCGGGTAATGAAGAGGGACGATATGCTGGTCGGACACCTTGCCCCCGTTGGCCCTATCGCCGCCGCAGCCGAACGTCGCTGGCGACCGGAATGGCCCCACTGGACGCGTGCGCTACCGTGGGCCGCGGCCCTGGCCGGCAGCGTCTTTCCCGACCTGGACGTGATTGCCAACATCCTGCTCACCGGCACCGTTCATCACCTGTACTACTGGCCGCACAGCATTCTTTCATACCTGCCGCTGCTGGCCCTTGGACTGGTGCTCGTCTGTTGGCGACGGACGCGATGGGCCGGTGTGCTGCTCCTCACGTTTGGGAGCAGCATCGTTGCCCACCTGCTGCTCGATACCGTCTCACACGGCACGTTGTTATTCTATCCGCTCTCGTGGAGGGTGGTAGGCTGGACCTTTCCACCGGCCGGCGAGACGATGCTCATCTCGTATCTTCGCAGTCCCAACTTTTGGCTTGAGCCGGGGGCGATCTGCTTGGCGGTGGTCTGGTAGTTGAGGCGCACGTCAAGTCTGCGGGGAAGGCGGCGCCGGGTAGTCGCGGGTTACCTGAACGCATTGCCGCGTCACGAGGGCTCGCGGTTGCTCCAGCCGGATCATTCGCGGTGGATTACTCGTACTTCAGCGCCGCCACGGGGTTGAGGGCAGCGGCGCGCATCGCCGGGTAGATGCCGGAGACCACGCCCACCAGCAAAGCGAACAGGATCGCCAAGATCGGCAGCCATAGCGGAGTATAGATCAAGGAAATGTTCACGTCCGAGGCTGCAGCGCCTTGCTGGACGGCCTGCGCTGCCAGGTAGGTGCCCGCGATCAGGTCAATCAGCGCACCGAGCATCACGCCCAAAAGGACTCCGCCGACTCCCCCCAGGAAGCCGATACCGCCCGCTTCGGCCAGGAAGACGGACATCACGTCCCGATTCGACGCGCCGACCGCCTTCATCAGCCCGATCTCCCGTGTGCGCTCATAGATCGCCATCGTCATCGTGTTGGCGATGCCAAAGGCGGCCACGATCAGCGCGATGGCGCCGATGCCGCCAAAGATGCCCTGGATGACCAGGAAGAAGACGTTGAGCGATTGGAGCATGCTGCGCGGCGAGTAGGCATAGAAGCCCTGTCTGAGGATTTCCTGCTCGACGGCCGTGACCTGTTCGACGCTGGCGACTTTGACGATGACCTGGCTGTACCCGTCGCGACCGGGGTTGGAGCGCTGGCCGGTGAGCCAGCCGTTCAATTCTATGACGTCTTTTAGCGCCAGGAACACGGTGTAATCATCCGACCCGCCCGATTCCGCCAGCACGCCGTTCACCCGCACGCGCACGACGCGCTCGACCGTGCGGCCATCCTCTCCGGGCTTGCTGAGGACGAGTTGGAGGGACTGCCCCTGCAGATTGGGCGGTTTCGCTACCGGCTGCCCGGCCACGGGGCCGGCGACGACCCTGCCGCCCTCTATTACCTGCTCCACCGGCTGCCCTGTCCGCGGATCGAACAAATTTTCGGCCACGCGGGCGCCCGCCAATGCCTGCCCGGGTCCCAGTCGGGCCGTTCCGCTTGCCATCGTGAAGCCGAGGTGCTCTATCTGCGTGGGATCAATGCCGACGATTGAGGCACCGCCTACCAGCCGGTTGAGGCGGAGCATCGCGCTGCCCATCAGCCACTGGTAAGGTGTGGCAGCAACCACGCCGGGCAACTTGCGGAACTGGGCGATGGTCTGGTCATCCAACTTGGCCTCGTCCCCGAGTTGGCTCGACGATACACCGAAGGCGCGGAGAGAGTAGGGGGACGAGACGGTGATGCGGGTGAGGTCGCCGATGGAACCCAGGTCCCGATAGGCGCTGCGTTGCAGGCCCGCCCCCAGGCAGACCGCCGCCACCCCTAACAGCGCCGCCCCCACCGGCGCGGCCCACTTCCGCCGCCGGCTCCGCCCCAGCGCCAAAAGCAGCAGCGGCGCCGGCAACAGCAGCAGTGGGTCCGGCCAGTACGGGCGCAGCGGCGCGATGCCCCGGGCCTGCGCAGTATTGGACGGCCCGCTCTCCCCCGCCGCGTTCTGCGCGGTGACCACGTAGTACAGCCCCGCCGCGCCGCCCCGGTCCAGGTAGAGCCCCAGCCGCAGGCCATCGCCGTTGCCTACACTGAGCGCAGCCGAAGTATTGTGGTAGACAACGGCGACAGACCGCATACCTGCATCTATGGCCCCCATGCAATAAGGAGATGATACCCAGGCCCAAGCCCGACAACGCGGGAGAGTCGCGTCCCATCTGCGCTGGCTACGACAATATAATCCTTACCCCCTGTCCTCCAGACAAACGCCAGGTAGTTGCCGTCCGGTGACCATACTACATGATCGAGGTTGATCCCGTTCAACTCATTCGCACTGAACACGGAATACAGGCTTGTATCGGTGGCGCGCGTCATGTCACCCGTCGTCAGGCTAAAAACGAACAAGTCCTCGTAACCGACGCGACCAGCCACCTGAAACTCTACATACGCTATCTCGTTCCCACTGGGCGACCAGGCGTATTCAGCACCTGGACTGACGTCCAACCTGGCTACCTCGGAGCCATCGTCCACCCTCACCACGACCAAGTCACCGTATGATGCAGGATCGCCATGCCCCTCGATGTAGGCAATGTGGACTCCATCGGGTGACCAGGATGGTTTGTACATAGACAGTGTTGCATCCACATCGCTCAAAAGAGGCCGTACCTCGCGGGTGGCGAGGTCAACGACGTAGAGGCGTGTGCGATCCCCGTCGCCGACAATGCCGTCTTGATTCAAGTCCTCCAAGCATGCGCTGATTACGAGCCGCTCACTGTCTGGCGCCCAATCGAACGCGAGAACGTTGCCATCCCGCCGTGTCAGTCTTGCTTCCCCCGAACCGTCGGCGCGAGCGACGTGGAGTGAGGAATGCCGATAGAACTGACGCGGGCCATCCGGCGTGTCTAGCGTGTAAAGGTCTTCCTGAATCCGGTAGGCTATCAACGATCCGTCCGGCGACCACATTGGGTCTCTGGCACTCCTTACGCCTTGGATGAGAGGCTGCAAGGCGCGGCCATCTATACCTACTTGCCAAATGTCCGCGCCGTCGGACGTATGCCGACCGAAGGCGATCTTTTCACCATTTGCAGACAGGGAAGGCTCGAAGCAGCCTTCGCAATCCGGCGTCACCACGCGAACCCGACGTCCAGCGGGGAGCTCGAAAACGCAGATCGTCGTCCGGGAGTTGGTACACTCCATCACCAGGAGACCAGACAGAGAGGACATGACTTTATCATCCCGGCCTGGAACCGACGGGAGCAATGCACAGCACCCAACAGACCAGGCAAACACTGCTATCAGGAAGAGAAACCGTATCGGCTTGCACATTGATCTACTCCTCCATTCCAGCAGAGCAAGGCTACTCGGTCAGGCCCTTCAAAGCCGCCCACCAGTGCTTAATGACCTCTCTGTAGTATTGGTTGGCACTCTCCTGGGCTGCTCTTTGACAGGTGACCCACGGATCATTTGGTGGATGCGTAGCCAGTTCTTCATCAGTATACCAATTCCCCTCGGCACCGAAGGCCTTCACGATCCCCTCCTTGTGCCATTGCGCAAAGGCCCTGATGCTCTCCGGCCAGCCATCCTCGTTCCGACTGCTATGTTCACACCCAACTGCTGGGCCCGCCTCGTGACCGTCTCGAAGCTCGCCGCCAAGTACTCGATCCATTGCTCCTGCCCACGCCATACTCGAAGAAGCTCATTCCCCCCGCTGTAGGCATCACCTGTTTCGTAGTGGTAGATCTCAACGCCTGCAGCCCTAGCCTGGGATACCACGTCCGGATCGACATTGGTGATACCTTCACTTTGGTATCCTATAACCTCTCGAGCCACTTGCTGTCCCCCTCGAAGGGCTTGCACAATCAATGGCAACAATTCTTCCCCAGGTACGCGTGGAATCGAGAGCAACCTGTTCCACCAAATCTCGGCATTCTTGATACAGGCTACAATCGGGATCCTTTGCTCCTCTGGCAGCTCACCTATATTGCGTCCCACCAAGCCTTTCAGACCAGACGATGCACCACCAAGATTGCCACCTTCTATCAGGACGACCGAAGCAAGCACTGCTGCAAATCCATCGTTCTGCAAACCTGTGACGTGCTGCAAGTTGTGCCGCGAGGCAGAGTCGAGAAACACATGCCGCCAGTGTGGATCCCTAAGCATGTCCTCCCACCACTGCTCAATCATGCCGGTCGGATCGACCCACCGGACAGGATTCCCCCGAACGTAGGCATAGTCTTGGATCAACGTTGGCGGCAAGTAAATGTCTCCCATCCACGGATCACGCTGTGAAAACCTTCCCGTTGCCGGTATGTACCACCTTGCTCTGAGGTAAATCACTTGCAGATTGGCATCCCACCACTCTCCCGTGAACCCCCACGCGCTCTGCGTGCTGCCCACCTGCCATAGGGTCTCGCCATACGGCGCATACCCGGCCGCGTAGGTCACGTTTCCTGCATCATCCGTCCACTGCCGCACGCTGCCCAGCGCATCGCCCAGCGGGTAGGCCCACGCGCCACCGCGCACCTCCGCGATCCGCCCCAGGCCGTACACGTCCCGCGCGCCATCGCCCGTCGCCAGCACCTGCGCCAGCCCCGCTGCCGGGTCCCACGCGAACGTCATCTCGGCGCCCTCGGTCTCCTGCCCCACCCGCAGCCCATCCGCCGTGTAGGTGTAGACAACGGTGGCGGTAATGCTCTGCGCCCGCACCATTTTCCCCGCCGCGTTGTAGGCGTAGGTGAAGGTGCCATCGCCGATGAGATTCCCCCGCGCGTCCCACGTGTAGGGGATGAGGCGCTGGGGAGATGAGGAGATGAGGAGCCGGTTCGCCGCATCATATTCGTATTGCGTGGTGCGTGTTCCGTTGGCGGGAGTGGTCTCGGTGTAGACGGTGCGGTTGCCGACGGCATCATAAGCGTACTCGTACCGCTCGCCGGTGGAGTATTCCGCCCCGGTCAGGCGGCCCAGCGGATCATGTTAGAATGTTAACGTACGAGTTCGGGGGACGCCCCGGACTTGCGGCCGGGCGCGTTTCGTGGCACACTATGCACTGTTGAGAAACGGGGACGTATGC
>Ga0308419_1002246_pt1 | contig 12526 bp, 13 predicted proteins | sample HotsprSampleMS50_FD_203674 | JGI IMG/M metagenome (GOLD analysis project Ga0308419, IMG submission 203674) | Hot spring phototrophic mat microbial communities from Mushroom Spring, Yellowstone National Park, Wyoming, United States - 20090730_MS50 ... | reverse complement strand
AGGATAGCGATGGACAGGTGGTATTGAAATCGAAGTCAACAGAAATAAGCCACTTAATACAGACTCAAGATCCTTGCTTTGTAGTAAGTGGAGACAAAGGCACAGTACAATTAGACGAGACTTGCGTAGATAACTTACGCCCAATACAAATCAGTGCATCGAAGTATAACTTAGGCGCTGTAAATCCGAATCCAGTAGGCTCTAACGGAGCAGATATAAACTTCTCGGTAGGCGGTAGCAATATCCCAACAGAGATAAGACTATACAACTCTAACAGCGAATTAGTGAAGGTATTATTTACAGGCACATTAAATAGTGGCGAATATTCAGTAAGATTACCAGTAGAAAACTTATCGAGTGGTGTATATTACTACGAAATGGTAGCAGGTCCGTTTAGAGATACAAAGAAACTTATTATAGAAAAATAATATTATAAAACTAAAATTTATCAAAGGCTATCTTTTATATCAAAGGTAGCCTTTGATTTTTATAAATAATTTTTTTAAAAAAGAATTATAATTATTTTTATATAATTATTAAAATAATTTTTATGTTAATAATTTTAGGTATCGGAATAGGAAGTTTTTTTGGAGGAATTTTAAGATATCTCTTATCAAGTTTTATTCAAAGTAAATTTGAAAGTTCATATCCATTTGGAACAATGTTAGTTAATATTATTGGCTGTTTTTTTATTGGTGTGATGTACGCATATTTCGAAAAAGGAGCATTATCGCAAGAGTGGAGAATGATATTGATTACAGGGCTATTGGGTGGATTTACTACTTTTTCTGCATTTTCTATGGAAACTGTAAATTTATTATATGATGGACAATTTTTATATGCGGGATTGTATGTAGTATTAAGTATTTTAATAGGTATTTTCTTTACTTTTTTAGGAATAATTATAGTAAGGTAGAAGATGTTAAAAAGTGAAGATGTAAAACTATTAAGAATTTTCATCGGAGAATCTGACAAAATAGGAACTATTCCGTTTTACGAAAAAATTCTAATAGAAGCACGAAAGCAAGGTTTAGCAGGTGGTACTGTAATTCGTGGTATAATGGGCTATGGTGCAAATTCTAAGATTCATCGAGCAAAATTCTTAGAAATATCTTCAGATTTACCATTAATTATAGAAATAGTAGATAGAGAAGAGAAAATTTTAAAATTTGTCGAAATAGTAAAAAACTGGTTCGAAGAAGCAAACGTGGGTGGTCTAATAACTTTAGAAAAAGCTGAAGTAATTCTCTATCAAAATAAAAAATTATAAATCTTATTTAATTATCTGAAATTTTCTGGTAATTTTTGTCCCTTTCTCGAAATAAATTTCAATAAAATATATACCTGATGGTAATGAATTATTGAAATTATCAATTAAAGGTAATTTAATAATAGAGTGGGTAGAGTATAGTTCATTATAATTTTTAATTTCTTTTCCATTAATATCAAATAATTTTATATTTATAATTTTATCTTTTAAATTATAGAAAATATTTAAATTCGATTTAGCTGGATTTGGAGAAATAGTTAATTGAAAATTAGCATCTTTTGGGAATATAATTTCGTTAGAAAATGTTCCTAAACTATAATTAATGTAGAAACCTCCAGTATTTTTAGTATTTTTTATAGTTTTTATCATATATTTATTTATTCCTAAAAAGGGATTTTTATCTATGAAAAAATTATCATAAATAGGAAGGTCAGATATAGCTACATATCTATTTTCGCTATAATCAAACCTATATATTTTATACATAGCATCTTTGTCATCAATTTTATTCCATTCTAATTTTATAAAGTCATCTTCGTAGGTAGCTTTTAAAATATCAACTCGTTCGGGATATTCCATTCTTAAAGTTGGGTCGCCCATTAGGGCAATATGATTCATCCTTCGGGCATATGGGCTAACGGTAGGATATTCATTAGCTCGGACGTTTTGAGTAAGACGAGTAGAATATCCAATAGATTTTCCAAAAGACATATGATGAAAGAACCAATGCGGGCGTCCTGACCAAGCACAGGTAAGTCCAAGAGGTTTTGCAGCTAATACACTTCTTAGAAGATTGTTCTCCGAATCCCAATCTCCATTATATGAACCGAAAGCCATTACGAATGCAGTTTTGAAGTCATTTGTTGCTAATTCTTCGGAATATAAAGCTTCGTGGGAAGCAGTATATGCTCCTGGTCCGCAACCATAATACCATAAGTATTCTTTTTCTGTAAGAATAAATCTATTAGGTAGGTAATCTATACTATCGAATGATAATAGGGATGAGAAATTAGTCCAGCCCGAAGCAGCAAATCCTTCCTTATATTCAGTTCCAAAATTATCAATAATTGAAGCTTTTTTGGGAATTTTAAATTTTCCACTTTTAAATAAATGAACTTTTTTTAAGTAATTTTTTATTAAATCTACTTCGCTTTCCTTAAAATAAGTTAAATTATTAAGATCAATTCTTCCCATTTGCAAATCAATATCCGAAGGAAAAAGTAATTGGTCAAATTTACCATCATTAGGTATGTTTTTTAATCTTTCATCAGTAGTAATAAATCTATTTGTTAGAGTATCAGTCCATTTGCCATCAATATCAGCATAGTAAGCATCGGTTGGCCAAGCACCGTAATGGTCATCGTGTCCATCAATTGCAAAATCACCTGAATATGGCACCGGTACTCTACCTATTAGAACTAAAGTAGATAAATCATTGTACAATGAATATATTTGTTTTATTAAATCTTTTACTAATTTAACTTTGTTTTTATCAAATTTCTCTGCTCTTGGAACAGAAAAAATTAAAACATTATAATTATCAGCAATTAAATCATTTTTATAAGTATCTAATTCTGCTGATATTTGAGTATAAATCGTGCTATCAACTAATATTAGACATCGTCCGTTGTATTTATTAATATCAATATTTAAACCTGTAACAATATATCCATAAGCAAAATACTTATTTGCATCTTTTTCAATTTTGTATTCCATCTCAAAATCATATAAAGTATCTGTAAAAGTTGTTTGATTAGTCTGTAATTTAGCAATATAATCGCCAAAAATACTATCTGTAACTTTCTTTTTATAAATAAAATAATTATAAGAATTGGAGTCCTTATCCCATTTGAATGTAATTTTTCTATTTAAATAATCTATTTCAGTTCTTATTTGAATACCATAATCAAGAATAGACTGCGGATATGTAGATATAATTGAAAGGAGAAATAGGATAAATGTTATAATTATGTATATAATCTTATTTATTATTTGTTTCTTCAATTTTGTTAATTTTTTCTTTTAATTTTTCAACTTCATAATTTAATAATGCATTTTCTTGAATAATATTTTTATTTTGTTCTGTTAATTTTGTAATTACAACCGAATATTGAACTAATAACATAATAATTCCAACTATCAAAATCAATATTAATGCCATAGGAACATAAGCTATTCCTAAATTATGTGCTAATATATTTAACGCATTTCTAAAAATTGCAAAGAAAAGGAAAACAACTCCAACCCCAAGCCAAATAATAGAATATTCTTCTCTAATTTTTTTTCTTCTTACAAGCTCTACAATAAAAGCTATAAAAATATGCTAAAAGCAATAGAATAATACTGTATTAAATTAATATTTACATTTTTAAGTAAAGAATATTCTTCCATAATTACACCTTTCTTATTGAAGTAATTAATATTGATAGAATTACTTTTATCATATAATAAACAGATTTAAAGCCTGTAATCGATGATGTTCCTTTAGACCGCTCGTTCATAATTACAGGAATTTCTATTAATTTAAAATTTTTTTTACCTAAAATAATTATTGCTTCTGGTTCGGGAAAATCTTGAGGATAGTTATTTGCCAAAAAATTTATAGCCTTCTTATTATATGCTCTAAAACCAGAAGTATTATCGGTAATTTTCTGATTAATCAAAATAGAATTTAAATATTCGAAAATTTTAATCCCTAATCTTCTTAGAAAAGTAGATTGAAATCCGCCTTTATTTAAGAACCTCGAACCTATTACCACATCAGCTTTATTTTCTATTATAGGAATAATTAATCTATTTATTTCAAATGCATTGTGCTGTCCATCTCCATCAAACTGAACTACAATATCGTAATTATATTTTCTTGCAAATTTAAAACCTGTTTGAACAGTACCTCCAATTCCTAAATTTAACTTTTGACTTATAACTTTTACATTTTTAGAGCGTGCTTTTTGTTCGGTATTATCTTTCGAGCCATCATTAATTACCAGAATATCAGCATAATTTAATTCATTCAATAGACTATCTATTACACCGATAATATTATCTTCTTCGTTGTAAGCGGGACTATAATTAATATTTTTAAATTATTTTCCAACTTAATCCACTAATAATTCTAAAATACTTGCTACTTCTTGGTTTTTGCCATATTTAGATATTATTTGATCTCTCTGAGATATAGCTTTAGTCTTATAAAATTGATAATTTTCGTACATATTATTTATTCTGTCGGCTAAATCGTTTTCATTTCCTGACTCGAATAGCTCGCCATATTCCCCATAATTTAATATTTCTGGAGTTCCGCCTAAATTGCTTGCTATTACTGGTACAGCCTTTATTAATGCTTCGATTGTTACTAAACCATAAGTTTCTGATAGTGAAGATAAACAAAAAATATCAATTGCAGAATAAAAATAATTAGTATTTTCTATAAAATTATAAAACCTTATCCTTTTACTTAGATTATTATTGTTAATATATTCATTAATCATCTTTAGATATTTATAACCTTCTTTTACTGTTGGTTCGCCTACAATCAATACTTTAATATTTTCAATTTTTAATTTTTCTAATGCTTTAATAAGTATTAGCTGACCTTTCTGATAATCAATTCTTCCAATTACTCCAATTACAAAATCATCAATGTCTAATTGGAAAAAATTTCTTGCAACTGATTTATCAATATTTGTTCTAATAAATTCTTCTTCTATTCCTATAGGTATAATTTTAATTCTTTGCTCGGGATAATTAGATAGTCTAATAACATCATTTTTTAAAAAATTTAAAGTAGTTATCCAATAATCAAACTTACTATATCTAATTGTATGAAAAAAATCTTTCTTATTTCCACCTATTTGCATATTTTGATGATAGATTAGATTTAAATTATTATTTAATAACTTGCATAGAGAAGCAAAATCGGTATCATAATTATGAAAGACTATTACATTTTTGATATTATATTTTTTTAATATTTTATTTAAATTAATAGCAGAAAAAATATCGAAATATTTGATTGGTTTTTTTATAATTTGGTATGGAATACTATATTTATGGCAACTTTCTATTATATAACTATTACTTATTCCAATTACTAAAACATAATTACCGCTTTCAATAAATTTTTTAGCAGTTTTTATTAAATTAATTTCTAAACCACCTTTTGCATTAGAACTACAAACGAAGGCAACTTTTTTCATTATTAAGTTATAAATTATTGAAAACAAAAGTAAATATAATGACTAAAAGATTATGATTTAAAAATAAAAATATTAGAAAATTCAAACGTCAAATTTGTTTTCAAATTAATTAGGTATAAACTAATGGAATCACGTTATAAAAGTTATGTATATATCGAAAATATAAGTAAATATATTGGTGAATCAGTAACTTTAAGAGGTTGGGTATATAATAAGACAGGTAAAGGAAAAATTAACTTTATAATGCTAAGAGATGGAACAGGAATAATTCAATGTGTAGTTTTCAAAGGCAATGTAAGCGAAGAAATATTTGAATTATCAAAAGATCTTACTCAAGAATCTTCAATAATAATTACAGGTAAAGTTGTCGCATCAGAAAAAGCTCCCGGTGGTTACGAAATAGATGTTTCTAAATTAGAATTAATCCAAAAATCAATTGACTATCCAATTACTCCAAAAGAACACGGAGACGCATTCTTAATAGAGCATCGTCATCTTTGGCTTCGTTCATCACGTCAACACGCAATTATGCGAGTTAGAGCAGCAGTAATTAAAGCAATTAGAGATTTCTTCGATGGTAACGGTTTCAAATTAATAGATTCGCCAATACTAACTCCTAATGCTTGCGAAGGAACTTCTACACTGTTCGAGACCGAATATTTCGATTTAGGCAAAGCATATTTATCGCAATCGGGACAATTATATGCCGAAGCATCGGCATTAGCTCTTGGTAAAGTGTATACTTTTGGTCCTGCATTTAGAGCCGAGAAATCAAAAACACGAAAACATCTAACAGAATTCTGGATGGTAGAGCCCGAGATGGCATATTTCGATTTAGACGATGATATGGATTTGGCTGAAGATTTAGTAGAATACATAGTTTCTTATGTTTTGAAAACTTGCACCAGAGAATTAAACACATTAGAACGCGATACATCCAAATTAGAAAAAATAAAAAGACCATTCTATAGAATGAGCTATACCGAAGCAGTAGATTGGTTAATAAAGAATGATATACCATTAATTAAAAAAATAGATGGAGAAGATGTAGAAATAAGACCATTTCCTTGGGGCGAAGATTTTGGAGCAGTTCAAGAAGAAGCAATAATGGAACAATTCGATAAACCATTGATAATACATCGTTATCCTACAGAAATTAAAGCATTTTATATGAAACGCGATCCGAACGATCCTAAAGTAGTTCTTGCTATGGATATGCTTGGTCCTGAAAAAGCTGGAGAATTAATTGGTGGTAGCCAACGCGAAGATAATTACGATTGGTTATTAGAAAGAATTAAAGCAGAAAATCTACCCGAAGAAGAATTTAAATGGTATTTAGATCTAAGAAAATATGGAAGTGTACCGCATAGTGGATTTGGACTCGGTGTAGAGCGAACTGTAAAATGGATAACAGGAGCAGCCCATATACGTGAAACTATACCATTCCCAAGAATGATTTATAGAATAACACCGTAATATGTAATCAATTAATTTTCACTAAAACGAAAAACGGGTAATTAAAAATAGTGAATAAAATTTTCTATTCTTCTGAACTTGCTGATTTTATTGGTGTTATGTTTAATTTTTCTTTTACGTCTTTTTCTAATTTTTGTAATAATTCATTATTTTCTTGAAGTATTTTCTTTAGACCGTCTCTTCCCTGCACTCTTTCACTATACATAGTATACCACGAACCGCTTTTTGTAATTATTCCGTATTCGGTCGCTATATCGAGTAAGTCCCCAATTTTTGAAATTCCTTCATTGTACATTATATCGAATTCTACTTCTTTAAATGGTGGTGCAACTTTATTTTTAACTATTTTACATCTTACACGGTTGCCTACTATTTCCTGCCCTTCTTTAATTACTTCTTTTCTGCGAATATCTATCCTTACGGAAGCATAAAATTTTAAAGCATTACCGCCTGTTGTGGTTTCTGGATTACCGTAGATTACACCTATTTTGCTTCTTAATTGATTTGTAAATATTACAATAGTTTTAGATTTTCCTATTGCAGCGTTTAGTTTCCTCATCGCTTGCGACATCAGTCTAGCTTGCGAACCCATCTGAGCATCGCCCATATCGCCTTCTATTTCTACTCTTGGAGTAAGTGCTGCTACAGAGTCTACTATTACCACATCTATTGCACCGCTACGAACTAAGGTTTCTACTATTTCTAATGCTTGCTCTCCAAATTCAGGCTGCGATAGTAATAGTCTATTTAAATCAACTCCCAATCTTTTTGCATAATTTACATCTAATGCGTGTTCTGTATCTACAAAGGCTGCAATACCGCCATTTCTCTGTGCTTCTGCTATTACGTGCAGACAAATTGTAGTTTTTCCGGATGATTCAGGACCAAAAATTTCAATTATCCTGCCTCGTGGCACTCCTCCTACTCCTATAGCAGCATCAAGCGATAAACATCCTGTTGAAATTGCTTCTACATTAATTTTTTTCTCATCACTAAGCCACATTACAGAGCCTTTACCGTGATTTTTCTCGATTTGGTCTATTGCTATTTGCACTGCTTTTAATTTTTCATCGCTATTTTTCGATGGGTTATTTACAATTGATTCTTTTGCCATTTTATATTCTTTTAAATTTATACAATCTACTAAATTAAAAAATAAATTCTTATTTTTATAAATGTATTAACGTTAATACTTAAATTTATTTATATGAAAATTAATTCCCTTGTAATAGGCTCGGGAGCAAGAGAACACGCTATAGTACGCTCAATATCATTATCAGAAAATTGTGGAGCCATCTATTCACTGCCAGGCAATCCAGGTATTAATAAAATTGCAACAAGTGTAAATATTCCAATAAATAATTATTTAGAGATTGCTAATTTTTGCAGAGAAAATAATATTGACTTAGTAGTAATTGGTCCTGAACAACCTCTTGCTGATGGAATGAGTGATGCATTAAGAAGCTATGGTATTAATGTTTTTGGTCCGTCAAAATATGCAGCACAACTTGAGACATCTAAATCTTTTGCGAAAGATGTTATGTTAAAATCACAGGTTCCTACCGCAAGTTACAAAACTTTTACAGATAGAGAATTAAACGAAGCGATAGAATATATTAAATCTCAAAATTTTCCCATTGTGATAAAAGCAGATGGTTTAGCAGCAGGAAAAGGAGTGGTAATTGCCGAAAACGAGAATATTGCTATATCTACTGTAAATGAATTTTTTCGCGGAAAATTCGGTCAAGCAAGCAAAAGTATATTAATCGAAGAATTTATGTACGGTGATGAAGCATCTATTTTTGCAATTACTGATGGGAATGATTTTATATCATTACCACCAGCCCAAGACCACAAAAAAATTTTAGACGGAGAAAAAGGCAAAAATACAGGCGGTATGGGCTCGTATTCCCCTACAAATCTAATAAATAGCAATATAATGCAAAAAATTGAGAATAAAATAATTTCTCCAATAATAAATTATATGAAAAGTATCGGGCATCCTTTCATTGGATGCCTTTATGCGGGGCTAATGATTACTCCTGAAAAAGAACCCAAAGTTGTCGAATTTAATGTGCGTTTTGGCGATCCCGAAACTCAATCAGTGCTTAACGTTATCGAAGGTAATTTTTTAAATTTACTATATACTGCTTCTATAGGCAAAATAGATAAATCTTCCATTAAACAAATCGAAAAAGCTTATGCTGTAACTTTGGTGCTTGCTTCAGAAGGCTATCCAGATGATTTCGAGAAAGGATTTGAAATTACAGGTATCGAAGAAGCCGAGAAAGTCCCATCTATAGTGTATCACGCTGGAACAAGCTATAAAGACAATAAATTAGTTACTAATGGTGGACGAGTGTTATCAGTTACATCCAAAGCAGATAATTTATTCGAAGCAATAACTAATGTGTATAAAGCCGCATCTAAGATAAATTTTCCAAATAAATATCATAGAAATGATATCGGTGTAAAAGGTATTCAATACATAGAATGGTAAAAAATATATTAATATATGATGCAGATTGTGGAATTTGCACATATCTTGCTAATTGGATTTTAAAAAAAGATTATAAAAATTTAATTAAAATTATTCCTTTTCAAACTTTCGATTTCAAAAATTATAATTTATCAATTAATATAGAGTTAGCTCAAAAAACTCTAATTTTTATTAGCCCAATTAATAATAAATATTTTATCCAATCAAGAGCAATTTTTGAAATACTTAAATCTTTAAATGGCATTTATAAATTGATTGGAATAATACTTTCAAATAAATTATGTTCTTTGATTTTTGACCCATTTTATAAAATAATTGCAAAAAATAGAGCATTTATTTCTCAGAAATTAGGTTTGACCACTTGTAAAATAACAAAATATTAAAAAAAATTGCTATATTTAATATTTGTATTAAAAGGTTATTTATGATAGAAGAAATAAGAGAAACACGCAAAAAAATAGAAGAATTGCTGACAAAAATTGATAGTTTAGAAAAATTAGAAAATTTTAGATTAGAATATTTAGTTAAAAAAGGTAAAATTCAAAAGTTTTTTGATGAGCTTAAAAATGTTCCTGCTAATCTAAAGCCAGTAGTTGGAAAAGAATTAAATGAATTACGTAAATTAGCTGAAAATTTTTTTAACGATAAACACGCAATTTTTAAAAGTCAATCAAAAACTGAAAAATATCTGGACCTTACATTATCGGGAAGGATAAGTTGGAAAGGAAGTTTTCATCCCGTAATGAAAAATATAGATGAATTTGTAGAAATATTTAAAACAATGGGCTTTTCGGTTGCCGAAAGTGTAGATATAGAAGATGAATTTCATAATTTCGATGCATTGAATTTTCCTAAGGACCATCCCGCACGCGATATGCAAGATACATTTTTTATATCAAACGATAGAAATGATTTGCTATTGCGAACACATACATCGCCCGTCCAAATTAGAGTAATGAAAAGCCAAAAACCACCTATTAGAACTATTATGCCGGGTAGAGTATATCGTAACGAAGCAATCAGTGCTCGTTCTCTGGCGGAATTTCATCAGATAGAAGGGTTGTATATTGATAAAAATGTATCTTTTGCGGAGCTAAAAGCAACGATGATTTCATTTGCAAAGAGAATGTATGGCGAAAATTCAAAATTTCGTTTTAGACCTTCGTTTTTCCCATTTACCGAACCAAGTGCAGAAGTTGATATGTCGTGTTATTTGTGCGGCGGTAAAGGGTGTAGAGTATGTAAATATACAGGATGGTTAGAAATAGCAGGTTGCGGTATGGTTCATCCTAATGTATTGAAAGCGGGCGGAATAGATCCCGAAGAATTTACTGGCTATGCTTTTGGTTTTGGAATAGAAAGAGTAACAATGTTAACAACAGGAATAGATGATATTCGCTTACTTTATGACAATGATATAAGAGTATTAAATCAATTTTAAAAAAAGTTTATTGCTAATTAAAATAAAAGTATTATTTTAGTAGTCTATACATCTTTAAGATGTAAAAATTGGTCCCATAGACTAACGGTTAGGTCACAAGCCTTTCACGCTTGTAGTAGGGGTTCGAATCCCCTTGGGATCACAAATAATTTATGTATTATCTAAAATTTATTAATAAATAAAATTTAAAATTCTTACCCCTTTGTCATTCCCACGCAAGTGAGAATCTATTGACTTTTGTCCTGCTTTTTTTGGTTTCCCACTTGCTCGGGAAAGACAAAATAAGTACTCGTCATTCCCAAATTTTTCCTTTTTCATTCCCACTTGCGTGGGAATGACATGGAAAGAAATGTGGAAATGACGAGAGAAAAAACATACATTTTCAAAAAAATTTATTTTTTTACCACTTTGCTTCGGGATATGCTCTTGTGAGATATTGCATTTCTGATAAGATATGGCCTAAGTATTCGGTATGATTACCCAGACGACCACCTTTTTGCATAAAAGAATTAGGATCATATTTGCCTAATTGAGCTTCTTCTTTTACTTTCGATACAGCATCTATCCATTTTGGTTTAATTTTATTTAAATCGGGTATTATTCCTTGCTCTATTAAAGGTAAATCTTCGTCTTGATTTTGGAACATTTCGCCCGTATACATCCACAAATAATTGCAAGCATTAGTTAGTCTATTGTGGCTTTCTTCTGTACCATCTCCTAGATAAAGCATCCATTGACTTGAATGACGAAGGTGATATTTAGTTTCTTTAATAGATTTTTCGGCAATGGCAGAGATTTGCTTGTCTTTAGAATTAATTAATTCTTCATAAAAAAAGTATTCATAAGTATCAAAATAAAATTGACGAGCTATTACATAGGCAAAATCTTCGTTTGGCTGCTCTACAAGTAGCAAATTTTTAAATTCTCTTTCATTACGTTTGTAAGCATAGTAATCTTCTGTTTTGCCGTTATTTTCTAATTCTGCAGCATATTTATAGAATAATATTGCTTGCCCTAATACATCCAAAGCTATATTAGTAAGAGCAATATCTTCTTCTAAAATTGGTGCATGCCCGCATAATTCAGCCAATCGATGTGATAGAATTAATCTATCATCACCATTTCTTAAAACGAAATTAAGCAAATTACTCGATATCAACACTTACTCCTTTGGGAATTTTATAAAATAATGGATGACGGTAGATTTTGTCATCTACGGGATCGAAAAATGCTTCATTATCCTTAGGAGTTGTAGCCGAGAAACATTCAGAAGGTGCAACCCATATGCTTACGGGCTTATCCCTGCGTGCATATACATCCCTAGCATTTTGTATTGCTAATTCTGGATCGGGAGCGTGAACATTTCCAACATGTTCGTGCGGCTTACCCGTTTTTAGTTGTACAAATACTTCCCAAAGTTTCCATTGAGTATCGCTCATAATTATCCTTTATTGATTTATGCAGCAAAATTTTTACTTCTTTTATTAGCATAGGCTTCGGCAGCTTCTCTTACCCATTGACCGTCTTGATGAGCCTTTTTACGAGTAGCAATTCTAACTTTATTCAAAGGTCCATTACCATTAATTACATTAAAAAACTCATCCCAATTAATTTTTCCATAAGTATAAGTTTTGGTTTCA
>Ga0308419_1002238_pt1 | contig 12542 bp, 7 predicted proteins | sample HotsprSampleMS50_FD_203674 | JGI IMG/M metagenome (GOLD analysis project Ga0308419, IMG submission 203674) | Hot spring phototrophic mat microbial communities from Mushroom Spring, Yellowstone National Park, Wyoming, United States - 20090730_MS50 ... | reverse complement strand
CCAGATCTATAACTGTGGCGACGGCGATGTCTACTGGTCCACCTCGGACATCGGCTGGGTGGTGGGGCACAGCTACATCGTCTATGGCCCGCTGCTCAAGGGCGTGCCGACGGTGGTGTACGAGGGTCGCCCCGACCACCCCGATCCGGGGGTCTGGTGGCGGGTGATCGAGAAGTATGGCGTAACCCATGTCTTTACGGCGCCGACGGCGCTGCGGGCGCTGCGGAAGTTCCCCGAGCAGTGGATGCGCAGCGCCGACATCAGTTCGCTGAAGATCCTCTTCGCCGCCGGCGAGCCGCTCGACGCGCCAACCTACGAGTGGGCCAGGGCCGCGCTGAACGTGCCGGTGATCGACCACTACTGGCAGACGGAGAGCGGCTGGAGCATGCTCACCAACCCGGTCGGGGTGGAACTGTTGCCGATCAAGGCCGGCTCGCCAACCATGCCGGCGTTCGGGCACAACCTCGAAGTGGTGGACGCCGACGGAAACCCCGTGCCGCGCGGCGAGAAGGGCTTTCTGGTGGATCACGGCCCCCTGCCTCCTGGGATGTTGATGACGCTCTGGAACGACGATGAGCGCTACATTCAGAGCTACTGGAGCCACTTCAAGGGCAAATTGCTCTATATGACCGGCGACTACGCCATTCAGGACGCCGATGGCTACTTCTGGATGCTGGGCCGCGCCGACGAAGTGCTCAACGTCTCCGGCCATCGCCTGGGCACCCGCGAGATCGAAGAGGTGATCTCCGGCCATCCGGCCGTGGCCGAGGCCGCGGTCATCGGGGTGCGCCACGAACTCAAGGGCGAAGGCGTCCTGGTCGTTGCCGTGCTCAAGCAGCATATCGCCCCTGCCGATCAGGACAGCGTCGCGCGCAGCATTACCACCCTGGTGCGCGAGAGCATCGGCCCCATCGCCACCCCTGATGCCATCCATTTCGTCAGCATGCTGCCCAAGACCCGCTCGGGCAAAATTATGCGCCGGGTGATCCGCGCCGTCTACCAGGGCGATAACATCGGCGACCTGAGCACCATCGAGGACGACGCCACCGTGGATATGGTGCGCGAGGCCATTGACGTGCTCAAGGGCGATCTGTAGTGTCAGTGGAACAAGGAGGTTATCCAATGGCCGAGATCCGCGACGTTGCGCTGCCGAACACCTCGGAAGTGTACCGGCCCAGCGACGCTATCGTCGAGAACTCCAATGTGATGGCGTATGCGCGCTCCAGGGGCTTCAGCAGCTACGAGGAACTCTACCAGTGGACGCTCGACAACAATGAGCAGTTCTGGGCCGATATGGCCTCCGAACTGGAGTGGTTCCAGCCCTGGGAGAAGGTGCTCGACGATAGCAACAAGCCCTTCTTCAAGTGGTTCACGGGGGCCAAGACCAATATCGTCCACAACGCCATCGATCGCCACGCGGCATCCTGGCGCAAGAACAAGCTCGCCATGGTCTGGGAAGGCGAGGACGGCACCCAGCGCACCTTCTCCTACCACGCGCTGAACCGCGAGGTCAGCAAGATGGCGAATGTGCTCAAGAGTGTCGGCGTGAAGAAGGGCGACATCGTCACCATCTACCTGCCCCGCATCCCCGAACTGCCGATGATGATGCTGGCTTGCGCCAAGATCGGCGCGGCGCACTCCGTGGTCTACGGCGGCTTCTCCGAGGCGGCCCTGGCGGACCGCCTGGCCGACGCGCAGAGCAAGGTGCTGGTCACCGCCGATGGCGGCTTCATGCGCGGCAAGATCGTCGAGTTGAAGAAAATCGCCGATGAGGCCATGGCCCGCACGCCTACGGTGCAGACCTGCCTGGTGATCAAGCGCACGGGCCATAGCATCAATATGGAACTCGGGCGCGACCTCTGGCTCCACGAGTTGATGGGCCTGCCCATCGCCGCCGCCGATTGCCCCACCGAGGTGATGGATGCCGAGGATCCGCTGTTCATCCTCTACACCTCGGGGACGACCGGTAAGCCCAAAGGGGTGGTGCATACCCACGGCGGCTATATGGTCGGCATCTATGCCACCTTGAAGATGGTCTTCGACATTAAGGAAGATGACCGCTACTGGTGCGCGGCCGATCCGGGCTGGATCACCGGCCACAGCTACATCGTCTACGCGCCTTTGATTACTGGCGCCACGTCGTTCATGTACGAGGGCGCGCCGAATTACCCCTTCCCCGACCGCTGGTGGTCGCTGGTGTCGAAGCACTCGATCAGCATCCTCTACACCGCCCCCACCGCCATTCGCGGCCTGATGCGCTTCGGCGAAGCCTGGCCCTCGCGCCACGACTTGAGCAGTCTGCGGCTGCTCGGCTCGGTGGGCGAGCCGATCAACCCCGAAGCCTGGAAGTGGTTCTATAGCGTCATCGGCAAGGACCGCTGCCCGATCATGGATACCTGGTGGCAGACGGAGACGGGGCACTTCATGATCACCCCGACCCCGGTGGTGCCGCTGAAGCCCGGCAGCGCCACCCGGCCCTTCCTCGGCATCGAGGCCGACGTGGTGCGCGAGGACGGCACCCCCTGCGGTCCCAACGAGGACGGTCTGCTGGTGATCAAGCGTCCCTGGCCGGGCATGATGCGCACCATCCTCAACGACCCGCAACGCTACGTGGACACCTACTGGACGCGCCTCCCGGGGATGTACGCCGCCGGCGACAGCGCCCGCAAGGACGAGGACGGCTACATCTGGGTGATCGGGCGCCTGGACGATGTGATCAAGGTGTCGGGCTACCGCCTGGGCACGGCGGAGGTGGAAAGCGCCCTGGTGAGCCATCCGGCGGTGGCTGAGGCTGCGGCCATCGGTCTGCCGCACGAGGTGAAGGGCAACTCCATCCACGCCTTCGTGATCCTGCGGGCCGGCTTCGACGGCAGCCCGAAACTCGAGGAGGAACTCCGCGCCCACGTGGGCCACGAGCTTGGCCCCATCGCCCGGCCCGACGCGATCACCTTCGTCAGCGTGTTGCCCAAGACGCGCTCGGGCAAGATTATGCGCCGGGTGCTCAAGGCGCGCGCCCAGGGCTTGCCTGAGGGCGATATTTCCACCCTCGAGGAGTAGACGCTCCCGTAACCCTGCCCCTGGGAGCTGGGGAAACCGGGTTTCCCCAGCCCCCTCCATCTCCTGCGCCCGCCCACACCCTCCCGCGGGCGGGGGTATGGGGAAACCAGGTTTCCCCATACCCCTCGCCGAGGGCTTATTTTCACGTTAGCCGTCCATGCGGCTGCGCCGCACAACGCCGCAATGAACATACGGTTGTTCTTGGGAGGGCTGCGCCCTCCCAAACCCTCCCAGGGGGCGGGGCCTGGGTGCGCGGGCCGCTGGCCCGCATCCGCTGAGGTATGGGGAAACCCGGTTTCCCCACACCCCTCTTCGAGAGCCTATGTTCACGTTAGCCATCCATGGGGCTCCGCCGCACACCGACGAGATGAAAATGATTCTTGGGAGGGCGTAGCCCTCCCAAACCCTCCCACCGGGTGGGGGCTGGGGAAACCCGGTTTCCCCATGTTCACGCGAGACCGACCAGACACGCCGCCAGTTCGCGGCGATAAGCCAGACTGTTGAGCCTCTCCCAGCGGGCGGGCAGTTCGGCGCCGAGGTGCGCGGCCTGCTGCTCGCGGAGCGCCAGGTAGGCCGCCACGGCGGGACCGGCCCGCGGATCATCGGCGTGGGGCGCCAGCAGATGCCGGGCCACGCTGATGTCGTTGAGCACCCCCAGGTGATCCTGAAAGGCCATCAGCGGCTTGATGACCTCGTCGGCGTGAGGGCCGAGGGTCTCGGCGAAGAACTCGAGCACGTAGCGCAGGCGCTTGCCATCAATGCGCATCGCGTGAAGTTCCTCGGGATCAACGGGCAGGCCGCCGCGATCGTGGGCGCGCAGCGCCTCGTAGTGACGCCAGATGGTGCTGCCGGCGAGATCGCATACGCGCGGCCGGTCGTCCCAGCCGTCGGGTTCGTTCATCAGAGTGGCGAACTCACGCAAGAACCCGGCATAGGCGTCACTTTCCAGAAAGGCGATCAAGACCCTGAAGGCTTCGTCGCGCTCCTCGCGGAGCCGTTCGCTCAGCGCCGCGACCGCCGGCTGGACCTCTTCCGGCAAGGCCGGCGTCTGCTCGGCAAGGTCGGCCAGCAGCACATCGCGGTCGCGCACCGGCCCGGCGACGCCCGCCAGCCGCCCCAGGCCCTTGCTGTAGAAGCGCAGGCCGCCCGGCGTGAAGACCGGGGTCAACAACCGCAGGGTGGCGCGCAGGCGGCGGGTAGCGACGCGCAGATCATGCACCGCTTCGATGTGCGTATCGGCGCGCACCTCCCGCTCGGCCAGGCGCAGACGGCGCAGATGGCGGCGGAGCAGCACCCGGCCCAGTTCGGCCAGGGGCGCCTCGGGGTCGGCGTACCAGCGACCAGGGACGGCAACCTCTTCCGCTTCGCCAGCGGCCGGGCCGTCGGGCGAGGGCGCGGCGGTCGCTGCGGTTTGCTCCCCCTCACCGACGGCTGGACCATCAGGCGAGCCGGGGGCCAGCGGAACGGCGGCCCCGGCGCCCTCCACCTGCGCCTGAAGCGGCTCGCCAAAGACCTTGCGCCACAGATCGGCCTTGGCGACGGCGCGCGCCCCATCTTCGGCGGCATAAGGACCGCTCAGGGTCAGCATGAGACCATCGCCGGCAGGCGTCACGGCAAGCAGGCGGGTGGTTTGCGACTGGCTGTAATCCAGGCCATCGGCCACGCGCAGGATGGCCGAGAGGCGCAGCGCGTCGCGTTGCCCGCGCCGGCCCAGGGCCAGGTAGGCCGGCTCGAGTTCGGGGCGCACCTTCTTGCGGTGGAAGGCGACCATACAGGCCACAATGGCCCGCTCCCGGGGCGAGAGATCGTTAATCTCCTGGTTCAGCACGATGTCGCGCCCGACCAGGTGATGCTCCGGCGGGTCGGTGGTCATCCCCACATTGTGGAGTAGAGCGCCGATCTCGAGCACGCGCCGCCGGGCGGGCAGCAACTCGTAGCGTTCGGCGACGGCATCGAACAGCGCCAGCGCCAGATCGGCCACCTGGCGCGCATGGGCCATTTCAACGCGATAGGTGTCGAGGATTTCCTTCACGTCTGGCATGGTCCTTTCTCCTCAGTTGTCTATGCGGCTACGCCGCACACGAACAGCACGAAAATAGGTTGTTCTTGGGAGGGCGCAGCCCTCCCAAACCCTCCCACCGGGTGGGGATATGGGGAAACCTGGTTTCCCCATATCCCTGCTTGAGGGCCAGGCCCTCCCGCGGGCAGGGGCGTGGGGAAACCCGGTTTCCCCACACCCCTGCTCCAGCAGCCTATTTTCACGTTAGTTGTCTATGCGGCTACGCCGCGCACCGACGGAAAAGATTCTTCACCCTCCCGCGGGCCGGGGCCTGGGTGCGCGGGCCTCCGGCCCGCATCCGCAATGCGATAAAAAAGTTGTCCCGGGAGGGCCGCGCCCTCCCAGACCCTCCCACCGGGTGAGGGAATGGGGAAACCTGATTTCTCCCATCCTCACAGCGTGAGGGCGCGCTCCAGTTTGCTGCGCGGCTCGGGCGTCAGGGCGACGAGCGTGGCCAGTTCGCGGGCCAGGGCGCTCAGGTCGGCGGCTGTCCCGGCCTCGCGCAGTTCGATCTCCACCTCGGTAAAGGGGCGCTCGCGCGGGCCCGATTGCATCACCCCGCGGTCGAGGCAAAGTTCGGCAACCGGAGCGCCGTCCCGGGTAATCTGCAGCACGCGCCGCTCGGTGCGGATCACCACCCGCGGCAGCAGTGGCGCGCCGCCGGTGAGGGCGAGCGCCAGGTCGCGCGCGACGCCGTCCGGCCAGGTTCGGGGATCGGGGTCGGCGCCGGGGAACTCGAACTCGGCCCGGCGATGCACGCCATCGTGCCCGACATCGGCAGGCCCCTTGAGGGTGATCAGTGCGCCTTCGCCGGTCCGTCGCACGCGCAGGCCATAGCGCGCGGCAGTGAGGCGCCCGTCGGCAGTATCGTAATAGACGTTTTCCTGAAGTTCCGGCGCCGGCGTCGGTGCAAGGGTGTACCCACCCAGTTGCCTGATGGTTGCAAGAGTTTCCAGATCGGCGCCGCTTACGGCGTATTTGGCTTCGATTTCCATTGGTCGTTTACCTGTGGTTCGTGGAGAGCCTGCGGCCCTCCAACCGCCTCACACGAACAGGATGACACTGAAAACAGGTTGTTCCTGGGAGGGCCTTGCTCTCCCAAACCCTTCCACCGGGTAGGGATATGGGGAAGTACGTGTTCACATGTCTCCTGGGAGCGCGGGCATCATGGTCTTTGAGAAATTCATCCGCTATGCCAGTCTAGCCGTCGGGCTAAAGCCCTCGGCTACGGGATGCGAAGCCCGCCGGCGCGGGCTAGACCGGATTATTTTTTCAAAGACCATCTTGCCCGCGGAGACGCGACTGAGGACCGATACGTTTCAACGCAGGTGACTGCCCCCTCCCCAGCCCTCCCCCGCTGGGGGTTTAGGGGCGGACAGAACACATGAGCGCCGAGGGGCTTTATGGCGTTGGGATGCGCTGATTGGCCCTCACCCCCTGCCCCTCTCCCGCGCGCGGGAGAGGGGCGACCAGAGCCGTGCGCTGGGGCGTCCCAATGCGGTAGAAGCCGCATTGGCTCGGATGTTCTGTCCGCCCCTAAACGCGGGTGGGGGGATGGGGGAACCCGGGTTCCCCATTCCCCTGCCGGGCGGGGCGTGGGGAAACCCGGGTTCCCCACACCCCGCTCCGAGAGCTTATGTTCACGTTAGAGGGTCCGGGGCTTGCCTCAGGGAGCGTGCATGCGCCCTGTGGGTTGCGGGGTTCGCACCGGCAGCTCCAGAGGAATGTGCTATAGTAAACCGAGGGCCGCGCAACGGCCCGACGCTTGTGATTCGAGAGTGCCGGATGGTCTACGAGGAGGTAGCCATGCTTGTCGGCGAGCGGATGTCGCGCCCGATCATCACTGTTACACCTGAGACGACGGTCAACGATGCCCTGCACCTGATGCGCACCGAGCGCATCCGGCGCGCGCCGGTGGTCTCCCACGGCAAACTGGTCGGAATCGTCTCGATGAAGGATCTCCTCAATGCCTCGCCCTCGCAGGCGACGACGCTGAGCGTCTGGGAGTTGAACTACCTGCTCAGCAAGCTCACCGTCGAGCACATTATGACCCGCGAGGTGGTGACGATAACCGAAGATACGCCGATCGAGGAAGCGGCGCGGACCATGGTCGATCGGCGCGTCGGCGGGTTGCCGGTGATGCGCGGCGGTGAAGTGGTGGGGATCATTACCGAGACCGATCTCTTCAAGATCTTTCTGGAGTTGATGGGCGCGCGCGACGCCGGCGTGCGCTGTGAGGTGCGCGTCCTCGATGAGCCGGGCCAGCTCGCCCGCCTGACGCAGACCATCGCCGGCGCCGGGGGCAATATTATCGCCCTTGGCACCTTTGCCGGCGAGAGCCCCGGTCATAGCACCGTGACCTTCAAGGTCGCCGGCCTGACCCCCGATGAGGTGCGCAGCCTGATCACTCCCGTCGTTGAGCGGGTGGTGGACATCCGGGTGACGCACCCGTAGCCGGCAGGCGGGGTGGTGCCTGTTCACAGGTGGAGTAACCCACGCGCCTGGGAGCGCGGGCGGGACTGCTTTGACATAGGCCATCAATGCCGGAATGCCGGAGTAACCCACGCGCCTGGGAGCGCGGGCGGGGCGCCCTCGTCGCGTCTGTGCGGGCAAACTGCCCGCGCTCCCGGAAGAGATGGGCAGGGTGTGGGGAAACCGGCTTTCCCCACGCCCAGGCGGGCCGCTACTCCCGGCGCATTGCCCGCCACACCTTCTCCGGGCGCAGCGGCATGTCGAGGTGACGCACGCCAAGGTGGGCCAGGGCATCGATCACCGCATTGACGACGGCCGGCGTTGAGCCGATCGTTGCCGCTTCGCCTACGCCTTTCACCCCCAGGGGGTTGAGCGGCGTAGGCGTTTCGGTCTGATCCAGGGTGAAGGGCGGGAAGAAGTCGGCCCGCGGAACGGCGTAGTCCATCGGCGAGCCGCTCAGCAACTGCCCGTTCGCGTCGTAGACGACCTCCTCCAGCAGGGCCTGGGCGATGCCCTGGGCCAGCCCGCCGTGGATCTGGCCGGTGACGATCAACGGGCTGATGCGCGGGCCGCAATCGTCCACGGCGACGTAGTCGCGGAGGCGCGTCTCGCCCGTCTCCGGGTCAACTTCCACCACGGCGACGTGGGCGCCGAAGGGATAGATCAGGTCCGGCGGGCGGAAGTACTCGGTGGCTTCCAGGCCGCAGTCGATCTCGGCGGGCAACGTGCGGCTGTAGGCCCGCGCGGCGATCTGGGCCAGCGACACGGCCCGGTGGGGCGCGCCGCGCACCCGGTAGCAGCGCTCGCACAGCTCGATCTCCTCGGGGGCTGCGTCGAGCATCAGCGCGGCGATCCGGAAGGCCTTGTCGCGCACCCGCTCGAGCGCGCGCATCAGCGCCCCGCCGCCAACGGCCAGGGAGCGCGAACCCATTGTGCCGATGCCCATCGGCGTGGTGGCCGTGTCGCCGTGGCGCACGACGATCTGGTCGAAATCCGCGCCGAGGTGATCGGCGACGATCTGGGCGAAGGTGGTCGCCGTGCCCTGCCCGTGGGGCGAAATGCCCGTGCTGACGGTCACCGCGCCGCCTGGTTCGACCTTTACCCGGGCGCTTTCGTAAGGGCCGAAGCCGCACATCTCCACGTAGCAGGCGATGCCGATGCCCAGCAACGGCATTGTAGGGTCGGCATCGGCGCGCCGGCGGGCCTGTTCGCGGCGCAGACCGGCGTAGTCGGCCCGCTCGAGGGCCTTGCTCAGCGCCCGGTCGTACTCGCCGCTGTCATAGGTCAGCCCCGTGGGCGTTTTGTAGGGAAAGGCTTGAGGCGGAATAAAGTTGCGGCGCCGCACCTCCGCCGGATCAAGCCCCAGGTCGGCGGCCACCAGGTCAATGGCCCGTTCAATGTAATAGGCCGCCTCGGGCCGCCCGGCCCCGCGGTAGGCCGCCACCGGGGTGGTGTTGGTGTAGACGCTGATGGCCTCCAGGTCCACATTGGGGATGGCATACACGCCCACGCCCATGGCCGTGGTCAGATCGGGGAGGCCGGGAGCGAGGGGATAGGCGCCGAGGTCGGCCACGATGCGCATGCGCAGCGCAGTGATGGTTCCATCGGCGGCGGCGGCGACCTCCAGGTCGCAGATCTGGGCGCGGCCATGGGTGGTGGCCTGCATGTGCTCCAGGCGCGTTTCGACCCAGCGCACCGGGGCGTTGAGGCGCCAGGCCAGGGCCGCGCAGAGATGCTCTTCGGGATAACTGCCGATTTTCACCCCAAAGCCTCCGCCGACGTCGGGGGCGATCACCCGCACCTGATTTTCGCTGAGCCGCAGCACCGTCGCTACCTCGCTCCGCACCTGGTGGGGAGTCTGGGTGCTGGAATAGAGCGTGAGGCCGCCCGTGGCCGGATCGGGGGCGGCCAGCACGGCCCGTCCCTCCAGCGGGAAGCCGGCCAGGCGCTGGTTGCGCATCCGTTGCCGCACCACCACATGAGCGGCGGCGAAGGCCGCCTCCACGTCGCCCTTCTGCCGCCGGCGGCGGTGATCTACATTGTCCTGAAGCCCCGCGAAGACCAGCGGCGCGTCGGGGGCCAGGGCCTGCAACGGGTCGCTAACGACCGGCAACGGCTCATAGTCCACCTCGATGGCCTGAGCGGCGTCAAGCGCCGTGGCGTAGCTGGCGGCGACCACGGCGGCGACGGCCTCGCCCGCATGGCGCGCGCGCTCGACGGCCAGCACGTGGCGCACGCGCCCGGCGTACGTCTCGCCGCCGCCCTCGCCGCCCTCGCCGGAACTGGCCAGCGGCAGCGGCTCGCACACGGCCAGCATATCGCGGCCGGTGACCACCGTTACCACACCGGGCATAGCTCCCGCGGCGCTGACGTCGATCCCGCGGATGCGGGCATGAGCGTAGGGGCTGCGCACCAGCGCCAGGTAGAGCATGCCGGGGAGCTTGAGGTCGGCGACGTAGGCGCCGGCGCCGCGGATCAGGCGCGGATCTTCCTTGCGCTTCACCGTGGCGCCCATCAGGGTCGCGGCGGCCATAGGTGGGTTGCACCTTTCGTTTCGAGGGGAGCGATCACTGTGCGGGTATGGTACCACGAAGACACGACAATCACCAGGAGGGTTGAGGGCAGCACCCGTCCGTACCCACCCATGGGCCGGGGCCTGGGTGCGCGGGCAGCCCGCCCTCGTCGCATCTCCGTGGGCAAGACGCCCGCGCTCCCGGCCTATGTTCACGTTAGACGGTCATGCGCATGGCGCACAACGCCCGATGAAAACGGCCCGGGAGCGCGGGCGTCCCACCGGCGTCGCGGCTCCGCAGGCAAGGTCATTGCCCCCTCCCTGACCCTCCCCCGCTGGGGGAGGGAACCCGGCTCCTCCCCCCAGCGGGGGGAGGCTGGGAGGGGGGCTGAACGCTGCGAACGATTTTTACCTCGGCCGCCCATGCGGCTCCGCCGCACACTGATGGGATGAAAAAAGGTTCTCCTGGGAGGGTTGCGCCTTCCCGAACCCTCCCGCGGGTGGGGGGATGGGGAAACCTGGTTTCCCCATCCCCCGCTTGAGGGCCGGGGCCTGGGTGCGCGGGCCTCCGGCCCGCATCCGCAGGGGATGGGGAAACCTGGTTTCCCCATCCCCCGCTTGAGGGCTACACCCTCCCACACCCACCCGCAGGCCGGGGTCCGGGGAACCCCGGTTTCCCGATACTCCCGCCTGCGGTACAATGCGCTGGTGATACCGCGCCAGGGGGCGTGAGTCCCCGCGATGCGCCCCTGGCCATGCGAAGCGAGAGAGACCATGACCTACCAGCAAGAACTTCTGGCGAAGATCGCGGCGCGCAGCGCCGTTGTGGGGGTGATCGGCATGGGCTATGTCGGTCTGCCGCTGGCAGTGCGGGCCGCCGCGCAGGGCTTCCGCGTGCTGGGCTTCGAGGTGAACCCCGAACGGGTGGCCCAGATCAACGCCGGCCAGAGCTACGTGGGCGACGTGCCCGGCGCGGCCCTGGCCGATCTGCGCGCCGGTGGTCGCCTCGAGGCCACCACCGCGGTCGAGCGCATGGCCGCCTGCGACCTGCTGATCATCTGCGTGCCGACCCCGCTCAACCAGACCCGCGACCCCGATCTGCGCCACGTCGAGGACGCCGCCGCGGCGATTGCCCGCAGCCTGCGCCCGGGCCAGTTCATCGTCCTCGAAAGCACCACCTATCCCGGCACCACCCGCGAGGTGGTGCAACCGCGCCTCGATGCGCGCGGTCTCCAGGTGGGCCAGGACTACTTCCTGGCCTTCTCGCCCGAACGGATTGACCCCGGGCAGACCAGCAGCAAGGGCTACGGCGTCGAAAACACACCCAAGGTGGTCGGCGGCGTCACCCCGGCCTGCACCGAACTGGCGGGGGCCTTCTACCGCCACATCACCAGCGAGGTGGTGCCGGTCTCATCGCCGGATGCCGCCGAAATGACCAAACTTTTCGAGAATATCTTTCGAGCGGTGAACATCGCCCTGGTGAACGAACTGGCCTTGCTCTGCGACCGCATGGGCCTCGACGTCTGGGAAGTGGTTGACGCCGCCGCCACCAAGCCCTACGGCTTTATGAAGTTCACGCCGGGGCCAGGATTGGGCGGCCACTGTATCCCGATCGACCCCTATTATCTCACCTGGAAGGCCCGCGCCTACGACATGAACACGCGCTTCGTCGAACTGGCGGGCGAGATCAACACCCAGATGCCCCGCCACGTGCGCGACCTGGTTGCGCGCGCCCTCAACCGCCAGCGCAAACCGCTCAACGGCTCGGTCGTGGTGCTGCTGGGAGTCGCTTATAAGCCTGACGTGGACGATTATCGCGAGTCGCCGGCATTAAAAGTGATGGACCTGCTGGCTGCCGAGGGGGCCGTGGTGGTCACCTGTGATCCCCACGTGCGGCGCTTCGAGACCCACGACGGGCGCGCCTTCGAGACCACACCGCTCACCGACGAGGCGCTGCGGGGCTGCGACTGCGCGGTGATCATCACCGCGCACAGCGCCTTTCCTTACCAGCGGATCGTCGAACTGGCCCCGGTGGTGGTGGATACGCGCAATGCCACCCGGCTCCTGCCGGCGGAGCTGCGGGCCCGCGTGGTGCGGTTGTGATCCCATGGAATATGGAGAAACCCGGTTTCCCCGCGCCCCTGCGTGCGGGCCGTGCCCTCCCCCACCCTCCCACCGGGTGAGGGTATGGGGAAACCGGGTTGCCCCCCTCCCAGCCTCCCCCCGCTGGGGGGAGGAGCCCGATTCCCTCCCCCAGCGGGGGAGGGCCAGGGAGGGGGTGGTCTTCGCAGAAGGGCGCAGCTTTTCCAGACCCTCCCACCGGGTGAGAGGGTGGGGCAACCGGGTTGCCCCCCTCCCAGCCTCCCCCCGCTGGGGGGAGGAGCCCGATTCCCTCCCCCAGCGGGGGAGGGCCAGGGAGGGGGTGGTCTTCGCAGAAGGGCG
>Ga0308419_1002235_pt1 | contig 12561 bp, 10 predicted proteins | sample HotsprSampleMS50_FD_203674 | JGI IMG/M metagenome (GOLD analysis project Ga0308419, IMG submission 203674) | Hot spring phototrophic mat microbial communities from Mushroom Spring, Yellowstone National Park, Wyoming, United States - 20090730_MS50 ... | reverse complement strand
CTCAGGAAAATAGAATACTTGTAATAGATCAACCTGAAGAAGACTTAGATAATAGATTTATATATGAAGATGTTGTAAAAATATTAAGAGAAATTAAAAACAATAGACAGATAATTTTAGTTACTCACAATGCAAATATTCCTGTATTAGGAGATGCTGAACAAGTTTTTGTTTTAGAGGCATCAAACAATGAATGCTCTATTATTGATACTGGTTCAATAGATAAAACTTTTATCGTCCAAAGTATTAAATCAATAATGGAAGGTGGAGAAGAAGCATTTATAAGAAGAATTGAAAAATATGGAGTTAAAATATGAACACAATTGAATTATTAGAACTTATAAATAAAGGCGAAGGATATCACCTTGAATTTAAGCTTGAGGAAGAAAACAATGAAGATTTTGCTAAAACAATCGTATGTTTTGCCAATACTGATGGTGGTAAAATACTCATTGGAGTGGATGATACGGGAAAAATCGTTGGTGTATCAGATATTGATAAGGTAATGTTAAGATTAGATGATATCACATTACATCGTTGCGAACCACCAATTACAATTTTTCAGGAATCAATAACAATAGATAATAAGAGTGTTGTCATTGTTAATATAGAAAAAGGAAAGCAAAGACCATATCGAACAAAAGCGGGACAATACTATGTAAGGTCGTCTAATCGTTGTAGGCAAGCAACAAGAGAAGAATTATTACGAATATTTCAATCTACAAAAAGCTTATTTTATGATGAATTGCCTATCAATGATGCAAAAATATTAGATTTAGATATTTCAGCTTTTAAGTTTTTTCTCAAAAATTATTTAGATACTGAAACGGATAATGAGGAAGAAATGATTAATTATTTAACAAATTTTCATCTTATAGAAAAAGAAAGTTTGACACCTACTCTTACAGGAATATTGTTTTTTGCTTATGAACCACAAAAATTTATAAGTGAGAGTAGAATTGTTTGTGCAAATATAGAAGGAACTGACATAGGAGAAAAGATATTAGAAACTAAAAATTTGACTGGGAAAATCAGTGATATATTACAAAATGTAGAAAGCTTTTTCAAATTAAATTTGAAAAATAAACATAACATTGAAGATTTTAAGCCTGAATCAGAATATGAGTTACCATTAACAGCTTTAAGAGAAGCAGTTGTAAATGCAATAGCACATAGAGACTATACAATAATTGCCCCCATCAGAGTTTTAATTTTTACTGATAGAGTTGAAATCCACAGCCCTGGTAAATTACCAAATACAGTCACTATTGAAAGCATGAAAGTTGGTGGTTCACATGTACTGAGAAACCCAACAATTTATAATATTCTAATAAAAATGAGAATGGTTACTGATTTAGGAAGTGGTGTAAGAAGAATCATAAGATTAGTTAAAGAGCATATTAACAAAGATGTACATTTTACTTTAACTGAGAGTGGTTTGACTGTAATTATTCCTAGAAAAAATTAGTAATTGAAGTAAGTAAATCTTTAAAAAAACGAATAGCATAACATAAAATTAACCAATTCCCAAAAAAAATCTTGACTTTTTCACATACCATTGTATATTATTAACTAAACGGTTAGTTAATATGGAAACAAGTAAAGAAAAAATCTTAAATGCTGCAATTGCTGAATTTGCTCAATACGGCTTTGATGGCGCGCGGGTTGACCGCATTGCCAAAAGGTCAAAGCTTAACAAAGCAATGATATACTATCATTTTAAGAACAAAGAAGCCCTGTATGCTGCACTGCTAAAAACATTAGCCCAAACCATTGTAGATACCGTTCAGGATACTATACAAAAGGCGTTGGAAACGGGCAATCCGCTACTCATCATTGAAGCGTATGCCCGTCACATTAGCAATCTTGATAACCGCTATTTTTTGATTATGATGCGTGAGCTTTCAAGCGGGGGGAAGTTTATAAAAAAGATTATTGCCCCTACTATCATTGAACCTATGACACAAGTAATTGGAGATATGTATCAGGTTGCAAAAGACAAAAACATAGTAAAAGACCTTCATCCGCAATACACCATGATTTCGGTAGCTGGTGCAGTCATCTTTTATAATCTTATGCGCCAGATATTGCAGGGCACTTCTGTCCATGCACAGTACTTCAGTGATGAACATGTCAATGAATATATCGCTAATCTTTTGCAACTGCTATCAGGTGGCATTATGAAAAAGGAGGATGTATGAAAGCAAAGATGTATATACAGCTACTATCGCCCATACTTTTTTTATTGTTTGTTTCATACGTACATGCGCAGCAGCCACTTCAACTCAATGAAGCAATAACCATAGCGCTAAAAAACAGCCCGGAATTTTTAATTGCACAGCAAAAGTTAAAGCAGGCTGACGAAAAGATAGCTCAAAGCTGGGGAATGCTCTACCCTACCATTGAATCTGAGGCAAGCGCAGTACGGCAGTATGCTGAAAACGGCTTCATGAGCCTTTCAGATGGCCAGTATGATGTAAAATTTGTGCAGCTGCGCTTTGGCATAAATCCGGGGCACTTTTATAATATTCTATCGCAAAGCTACAGCAATTACTCATTGGCAAAAGAAGAAGTTAAAAGGGTAAAATCCACCATTGAATACAATGTCATCAAAAGCTATTTTGATGTCATTACTGCTTTTGAAATAATCAGGCTACGCGAAAATTCAATTGCCGTGTTACAGGCCAATGTGGCCGACGTCAGCCGCCAGTTTAATACCGGCAGCGTGCCAAAGTTTGAACTGCTACAGGCTCAGGTGCAATTGCAAAGCCAGGAACCAATGCTTATTGAGGCACGCAACAACTACGCAACTGCTTGTGATCTTTTTAACTACACATTGGGAGCAAAAAGCGGAACATATACTGTCATCTTTGAAGGATTTGATAGCTTAATACAGCAGCCACAATCACCTGAAATAGTTGATATACTGGTTGAAAAGGCTTTAGTGCACAGGCCTGAAGTTATACAATTGTCACTGAGTAAAGATATTGTTGGCGCTAACATTGATGCAACGCAATCGGTGTACCTGTGGCCAACATTTTCTGTGGCAGGATACTATTGCAAAAGCTACCTTATGCCTGATGCTCCACAGATTCAGTTGCCTTTGGGGCAAACAATGGATTTATCGGCAATCACCGGAACACGGGAATGGCAAACTACCTGGCAGGTGCGCGTTGCTGCAACATACCGCTGGAGTGCTTTAGCTCCGGTTGATACCGTGCAGGGAGTGGAACGCGAACAAAAAGAAAAACTGCAAGAAATTGACCAGCAGCTAAAGCAGCTTAAGCAGGCTATTGCCATTGCTGTGCGTGCTGATTATGGAAAGCTTGTTACCGCTTATCAAACTATTGTTTCGCAGCGCAAAAACATTGAAACTGCATCTGAAGGGTTGCGCGTTGCCAAGGAAAGTTATCGTGCAGGGGTGATTAAAAATGCTGACCTGCTCAATGCCGAACTGCAGCTAACTTCGGCACGCATGGGATACATCAAGGCAATTAATGATTTCTGGTGTGCGGTTGCACAGCTTAAAAAGGACACTGGTTTTGACTGTACTGATAGTATATTTACGGAGGGGCACAATGAAAAATAAGCGTATTATCCCTGTTATTATTGTACTGGTTGTTGTGGTTGGTGTCACAGTGTACTTTGAGCTTGTGCGCTATATGGGCACTCAAAGCAAGCGCATTGAAGGCTCGGGTGTCATTGAGGTCACCGAGATTGAGGTTGCATCTAAAATTGCAGGAAGGATTGTTTCCCTGCCATTTGATGAAGGTGAGGAAGTTAAGCAGGGCGACTTGCTGGCAAAGCTTTCTTACGATGAGCTATCGGCACAAAAGCTTTCCGCATTGGCAAACCTGACCAATGCCGAAAAAAACCTGAAACGTGCGCGCGAGCTTTTCACCACCGGCTCCATATCGCAGCGCGAGTTTGACAATGCGGTTGCAGCATACAATGTTGCAAAGGGCAATTACGATTATGTTATGGCAACCATTGACCAGGCTGTGTTATATGCACCCATTAGCGGCGTTGTGCTTTCGCGCAACCTGGAGGTGGGTGAACTTGCTTTCCCGGGCACATCAATCATGACGTTAGCTGACCTTACCAGAGCGTGGATTAAAATCTATGTCAATGAAAAGCACATTGGGCTTATTAAGCACGGCCAAAAGGCTTTGGTGTTTGTCGATAGTTACCCGGATAAGCCCTTTGCCGGTAAGGTGGTGGCAATTGCCCAAAAGGCTGAATTTACCCCAAAAACAATCCAGACAAAAGAGGAACGCGTGAAGTTAGTCTTTGCAGTGAAGATTGCCATAGACAATGCTGACAAAAAGTTAAAGCCAGGTATGCCAGCAGATGCAGTGATACTAACAGGTGAACAATGATAGATGCACGTAATGTAACAAAATCATTTGGCAGCGTTAAAGCCGTTAGCAATGTGAGCCTTTCACTTACCAGAGGCGAGATCATTGGCATTGTTGGGCCCGATGGTGCTGGCAAAAGCACTTTACTCAGGATGGCAGCAGGTATATTGCAACCGGATAGTGGCAGCCTGTATTTTGATGGCAGGGCGTATGATGATGACATCTATTATGTTAAAGAACACATTGGCTACATGCCACAGCGCTTTGGGCTGTATGAAGATTTAACGGTGCTTGAAAACATTTTCTTCTTTGGAAAGATTTTTGGATACAGGGAAAAAGAAATCAACAAAATACTTCCGGTTTTATGGCGCTTCAGCAACTTAGAGCCTTTTAAAGACAGGCTGGCAGGCAAGCTATCTGGGGGCATGAAACAAAAGTTGGGCCTTGCATGCTGTTTGGTACACAGGCCGCTTGTGCTGTTACTTGATGAGCCCACCAACGGCGTTGACCCTGTTTCACGGCGGGAGTTCTGGAAGATTTTATATGACCTGTGTGTTGACGGTGTTACCATCATTGTGAGCACCGCCTACCTTGATGAAGCTGAACGCTGTAACCGAGTAGCATTGATGTATAACGGTTCGTTTTTCAAAATCGATACACCCGCAAACGTTAAAGCAATGATTGGCAAACCCTTAATTGAAATTATAAGCACCAAACCACTTGAAGCAGAATACATGTTGCGGCAAACAACTGAATATAGCCACGCCGTGCGCAGTGGCAATGCAGTGCGTGTGTTTGTAAACAATGCCAACAAGGCAAAAAAGGAGATTGGCATACTGTGCGCCAAACACCGCATTCAGGTAATTTCTATCCGTGAGGTTATTCCTTCACTGGAAGACACATTTGTGGAAGCAATTGCAAAGGCACTATAATATGAAAACAATAACACGCATTATGGCAATAGCCCAAAAGGAATGGATACATATATATCGTGATATCCGCAGCCTAATTCTGGCACTGTTTGCTCCTGCGTTCTTAGTGCTCATATTTGGTTATGCACTGAATATGGATGTAAAAAATGTTGCTTTTATTATTTATGATCAGGACACTTCATATTTTTCACGCCAGTTTGCGCAGATGTTTATGCACAGCGAATACCTTACCTTTAAGGGGTATGTTGCCACATATAAAGATGTGGACAGCGCAATCAACAGTGGCAACGCTGTTGCAGCCCTTGTTATTCCCCATGATTTCACACGAAGATTAAAAAGCGGCCGTTCATCATCCTTGCAATGCATCTTAGATGCATCGGACTCCATGTCAGCTACTATCGCTTCAGCATATTTTAATGCGATAGTTACCCAGTATAATTTCCAATGGCAACAGCAACAGCTCAACAAGGCAGGATTTGGCACCATCGCCATGCCTGTATCAATTGAAAGCCGTGTATGGTACAACGAAGAATTGCTCAGTAAAAATTTTGTTGTACCCGGCATCATTGTGATTGTGCTTGCCATTATCAGTGCACTCATCACATCCCTTGCAATAAGCCGTGAATGGGAACACGGCACAATGGAAAGCCTTATTACCACGCCGGTGCGCTCATGGGAAGTTATTACCGGCAAGCTTATTCCCTATATTTTCATTGGCATGTTTGATGTGGTTATCACCTATCTTGTTGGCTATTTTGTGTTTGATATCCCCATCAGGGGAAGCTTTACCGAACTTTTGCTTGTTTCAATACTGTTTTTGATTGGTACCTGCACCTTTGGGCTGGTCATTTCAGGGGCTACGCGCATACAGGTGCTTTCAATTCAGGTGGCCATGATTGCAACATACCTGCCAACAATTCTTTTATCAGGCTTCATATTCCCTATTAAGAATATGCCTGTTTTACTACAGGCAATAACCTACATTATTCCGGCACGATACATGATAGCGCTCATAAAAGGCATTGCACTAAAAGGCCTTGCAGCTTCACTGCTTTCCACACAGATTATCTTTATGGCAGTGTTTGCATTCATCATGATTATCATTGGAATGAAGAAAATAAATTTACGATATGCAGGATAGTGCCATGAAACTATCTATACAAAACATAAAAATTATGGTAAAAAAGGAGTTTGCCCTTGTCATGCGCGACCCTAAACTCAGGGCAATAATGATTGTTCCGCCTATACTCATGTCGTTGGTGTTTGGCTATGCTGTGAATACGGATGTTACTAATGTATCGTTTGCGGTTTTTGACAGGGACCGCACATCGCAAAGCAGAGAATTTTTACAGCAGTTTGTTGCATCGCCATACTTTGAACTAAATGCATACCTTGATTCACCAAAAGAGGCTGTCCGCTTAATAGAAAAAGGCACTATTGATTTTTATCTGGAGATTCCCAACAACTTTGGCACAAATGTAAAGATTGGCAGGCCTGTGTCTTTACAGGTAATCCTTGATGGCACTGACTCAAGCAGGGCTTCGGTCATTCAATCCTACATTAATGCTTTGACGCTTTCGTATATGCAGGAACGGTTTATCAACACTGTTAAAATGAAGATTATGCAGCAATCCAAATATGGTGCGTCATCAAGCACCATTGAGCTTATCCCGCGCTTCTGGTTTAATCAGGATTTAAAAAGCATAAATTTTTATCTTCCCGGAGTGATTGCGATGCTTATCTCCCTTATTACTATTATGCTAACTGCAATGTCAATAGTTAAAGAACGGGAAGCTGGCACCATGGAACAGATCAAGGTTTCGCCACTGAGGCCTAATGAATATATTATTGGCAAGTTAGTGCCATTTGCAATTATTGCCTTTATTGATATTGTTATTATCACCGCCATTGTCATTTTCTGGTTTGGCATACCGTTTAGGGGCAGCTTTATCTTTCTTTTGTTGTGTGGTGCAATTTATATTGTCTCTACCTTAGCGATTGGGCTTTTTATATCAACTGTATCATCAACACAGCAGCAGGCAATGCTGTCATCGTTTATGTTTTTTGTGCCTGCAATTCTTTTTTCAGGCGTTATCTTTCCCATCTATTCAATGCCTGCTGTATTTCAGCTTATAACATATTTAAATCCCATGCGCTATTTTGTGGAGATAGTTCGTGCAGTATTTCTCAAAGGTATAGGTTTTATGTATCTGTGGCCTAATGTGGTTATTCTTATTATCATGGGCATTGCAATACTTAGAGTTAGTGTATGGCAATTTGGGAAAAGGTCATTATAGTATGGAAACAGTAACTGTTACTAACCTCACAAAGCAATTTGGAACATTTACTGCTGTAGATGCAGTATCATTCAGCGTTTCTAAAGGCGAGATATTTGGCTTACTTGGGCCCAATGGCGCAGGTAAAAGCACAACCATAAAGATGCTCTGCGGATTGCTTGCTCCTGACAGCGGCAGCGGTACTGTTGGTGGCTTTGATATTGTTACACAGCAATGGGAAATTAAAAATATTATTGGCTATATGTCGCAAAAATTTTCACTGTATGAAGACCTCACCATTGCGGAAAATTTAGAATTTTATGGCACAGTATATGGGCTTTCCTCAAGCCGTTTAAAGCAACGGATGAATTTCATCTATGAACTGGTAAACATTAAAGAACACAGGCAAAGCCTTGTTAAAAATCTGCCGCTTGGCATCAAGCAGCGCCTTGCGTTAGGATCTGCACTGATACATGATCCGCAAATACTGTTTTTAGATGAACCAACATCCGGCGTTGATCCTCTCATGCGCAGAATATTCTGGGATGAGATTTATGCTCTGGCAAGGGAAGGCAAAACCATATTTGTAACAACCCATTACATGGATGAAGCTGAACACTGTAACCGCATTGCACTTATCATTGCTGGAAAGATTATTGCCCTCAATACCCCGCAAAAGCTAAAAGAGGAATTGCCTTATACAATCATAAAGATTGTTACCGATAACTATCTTACAGCATACAATATTTTAAACAATGAAGATTATATTATTGAAGCAGCCCTTTTTGGCACGGACATTCATGTTGTGGTTGATAAACATTTTACCAGGATTAATGCAATCAAACGCCTGCTTGCCTCACACAATATAAATGCAACACTGCAACCAATCCTCCCCACTTTAGAGGATGTGTTTGTTATGAGTGCAAAATAAGGTTTAGAGCACGCGCACCGTGGTGGGATTATGGTTGGGCAGGTGTTACCATATTATCCGCAACGATGCAGAATTTAAACGCATCACGGCATATATTGAAAACAATCCATCAAAATGGAAAAACGAAAATTTTTTATAATTCCAGCAATGCGTCACGTATATGCTGAATAATATCACCTGCACGCATTACCTGCGCACCGGATTTTTTGCAATAGATATCCGCTGCGCTGCCGTGTATGTAAACCCCTAACGATGCAGCAACAAAAGGCAACATACCTTTTGCAAGCAGTGAACCAATAATACCTGCTAACACATCGCCCGAACCACCTGTTGCAAGGGCAGGATTACCTGTTGTGTTTATCGCCGTGTTTGTGCCATCGGTTACTATGGAACATGGCCCTTTTAGTACGGTTATACAGCCGCACTCATTTGCCAGCGCTTCAGCACAGTACACCCTGTTTTTCTTTATAGTATCCACATTGCTGCCAGCAATACGTGCCGCTTCTTTGAAATGTGGCGTGATAATGCAAACCTGTGGCAATGTAATCTTTTCCTTTAATAGCGCCACAAAATATAGCCCATCGCCGTCGATGATTGTAGGTAAATCCATTTTTACTGCACACCTGCAATATGCAGCAAACACTGCGGCAGCCGTTACGCTTCGTCCCATGCCCGGGCCTATTACACAAGCAGTTGGGCGCACCTGCTGTATGATATTTTCTAATTGTTGGGCTGTCATTTCAACCTGTGATGCAAATGTACTGGTATCAAAATCACTAGGCACAAACTGTGTTGCATCCAATTCAATGTTAATGTGCCTGGTAATTGCTTCTTTTATTTTGCCTGCTATTGTACCACGTGCGCCGGGTGTTGTTGCAACAGTTACAAGCCCAATACCCGTTGCAAATGCTGCATCCGCACATAGCATAATAGCCCCTTCCATTCCATCAAAGCCGCCAATGCACAAAAGATGGCCGTTGCTGCCTTTATGTGCATCATAGTTTTGTTGTGGGCGATAGTTACTGGCAATAAACTCCCTGTCAATAAGCTGGCGGGTAATGTCCTTTGCCCGGCACAAGCCTTTAGGGAATCCAATGTTGGCAACGATAACATCGCCTGCAAAAAATTTGCCGGGATATGTTACAAGATTAATCTTTGGCAGCCCCATAGTGATGGTGGTATGGGCTTTTACGATAGTTTCTGATTCAATGGCACCATCTGCAGGCAAACCGCTTGGCATATCGATGGCAATGACCTTTTTGCCACTTTCATTAATGAGATTAATCACCTGTTGTAACAACCCTTTTGGCTGCCCAGAAAACCCTGTACCGGTTAGCGCATCAATCACAATATCAAATGTATGTAAGTCTAAAGATGGTAATAATTCCTGGGAAAGGACAGTTATGGGCACCTGTGCATTACGGCACACATCATAATATATTTTTGAAGAGGGCGTTAGTTTGTCTAAAGCTCCTGCAATAAATACTTCAACACGAATATATTGTGATAGCAAATACGCCGCAACATAACCATCACCACCGTTATTACCCACACCGCAAAACACAGCAATTGATGTAGCATTAATATTCTTTAGCACATAGTCGGCTACTGACTTGCCCGCCATGGCCATTAAGACTTCACCGGGGATTCCATACTGCTCTATTGTTACCCGGTCAATGTGCTGCATCTGTTGTGCGGTTACTACCTTCATGCATCACTTCCATTCATATACTTCTAACCCTGTTGAGTAGGCATGAAAGGAATATAACTTGCCTTCACCGGTAACATCAATGTCCGAAAATAATGCCTGTGGAGGGAATTTGCAACGAACATTCCCTATAATGGTCCCATCAAAATTATACAGCAAAAATTTTACATCATTGGCATCTTCAACATTCCATAGATATATATATTTATTCTGCACTACTGTAAATAATTCATTTTTGGGCTCAGATATTTTTAACAGCTCAACAGGCCTGGAATCTTTAATATCATATTGAAATATTTTTCTGTATTTGAACCGCGTATTATGGTAATATGCTACCGATAGGACAAACCCCTGCCCATTATGTAATATCCTGATATTTTCAATTTTACCCGTGTATGAAGTAGTAGCATCAATTGTATCAACAAAGAAATTTTTTGGAAATGTCATATAAAAATCGCGTTGCCGTTTATCAAACCTATACACACTCCATATATCATATGTACGCGCTATTACAAAAAGCCTGTTTTTTTTATCTATCTCTAAATGCTCAATGTAGTAAAAAGGTACGGTGGGCATTCCCGTCTGCCCAATTGTGTATTGCAGTTTGCCATCAGGATCAAATACAAGTATAAATGATGGGGACATATCAATCTGTGTTCCAGCAGCATCAATACGCTGCACAGACGCTAATCTATTCTGGACATATAGATTGCTATCCGAATCAACCACCATGGTACCCACTATGTCAAATTTTACCTGTGTTTTTTTTATATCCTTGTCTTCGGCTGTTGCACTGACATTGCCAATGGCAATCAAGCATTTTCCGTCGCGGTCAAAGACAAGCACTTTTTTTTGTATATTATCCTTAACATATACTTTATCATCTCCCAGCAGGACGCCAAAACTCATGTCTAAAAGGCCTGACTCATTATAGTTAATGCTTACCGCACCCAATGCTGCTCCTGACGGAATTGCACAAACCTTGCTTGCAGAAAGATCGGTCACCCTTAAATAACCGCATGAAAGAAGCATGCTACAGGCTATTGCCATCAATATTTTTTTTATCATACTGTTCATCCTTCATCAGTAACTATCGCCACATACATGTACAACCTATGTAGTATATACCTGCCTTTTTTTCAACATAAAAATCCATATAGCATTTTAATCGTTATCACGTTTATTGCCTTGACAAAATTTATCCTTTTTCTACACAATTGTACACATTAGCATTTATAGAGATACCAGTAAGGAGATCGGCTTATGGATTTTAATTTATCTGAAGAACAGCAGATGGTCAAAGATATGTGCAGGAAGTTTGCGGAAAATGAACTTGCACCAAAAGCTGAACATTATGACCGCACACATGAATTTCCTTGGGAACATGTAAAAAAATTAGGTGAAATGGGGATGATGGGTGTAGTTTACCCTGAAGAATACGGTGGCTCGGGTATGGATTACCTTACCTATGCCATTGCTGTTGAAGAGATCTCACGCGGGTGTGCTTCAACGGGCGTTATTGTTTCGGCACATAACTCATTGTGCCTGTCACCCATTTATTACTTTGGCACTGAACAGCAGAAAAAGAAATACCTGCCCAAGCTATGCTCAGGTGAATGGATTGGCTGTTTTGGCATAACCGAACCAAATGCTGGTTCAGACGCAGCGGGCACAAAAACCACAGCCGAATTTAAGAATGGCAAATGGGTGCTCAATGGAACTAAAAATTTTATCACCAACGGCGGCGTTGCCAATGTTGCTGTGGTGATGGCTGTTACTGAAAAGGGCGTTGGCCACAAAGGCTTGAGCATGTTTATTGTTGAAAAAGGCACTCCGGGATTTTCAGTTGGCAAGACCGAAGATAAATTAGGCATTTGTGCATCATCAACAACTGAGTTAGTTTTTGAAAACTGTGAACTCCCTGAAGAAAACATTCTGGGCAAAAAAGGCGATGGTTTTAAAATTGCCATGCATACGCTTGACGGCGGAAGAGTTGGCATTGCAGCTCAAGCGCTGGGAATTGCTCAGGCTGCTATGGACGCTGCAGTAAAATACTCACTTGAACGAGTACAGTTCAATCAGCCAATAGCACGCCAGCAGGCAATCCAGTGGATGATTGCTGATATGGCTACTGAAATTCAGGCTGCACGGCTTTTAACATACCAGGCAGCTATGCTCATCGGCAGCGGCCCCGACCGCAGGCGTTATTCCAAGAATGCAGCCATGGCAAAACTTTTTGCTTCGGAAGCTTCGCATAGGGCAACCCATAAGGCATTGCAGATTTTTGGCGGATACGGCTATATCAAAGATTACCCGGCAGAAAGATTTTACCGCGATTCACGTATTACCGAAATAT
>Ga0308419_1002228_pt1 | contig 12602 bp, 7 predicted proteins | sample HotsprSampleMS50_FD_203674 | JGI IMG/M metagenome (GOLD analysis project Ga0308419, IMG submission 203674) | Hot spring phototrophic mat microbial communities from Mushroom Spring, Yellowstone National Park, Wyoming, United States - 20090730_MS50 ... | reverse complement strand
AATAGCAGGTAACCCCCGCATTGGTCCGATGCCGGAAGCGTTGCCCACGTAAATACCGACTACGGTGTTTATGTCTATGAGAGCGCAGTACGCCGCCTTCCAATCATCGTTTACGTTGCGCGGACACACCCAGAAAGACCAGGAGTAGCTGTTGGACGGGTTGTGGGTGAAGTTTTCATGATCGGCGATGTCAAGGCGGTCGTTGACCCCGTCCAGGTTGACACCGGCCCGCGCCGACGGTACAACCGCCGTTGACAGACACATGACCATGAGGAAGGTTTTCAGGCCGGTTGAACGGTTCATTGCCGTATCACCGCCCCGACCATCTCCGCGACGCCTGTTGCGGTGTTTCCGATGGCGTTCCGGGAAATGCGTATGCGGTAGAAGTCCCCCGCCTCAATGGAATCGGCGTTGGTCAGCGTGACGGTCGCCCGTTTAAGATACCCCGCGGTTCCGGGAACGCTGTCGGTCGTCGCGTTGACCGAGGCGTAGCTCTTGGTATTGATATCCACGCTGTCACCCGGCGTCACCGCCATTACCTCGACGTTCCATACGATGTTGCCGCTGGTGGCGGAGTCCATCGTGTAGTATATATCGCAATAGAGCGTCGTCCCGTCGTACCTGGCATCCATGACCCCCTGCCATAGCGCAACCTGGCCGGTGGAAAAAAGCAGGCGCCAGTTGTTTTCGGAAGCGTCTATGCGGGCGGTGAAGGTGGATGAGGGGAGCTTCGCCGAATGGACAGGGAGCGGAACATTCACCTTGAACGCACCTCCGCCGCCGGAACCGCCGAGACCCGCGGTGGACACCAGCACCGACCCGTCAGGAAGATACAGCGGCACCTTCGTGGTGACCGAACCTGCGGTCACTTCAAACACCTTCACCGTGCCGGTGGTCACCAGCAGCAGCGAACCCGTCGTGCCTGCGGGTTTTCCGACGTGCAGCGTCGCGGCGGGCGAAGCGGTGCTCACTCCCACGTTGCTGCCGTCATCGTACAGAACCCCGGCCCCGAGGGTGGTGGCATCGGTCCAGCGGGCGGTATAGTTCTGCGTCCCGGTCATAGCGGTGAACGCCCCGGTTCCGTTCCCCTTGACCACGCCGGTCAACGTGGAGGCCCCAGTGCCGCCCTTTGACACCACCAGCGGGTCCACGATACCGATCTGTATCTGCCCCGCCGAATGAGTGATGTCCACCTCGCTCGCCGTGCCGGTCACACCCTTATACTCCCAGCCGCTCGCCGCCGCATTCGCCCCGACCACCTGGTTGGCTGCGCCCAAAGACGACAAGCCACCCACGGACAAGGTGCGATCCGCGTCGAGCGGGCCGCCGCCGGACAGCGGCGCGGTGGTGTTGACGGCGCGGCCCAGATCGGCCGCATACCCCGCACTGCTGGCGAAGAAAGCGTACGGCACCGCGTGGATGAGCTCCTTGCCGATGTACCGCCCGCCGATGTGTACCGCAAGATAGTAGGTGTTCGCCGCGGTCGACCAGGCGACGGTGGAACAGTTGACCGATGTGTTGAACAGCCCGTTCGCGAACGCGAGGGTGAGCGGACCGGTGGCGAAGTAGACCGTCCCGGTCGTGCCGTTGTATGTTGCGTCGGTCACGCGGAACCAGCAATTGTCCTTCGTCCCGGTGTACGGCTCGTTGTTCTCAAAGTATCGTCCCTGGTAGCTGATGACGGCGGGCACACCGGCCGAGAGCGGGCACGTCACGGCAATGCACACCAGAATGCACATTCTTGCGGCTTTCTGTTTCATGTCGGCCACCTCGTTCTGTATCCGCATTGGGTTATTGCTCCTTCGCGGTGAAAGACACCGGGATGTACTGTTGCGCCGTCGTGGATGTTTGTAGCGGGGTGGTCAACCGCAGCCGGAGGTGACGCCGGTCGTCGGCATCGTCTTCAAACGGCGGAACGCCGTCCCCCCGGTATCCATCGGTCACCGTCGCCGGCGCATACGCCGCGGCATCCGCCCAGCGCACGGACGGGCCGATGACATCCTCCGATGATCCGGCGGACGTGCCGAAATCAGCGTCCGTGTTACTTGCATTCGGATCGTCGAAAACACCTTCCAGCACGAACCGGTTGAGCCCGCTGTATGTTGAAAAGTCAACGGTCCAGACCGTTCCCGCCGCCGACAAGGCCTCCGTACTGATGCTGAGTCCCAGGTCGACCGGCAGGTTGCCGGTGTTCTGCACCACGACCACTCTGGCCGCGATGGACGAGCTGTTCACGCCCATGGACCCGTAGTCATACGATGTTGTCGCCGGCAACACCTCAACGACACTCACCGAGAGTATCCCCTGCGTCGCCCACGCGGTGGCTCCATTGGAGATGGGCGACCAGTATCCGGTCTCATCCGTGCTCCATAACCGGAAATAGTAGGTGGCGCCGTCCGCCAGCGCGGACACGCGGCGCGATTGCGCGGCACGAGCGGGAGCGTCGGTGCTCCAAACGATCTCGTAGCGGTTGAGCGGATCGTTCCAGTCGCCGGAACCCCAGTATTCATTCCCCGAACCGGGCGCGGTAGAATAGCGGATACGGTACGCGCCCGCGATGATGTCGCCCGTTGTGCCGTCGTCACCCGGCGCGGTCCACGTGAGTTCGACCGCGCGCCCCCAGCGGGATGCCTGTGCGCCGAGATCATCAACAGCGGACGGTGGAATGGCAAACAGAACGGTCGTCCCCACAGACATCAGGGACAGGTTGCCCGTCCCATCGCGCGTCCACAGACGGAGATAGTAGGTCGCTTCAGCTGTGAACGACAGGACGTGCATGCGGCCGCTGCCCGGCATCACCGCGGCAGTCGCCAGCACCACCTGGGCATTGGCGGTGCTCCACACCACCGTCGCCGGGACGCTGGTGTACTGAATGTGGAAATATGCGGTGGCGGCGGATATCACGGCTCCCAGCGTTCGCGCAGTCCCGTCATCGCCGGGCGCCGTCCAGGACAGATTCACAGTACCCGCGGTGCTGAAGAAAACGGCGCTCAACGATGTGATCTGGGCCGGCGGGCACAGGTCCTGGGCTATGAATCCGATGTCGGCGGAGCTCAGAGACACCGCACACGGCCCCCAACCCGCGGTGTGGTGTTCAATGGCGCCGTCCCCGAGGTCACGCGTCGAGCCGCAGGCGCCAACAGCAGTCGCTTTGATCGCTGCGGTGTCAAAATCCCACGCCGGCGGCTCCGCCATCATGCTGAACGTTGCCGCGGGCGCATACGGGCCTGCGGCATCCGCCGCGTCCCACGTGCGCACCTTCCAGTAGTACGTGGCGCCGAACCGCAGTGGCGGGCCCGCGTACGTGACGCTGCCGCCCGAAGACGACGTCTTCCCGGTGTCCCAGGTGCTGCCGTTGTCCGCGTCAATGTCTGTCTGGTTGTCCGCCAGGATCACCCGGAACGCCGACTGGCTGTCCCCGGCATCCGGATCGCTGAAAACCCACGAAAGGGTCGGGGTGAAGATCCGTATGCCCAACGGGTTGGTCTGCGACTCGCACTGCTGACCGGTCGGGGCGTTCGGCGCACTGTTGAACACCCCCACCCCAGCGGCATACTGCGTGGCGCCGTTGGAAACCGAAGACCAGTTCCCCGCAGGATCGGCGGTCCATACCCGCAGATAGTACGTGACACCGTTGGACAGCCCGGTCAGTGTGTAGGACTGCGCCGAGAGCGCGGCGATCTCCGTAGTGGAGATAAAGATCGTATCGGATGACGCGGTGCTGAAAGACACGCCGCTCCACGTTGAACGCTGCACGGCAAAACGCGCCGGTGCGTAGAGTCGTCCTGTGGTGCCGTCATCGCCCGGGGTTGTCCACGTGAGACGGATGCTCCCGTCTGCGGATCCCGCCGTTCCTGCCAAATCGGTGACCGCCGCCGGAGACGTGGTGTCGCCGGTGTAGGATACAATCAGCTTCGGGCGATACGACGGGGTGCTCGTATTGGAGCTGTAGACGTAGTTGCCGCCTACCGCTCCGATGGAGTACGCCTTGAATCCATGGTTGTCAGCGACCAGCGCCGCCAACTCGGATGCATCGAACGGCACCGCAAACTCATACCCGGCGGATCTGTCCACATCACCGATAACGACACTCCCCAATGCGGTACCAGAGGCGTAGTCAACCCCGGGAGCCGTGCATCCCGCATCCGTACCACCGTCTCCGCCGACATCCCCCGGCCAGCGGGCGGTGTTCAGGTTCAGCCAGTCCCACGTGGTGCGGTTGTTGGCAGGAGACTCCACCCAATCGGAAACCGCAGGCAGGAGTCGCCGGAAGTACCAGGTACCCCGATCGTTCCATCCGGCCCCGGTAGGGTGCAGATACACATAGTACGTCGCGCCGGTGATGGTCTTGCCGGCGAGCGGCGTCAGGTCGTACTTGATGAGGCTCTGCGAAAGCCGCCATGTTTCTGCGTGGGATTCGAACCGAATCATCAGGTAGTCCCATGATCCCGCCTCGTTAGAATCACTCCCGAATAAGATGACCGTATCCATCGCCACGCTCTCGTCATTCTGAATGGTCATCTGCGCGGCAGGCAGCGTGAACGACGCCATCGCCAGCCATGCCGTGACCGTCACGCTCCACCGCAGGATGCCGCATCGCATCGGATCGTTCACGCCGCCGGGCTCCTCCTGCACGTCATTGTTTCAGCTCCCGCCGTTCCGTTTCCACCCATTGCACATCCACCCCGTACGGTTGGTACTTCTCCACGATGCGTTCCAATACAAAAAGCAGCTCTTCTTTGGGAGCGCCGCGCTTCCGGAGTTTCTGGTAGTACGCACGGCTGTTCTCGTGCTCCTTACGCATCGTGTCCCGCTGGCCGACCAGCGACCGGTACTCCGCCTCCATGCGCGAGATGTTGACCTGTGTGTCCTTGAACTGACGCAGCACCAGCTCCACCAGGCGCAACCGCTCCAGGAAGGACATCTCTTCCCGTTTGGCGAAATATTGTTCCGACACGTCAAGATACTTTTGTTCGTCTATCCGCCGCTGTTTCTCTGCAACGTCGGGGTGCGTGCGCTGGGGCGCGGGCTGCGGCACCGGCGCAGGTGCGGGCGCCGGCCGGGGCTGTCGGTTGAGCAGGTCATCGAGGCGCCGCCGCAGTGAAGCGATTTCCGATTCCTGGCGGCGCACCTGTTCGCTGAGAGCACCCACGGTCGCACGCAACGCCACGGTGTCCTCCTGCACCCTGATGACCGGTCCGAACAGGCAGGAGACCGACAACGTGTGGCTGCCGAACGTCTCCAATTCGGAAACCGGCCACCGCAGGGCATACGTGAGCGCCACATCGTTGAAACGACACTCTGCCCCGAACGCCGGCTCCACGGAGTGCATTACACGACTCCCGTTCCGCCCGGCGTAGCGGAACGAGCCGAACAGCGTCACCGGCGTCACGACCCGGCGCGCTAGTCCGATGGCGGCGAAGGACTCATCCTCCCGCATCCCAACGTCCACAGTGAACTGATGCGCAGCGCCAGAATTGACCACACCCAGAACGATCTGCCGCGGGACAACCACTCCCGGTTCACTGACCAGCGAGATATTGGGTTCCGCTGCGTCGTTGATCGCGAGGCCCACCCGGTAGTTGTTCGCCGGATGCCATACCAGACCGCCGTCCACACTGAATGCCGTGCGTATCGAGCCGCCTGCAAACAGATCGTCTCCCCCGGATACCGCGTATCCGTCATTGTCATACACCGTGCCGGGCGCGGCGTAGGAAATCCCCAGCACCTTGATCCGTATGCCGACACTCAACGACGACAGGAACCCGGAACCGCGCAATCCGCGCCTGCCGTACGCAATGCCGACGGTGTTCTCGGCATAGATTCCCGCCGCCGAACAATTGTCCCAGTAGAGCCCAAAGGTTCCCCGGGAAGCGGTCGGAACGGCGGCACCCGCAAAAGAACGCGACAGGAGGTCCCCCGCGCCCAGGTTCACCCCGGAGAACTCCGCCGCGGTCTGGATACGGGACACCGTGTCCAGCATCGCCGGGTTGTGGTACACCGCATACACATCTTCAATCGCCGCGGCCGCAGACCCGCCCAGCGCTATGGCGCGGGCACCGACGGGCAGGCTAGTTGGCCCCGCCCATCCCGGCGGGGCACCGACGCAGGCCGCCACCACCGCCACCGTCATCCAGCATACCGTCCGGAAACAGAAGGTTCGGCTCATGATTTCCTCCAAGGGATCATCGCGCCACCACAATGGTGCCGGTGCGCCTGATGCCTTCGCAGGCGATCCGGTAGATGTACACGCCCGGCTGCACGATACGACCGTTCCCGTCGGTCCCGTCCCAACGGATGTAGGAACCTGGAACAGACGAATCCTCGCGGGTGATAGTCTCAAACACTTTCACCGCACGGGCGTCAAACACCGCGATGCGCACCTCGCTGCGGTTCGGGTTGTTGAATATGAAGAAAGCGGCGTCATTGCGCCCGGGAGATCCCGACGGCGTGACCATGGACGGTTTGACACCGATGAAAGCGAACGACTCCGGCGCTGCAACAACCCGGAGCTGTGCACGGCCGACGATCCGCGTCAGGTAATGGAGCACGCCCCGGTCCGGGTCGTCCTGCGCACCGGTCCGGATATAGCCGGCGCCGTCGTACACAAAGAAGGCGAGCTCGCGGGTGAGGCGATCCACCGGGATGCGCCTGCCTCCAATGAGCGCGTCCCCCCCGTCCCTGCGGTATGCCACGCCGACCCGGGCATCGCCGCCGGCGCTGTTGTACCGGCTGCTCCAAACGATACGGCCGCCGGCGAGGTCCAAAATCCCAAACGATGCCTCAAACGACGACAGTATGCCGCCGACCGTTTCCGCGGGACGAGGCTGGAGCGAGAGGTACATCCCGTTGCGCGCGATAGTCACGGATGTTTCCGGAGAGAACGAGACGAAAGCGCCATCGGCCACCACGTGGGCGGAGCCGTGCTCATCCACCATCCAGGAGATTCCGGAGTTGCCCGTCGCATCCTCCGCCACCACCCGGTAGTATCCTCCGGAAGCCGGCAACGCGTATCCCGTCGCCGCTGCATCCAGCACGGCAACATCCTCCCATGGGACATCGTGGAACGGATCTGAGGAACATTGTATACGGTAGCGGTACAGTTCAAATGTGGTGGGCAGTCCGGGACCGGCACCGCCCACACCGGAGAACGGAACGATGACACCGTCCGAGATACGCGCATGCGCGACAACCGGCAGCCAGGCAAGCTGCACGATACCGCCATCCACCCGTGCGCTCACCCCGACCGGCGGCAGCGGCTCCGAGGAGTCGCGGAACAGCACCGGCGACAGCGTTGTCGTGGACACGCTGATGTTGCCCGACCAATCGGACAGCGTCACCCGAACGTGGTAGGTCGCACCCACCGCGAGCCCGGTGAGCAGTTCGTCGTGCATGCCCCCGGGTGTTGCGGCCGTTGCGGTTGCGCGAACCGGAACCCCGAACCATGCCGTACTGGACACCTCGAGAAACGACCGGTCCAGATCAACGTCTGCCGGCCAGACAGTGCGGACGACGGCGTGCAACCCGTCCGCCGGATCGGGCATCACGGTGCAAGAGGCGGCCAGCACCTGCGCCGGTGCCGGAGACACCCGGTCATAGCGGGTAAACGCCACACACACCGGGGATGTGGAAGCATTGCCCGCCGGGTCGTACGCGCTGACCGAGATATAGTAGGTGGTGTGCTGGCGCAGGTGCAACAGTTCAACGAACGAAGACGTGACGACCGCGACAGGATCATCTCCGACCGCATGTGGCAGCGGGTTCCAGGTGCTCGCATATACCCGGTACCCGGCCAGGTCCGCATTGCGGTACTGACCGCGATCCGGCTCTATGAACGAAACCACGATCGCCGAACCGTACGGCAACGAAGCGACGGTGGACGTGGCAATCAAAATCGGTTCCGACGGCGCCTTTGGGGCGAGGGCATCGGCGTCAATCCATACGGCGAACCGCACACCGGCGCTCTGCGCGCCGAGCGCCGCGGCTGCGACCGCGGTGCAGTAGTACGTGGTGCGTGGGATCAGCCGCGGCAGTGGGAGCACGTACCGTGAAGACGATGCGGTGTCGGAAGACGCGACATACGCATCCCGCGCATACCCGCCGGTGGCGTGGTACACCCGAATCCATGCCAGGTCGTTGACCGCAGGATTCTGGAGATCCACGAGAAGGTACGATCCCACCGCTTCATCGGTAGACCCATGCACCGACCAGCCGCGCACGATCGGATCGGGCAGTTCGGGTGTCCCCGCGGTCGCGATGTTCGAGACCCCAGACCAGTTGTTCTGCCCAAACCATTCGTCCGAAGTCCATACCGCCGCATGCCATACCCCCGCACCGGCGGGAACGGCGACACGCACGCGCTGCCACTCACCTGGCTGCACGGAGGTGCTGATGTATACCCACTGCACTCCGGGCCACGTGGCGGCAGGCGCGGCGGGATTGAGCGTACCGGTGGACGGTGCGACGGTGGAGTATGCCACCAGGAATCTGCCGTCCGGTATCGCCCACGCGGTTCCGTCGTTACCTGGGGCGCTCCAGGTCAGATTCAGTTCGTTCGACGCGGTGCTCGTTATGACGAGGTCGCTGACCGCCCCGGGCGGCGTCACCGCTCCCGGAACCCAGGTCGCGCTGATGGTCGGCGTGGATACGTTGCCGTAGCGATCCCGGGCGGCCACTCCGACATAGAAATGCTCTCCGCGTGTCAGTCCGGTCAGCACGAGCGCATTGGTGATGCCGAAACCACAACCGGTGCACCTCCTCGGGGGCCGGCAGACCGAACCCGCGCGGATACGGCGCCAGCGTCGTCCCTCGCGCGGGCAGCGGCTGATCCCACAGGTGATCCGCGCCCATTTCAACGGCGGCGTTCCACCACTGGGCGAGACCGGTCGGCGTTGCGGTATCCTGCGTCATCGCATAGGCATACCGGACATGGTATGCGAAAACGTACGTGTCGGGATGCACAGGAAACACCGCTCCATCCTTGGGGGCCGTCCACGTCAACTGAACACGGCCGCCCTGTTCATCGCCTGGATACACACCGCTGACCAGTCGGGGCGCCGCATACAGGTCAGCAATCCGCTCCGGCGGCTCATGTTCACAGACCACCCGGGCGCCCACATAGGCGTTGTCGCCGGCAGCGGCTGCACGGGAGGCACTCAATACACACACCACCCATGCACACAATACACCGTTCATCAAAGCGTACCAACGACGGGCATACCTCGTCCCGCCGGGATGTCCGAGGGCGGCAGACGGATCTCGTCTATTCCCCGTAGAGGTCGATCCCTGCCGCCCGACGATGGCATGAGGGGCCGGAGATACCGCTATTCCCCGTAGAGGTGGATCCCCGGCCCTTGAATCCGCGCGCGATGCAACACACCCATCGAACGAACGTGCAATCCCTCCCCGTAGAGGTTGAGCCGCATGTCCGACGGAAGCGCCGCCACCGCACGCGTATGGAGCGTTCGATATTCCCAGGGGCCATGAAGGCGAAACAACGTGGGACAAGACACGAAGGGGTACTGATGCAGGGGGTGCATTTAGGGAATAGTATTTACGTCCGAGACAGGGAAATACTTCTCCCACCTCGGCCCGACCGGGAATACCTCGGTACATCCGGGCATCGCCGGGCACAGGGATCCACCTCTACGGGGAATTTTTCGCTATTCGCTTAAGGTCATCCCCGGGAGACGGGGATGAACCCAAACCAACAGCATCTCCCCCATAAGCCCGCCGGGAACGACACGTTCGGACCGTCTCCCGACGCTCTTGCGATACCGTCTACTGGGCTGCAGCAGCCGTCACGGTCACGGTAAACCGGCGATAGTAGTCGGCGTTGACCGAGGACGGATAGCGAATCGCGAAGAACAGGTTCTGCTGACTGCCCGCGGCAACATCTTGCGCCGTTCCGCCCGCCGCCCATGCGTCCGCGTACGGGTTGTTATTGGAGACGAACGCCGTGTCGTACGTCGTCGCCGCAGCCGTGCCGATGATGTCGTCGCTGGCGCTGTCCGCGTCGAAATCAGCCGCCGCTGCCGACGTGGCGTTCTTGAACACCGCAAGCAGCGCCGCCGTCTCCACACCTCCCGCGCTCGCGTCCCCGCCGTTCGCGCGCATCGTCCACGCGGTTGCGCCGGAAGCGGTGTTCCATGAAGCCTTGTCGGTGCTGTACTCCTGGTTGGTTATCTGCAACGACCACTTGCATATCGAGCCTGACGAATCGTTGCGGACGGTGACATATGAACTCACCTGCAAATCATTGGGAGACCCGGCCGGTATCTCTACGATGCCGGTATCCAAAACATCCACACTGATGGACGTTGTGCAGCGAACGATTACGAACGCCGTGTCGCTCGTTGCAGCATGCACCGCACCGACCAACATCAACACTACAAGAAACGCTCCAAGGTATGCTCTTTTCACAGCCATATTCACCTCCCTCCCCGCATGGGGACTTTCTTGAATTGTCATGTCAAGATTCTTCATAACAAAGACATCAAGACATGCTCGAAATACCGGAAACCAAGCTCCTCAATTATCATAATACAAGAATATCGCGTGTTTTTCAAGGTTTAAAAAAAATACCGTACAGTTGAGTTTTTATTTTGTACTGGACTTTGATTAAACTACACGCCAAGATGAAGATGAGTGTTTTGTGGATGTGGATTGCACAACGAAATCTTGTTGCCGTTTGCGCCGGGATAAGAAGAGTTAGCGACCTTGCACCAATCGCAATCCGCCAGCTACTCAGCCAATGGCGGCCGCTTCATGTCTATGTAGAACTTGACGTAGTGGTTGATATTCAGATGCTCATTGGAAACGTGCACACGGGCGACAACGAAGTACCGTCCTCCGAGTACCAGAGAAGATGTATCTGCTGATATTCCAATGCTTTTTATTGAGTCACGCTTTGCTTTGAAACGTCGTGAAGAGAATGAAACCCGACGGAGATCCGCTGGTTCTTCCATTCCTTCCGGAACCAGGATCCCAACCGCGGACGACCGTACAACTTCAAGCGTTACATCAACAGGCTTCGGGGTCGCGTTCACCACTTTCACGAACTCATTGAACTGCCTGCCGAGGTCATAGCGTTTGCCCGGTTCAAGATCATTGAGGAAAACACGGTCCGGAGTGACACTCACCGTCATCTACCCGGAATAGCGTTGCTTGCGTAAGATACGGATTTCCTCCGGCGTGGGCGGCTTGGGAGCGATGTCCAGCCTGAGGTAGCATATCAGAGCCGTCGAGAAAAGCATGCCGCCGCCGGTGCTGTACGGGTTGCGCGGAGCGGAAGTTCTCGGTCGGAGATATACCATGAACTTCCTGCCCAGCAGCGACTCATCATTGGGAATGGATATGATCACATCGGTCTCGGCTGTCTCCCCCGGTTCCAGCGCGAAATCGCTGCGCTGCACCCGAACCCAGGTGGTGTCCGGTACCGGGACGAAACCGTCCGCCAGCTTCTCATCGGAACCGGGTTTGAGAACATCGACCGACAGATCAATCGGCCAGCGCCCCTTGTATGTGATATTGAACGGGTACCCCAACAACGCTTTGAGCGAATACTCCTGGCCTATCTTGAGATTACCCAGGTACATGGAAGAGCACGGCGTTGATATACCGCCGGCCTGGCATATACCTACAACCAGCACCAGGATCATCACCGCGCACATCCCCGTGCGATGGATCATGTGTGTCCGGCTCTTTGGAGATGGTGGTACACCGATTCAGCGGCAAGAGCCCCGTCGGCACAGGCGGTCACCACCTGGCGAAGGGGTGTCACCCGACAGTCTCCGGCTGCAAACATCCCCGGAACCGTGGTCGCCAGGTATACATCCGTGGTAAGGTATCCCACGTCATCCATCCCGGCCATCCCGCGCAGGAACGAGGTGTTGGGTACCCGACCGACGAATACGAACAGACCGTCGCAGGCGATCTCCCGCGTCCGGCCGGTCCCGACATCACGCACCAGCACCGCCTCCAGCCGGGCGCCGGCGCGCAGCGATTCCACCACCGCGGGGACAACAATCTCGATGTTGGGAGTGCCTCGCACCCGCTCAACCAGCACCGGTGATCCCCGGAACTGGGTTCGCCGGTGCACCAGGTGGACCTGTGACGCGAATCGCGCGATGTACAGAGCCTCCTGCAGTGCGGTGTTACCACCGCCGACCACGACACAGGCCTTGCCTTTGAAAATGGGCGCGTCGCACACTCCGCAGTAAGACACCCCCTTCCCCACCAGCGCGCTCTCGCCTTCCACCCCCAGCGGCCGCCACTGCTGCCCGGTCGCAATAATGACCGCTCCCGAGCGGACGACGCCTTCCTCCGTTTCAAGGGCGAACCCGTGCGCTTCCCGCTGGACGCGGGACACCGCGGCGTTCCGCAGCACCGCCCCGAACTTCTGTGCCTGTTTCTTGAGCGATTCCACGAACTCGAACCCGCTGATGCCTTCGGGAAACCCCGGCATGTTCTCCAGCAGGTCGGTCAGGACCGCTTGCGAGGGCGTCGTGTACGTTTCCAGAACCAGAGGATTCAGACGGGCCCGCGCCGCGTATACCGCGGCGCTCAATCCCGCGGGCCCACCGCCCACGATGACGACATCC
>Ga0308419_1002224_pt1 | contig 12618 bp, 7 predicted proteins | sample HotsprSampleMS50_FD_203674 | JGI IMG/M metagenome (GOLD analysis project Ga0308419, IMG submission 203674) | Hot spring phototrophic mat microbial communities from Mushroom Spring, Yellowstone National Park, Wyoming, United States - 20090730_MS50 ... | reverse complement strand
ATCTTTTCGAGTAAAAATTCTTGCGTCAAGAATGGTTAAATCATTTATGGCAAAAACACCACAAATTTTTGATAAGAGAGCTGTATGGTCTGAAGTTATAATAGTAATATGAGTAAACTCACCTTTTTCATCAAATAAAACAGATATATCTTTTCCTGCTTCAATTTCTTCAATATGTTTTGCAATTTCTTCATCTGAAAAATGACTTATGTAACTTACATCATCGTGTAATGAGTTTATATGTTCCTGCACATTCGATTCTGTGATATTAATAGAGTGTTGTGTTATATTATCAGCATTTGTTAAAATAGCTGAATACAAAAGTTGTTCACCAGTTATATTTTCATGCAGCATTTTTCTTACTTTAAGATAAAGTTCATCTAACAATTGAGCTTTCCAATTTGTCCAAACAGCTGAATTAACGGCTGATAAATCAGCATAAGTTATAAGATATAATAAATCTATTTTTTCAAAACTATCAACCAATTTAGCAAAATTATTAAGAGTTAAAGGATCATTGAGATTTCTCCTAAATGCAACTTGTTCCATATAAAGATGATTTCGAACAAGAAAACACACGAGGTCAATTTCGTTATCGTTATATCCTAATCTCGACATAACTGAAGAGGCTATTTCCGCACCTAAAATTTCGTGACCTGGTATGCTTATAGGTTTAGCAATATCGTGAAAAAGAATAGCTAAATATAGAATTTCCTTTTTTTGTAATTGCTTGAACAATATCCCCAACTTAGAATTATCATTGTATAATTTTTCAAGGTTTCTGATGGCATTTAAAGTATGTTCATCGGCTGTAAAGCAGTGATATACTCCAACCTGCATAAATCCATTTAATTCTTCAAACTCAGGAAGGAAGGCTCCTAATACTCCTAATTCATTCATTGCATATAAAGTTTCTCCAACATTCTTAGGTAGTTTTAAAATTTCTCTAAAGAAAACAGAAGAACCTGTTTCAATTAAATCAAAATGTTGATTGCTTATTCTATCAATGATTATAGAACGAAGTTTGTTATCAAAAACAACTGAATGCAATCCTTTATAATAAAAAGCTCTTAAAAAATCAGAAAACTGTAAATTTTCAGGGTTTGAGGAATATAGAACCTTTCCTTTAATATAAAAGTCATCATCAATATCATATGCCAGAGAGTCAGGAATATATTCAATAACATTAAAAGAAAATTTTTTTAGACAGGACCTGGAAAATCTGTATATACAATTTGTGCTATTGAAATAATTTTTCATAAAAGAGATATGATTTTCAAATTGCGGAAATTTATTCGCAATTTTTATTTGATAATCGATTTCAAGCCTATCGGTTTTGCGTTTTGTCAGTAGATGAAGAAAGTGTCTTACTTTAAGAAGGAATTTATATGAGTTATAAATTCTTTTACCTTCAGTAAAGGTGCAAAAATCATCTTTTATTAGTTCTGTCAATAAATTTTCTGATTCAAATAAATCATTTTGTTGCAGATGAAATTTTTCATTTAATATTAAATACATCCATTGAACATATTGTAAATCTCTTAAACCACCAGCAGTCATTTTAATGTTTGGTTCAAGGAACTTCGGAGAATTACCATATCTTTTATATCTTTGTTCAAGTGCTGTTTTGAAGTCTTCTAAAAGTTTTTTCTTATCTGAATTTTTTATTAACTCGAAAATGTTTGTAATCAAACTATCATAAATTTTATTATCACCGTAAATGTATTTTGTTTCAGTAAGTTGTGTAAATGACTGTAGGTCGCTTTCAAGAAACTTTTTGGCATCAGAAACCTCTCGAACAATATATGACAACTCCAATCCACAATCATAAAAGTCAGCTACTAAACTATTGATTTGATCATTTACATTATTAACAGAATTTGTTATAAACATAATATCTACATCAGAATAGGGTGAGAGTTCTCGTCTTGCAAAGCTACCAGAGGATGCAATTGCAAAATTTAGATTTTTCCCCGAACAAATTTCTTTTATGGTATTTTCAATTAGGATACTATAAGATTTACTAAATTCTAAAGGATCAGAATCTTCATTAAAGTTTTTAAGTAAATTTTCTCTTGAAGAGATAAATGATTCTTTTATTTCAATCAAGTTGAGCATCATTTAATTTTTTATCCAAACCTTTAAAGTTTTCGTTTAGATAATCAGCAAATACTACTGATGAGATACCACCTCTAACATTGAATTTTGCAGTAACTCTCATTATTCTGGGTTTAACTACCTCTACTAAATCTGTTAAGATTTGATTAGTTAAAGTTTCATAAAAAACACCATCGTTACGATATGAATTAAAATATAATTTTAAGGATTTAAGTTCAACACAATATTTATCAGGGATATATTTTAGTATTATTGTTGCGAAATCTGGCTGTCCAGTTTTCGGGCATAAGGAAGTGAATTCAGGAGCAGTATGTTCAATGACATAATCCCTATCTGGGAATAAATTTTCAAATACTTCTAGAATTTGTTTTTTACTCATTTTAATACCTCAAATGTATGATGGTTTAATTTTGTATGAAATAGGGTCTTCAACTCCAGCTTTTTGAAACCCTCGCAATCTTAAAGCACAACTATCACAAGTTCCACAAGCGATATCATTATTTATATAACAGCTCCAAGTTAAATGAAGCGGTGCATTAAGTTGTTTGCCTAATATAACAATTTCAGATTTAGATAAATTTATAATTGGAGTTTCGATTTTAATTTTAGTTTCAGGCTTAGTTCCTAAATCTACCATACTCTCAAAAGCTTTGAAAAACTCAGGTCTGCAATCTGGATAACCAGAAGAATCTTCATAAACTGCACCAATAAAAATTGAATTAGCACCTAAAACTTCTGCCCAGCTTACACAAGCACTTAAAATATTAGCATTTCTGAAAGGCACATAGGATGTAGGAATTTCCTTTGAGTTGAGATTTGCTTTAGATACTTCAATATTATAATCAGTAAGTGATGAGCCCCCGATTTTACTGAAGTGAGAAAAATCTATTACGAGTCTATATTTTACATCATAGAAATCAGCAATATCTTTAAATGCAATTAATTCGCGTTGTTCTGTTCTTTGTCCATAATTAAAGTGAGCAAAGGCTAATTGATAACTTTGATTTGCAACAGCAGCGGTTACACAACTATCCAGTCCCCCACTAACTGCAACAACTGCTATATTTTTTGAATTATTATTCATCTTAATAAATTTTATTGCGAAAATACTGAAAAAGTTTTTAATTGATTAAATTGATGTAAATAATTCTTTTAATAGTTGTATTAATTAAATTAAATTTGCTTTCAATAAACATTAAATTAGATGGATCCAATAAACATCTTTGTTGCAATCAACTTAGCACTTAGTTTTGTTTCAAATTTAAATATTACTAAAGAATCTCTTACAGGTAAATTTCGAAATTTTAAAGAGAAACCTAAATCTTATCTACAATCACTACCATTGTGGATCTCTTCTACTATCATTCTTTTTACAATTCTGGCTATTTTTCAAGTTGGAACTTTCGAGTATAATAATAAATTTTTATCAATTCGATTATCTGGATTGATTTGCTATATAGTTTTTACCTGGTTACAAATAGGTTCATTTAAAAATTTAGGTAAATTCCACTCTACTGAAGTAGTAATTAAAATTGAACATCAATTAGTTACCGATAAATATTATAGATGGATTAGACATCCTCAATACCTTTTTCAAATTTTAATAGATTTAGGTGCTGCATTTGCTACCTTGAGTTATCTGATATTATCACTCGCAATACTTCAGATTTATTTTTTAATTAAGAGAGCCCAACTCGAAGAGTCTTTATTAGAAAAACATTTTGGTAAGAAATTTTTAGAATATAAATCAAAAACTGGATTTTTAATTCCATTTCTGAAATGATAAAAGCAATTCAAATACTTTTTGCCCTTACAATATGTAATTTCATCTATTCTCAACAAGATAAATTTATTGAATTGAATTTTAATTCAAGAGATTATTCCATTCCTGCTTATGTACGAGAAGGAATGTATTACATTTCTATCGAGGATTTTTGCAAAACCTTGGAAATAAATTACTCTGTAGATGAATTAAGAAGAATTATCGAAGTGAATAATAATAAATATTTCATAAAAATTTTATCAAGAAATCCTTTTATCTACAAAAAAGAGAATTTAACAAATAAAGTATTTATTCATCAGCTTCCTACATCAACCTACTTTTTCAGAGGTAAATTGTATCTCCCTTTAAAGTATTCAATTAGCATTCTTGAAGATATTTCAAATAAAGGAATAAAATTTATAGAACCTGATAAAATTTTTTTGGAACAGCACCAGATAGTTAAAGATGACCAAAAGATTGAAAAATCCACTATTGATTATGATGTTTTCGGAATATCAATAGATGAAAAAGCCAATGGAACTTTGATAAAACTTAAATCTAAGAAAATGATTCCTTCATATAATTCCAACTTTAAAAATAATGTTTTAACCTTTGTTTTCAGGAAAGTAAATGGTGATACATCAAAAATCAAATTTAACGGAACTGGTGGAGTTGTAAGACAAATCAGGTCAAAAAATTTAGGCAATGATTTTGAACTAACTATTTTTGTTAGTCCAGATTACACCAACAGCGAGGTAATTAATGTTGAGAAAAGTAATGATTTATTAATCACTATTCATAATAAACTTTTTAAGAGAACGGAAATAACTGCAAAAAAAGAAAAATGGGAATTTGATGTAATTGTAATTGATCCTGGGCACGGTGGAAAAGACCCTGGTGCTATCGGTGTAAACGGAGCAAAGGAAAAGGATCTCACCCTCGCTATTGCTTTGAAACTTGGGAAATTGATAGAAGATAACTTTAAAGATGTTAAGGTAGTTTATACAAGAAAATCTGATGTTTTTGTTGACCTTTATAAAAGAGGTAAAATAGCAAACGAGAAAAATGGAAAACTCTTTATTTCTATTCACTGTAATTCGACTCCTCAAAAGCCAAGCGATGCCACTGGCTTTGAGGTATATCTTTTAAGACCTGGAAGAACAAAAGAGGCAATTGCAATTGCTGAGTTTGAAAATAGTGTAATCAAGTATGAAGATAACCCCGAACGTTATCAAAAACTTACAGATGAGAACTTTATTCTGGTCACAATGGCTCAATCTGCTTTTATGAGATTCTCAGAGAAATTTGCGGAACTTTTACATAATCAATTTGCCAATCATTCTGTTTTGAGTTCTCGTGGTGTTAAACAAGCAGGATTTTATGTTCTTGTTGGTGCTTCTATGCCGAATGTTTTAATTGAAACTGGGTTTTTATCAAATAAAAAAGATGCTGAGTATCTTGCTTCAAAACAAGGACAGCAAGAAATTGCCAAAAGGATTTTTGATGCAATAAAAGGATATCGTGAACATTATGAATTAGAAATGAAAGCTAATTGAATTGTATCTCATTTGGTAAATCATTTTTATCGTCCGGTTTTGAAGGTAATTTTAGCCTCAAATACTTCCCTATTTCTTCAATACTATCAATTATTCCATCAAAATATCTTCTTTCATTAAATTTTCTTTTCATATCTTCAACTAAAGTTTGTAAAAAATCCTCTTTTAATAGTGATAATATTTTATTATCTGGCAAAAAACAAAATTCTCTTCTTTTAGGAACTATGAAAATTAAAATTCCTGATGAGTTTTCATTAACAGCAATTTTAATTCTTCTGAATTCTTTTTTAGCTAATTCAACAACTGTTTTTTTCTTTTCAATAAAGTTAAGTTTCTTTTTAATGCTAACAACTATTTCCCCTGAAGTTTCTTTTTCTATATCAGAGATTTTTTTTTGAATTTCTGCTATTTGCTCTTTTGTTAAAAAAACATCTGTTTTTCCCCTTGACATATAAAATCTCCTAATTTTTTAATCAAAGTTCACTCAAAAATACCACCTGATAAAAATTCAATTGCTCTATCAACTGACTTATGAGTTCCATAAAGAATTATTGTATCTCCAGCACTTAATATAACTTTACCAGATGGATTGGACAACATATTACCATTTCTAACTATTGCAATAATTGTTGCATCTGTTTGAGCGCGCAAATTAATTTCTGAAAGTGTTTTATTTACGCAAGGACTATCTTCATCTACAAAAAATGTCTCAATTAATCCTTGTGCAAGAATTTCATCAAGATGGGTAAAGGCTGAGATTTCCATTCCCTCTTTTCTTAAAAGTTTATAAGACTCCTGCCTAAGTAAAGTTACTTGTTGCATAATTACATTTAATGGAATGTGATACTTCTCAAGTACTTTTCTAAAAATCTGAAGTGCTGTTTCAAATTCTTCTGGGATTACTTCATCAGCACCGAGTTTTTTTAATTCATCAACCTCATTTATATAACGGGTTCTTACAAGTGCATAAATATGCGGGTTTAATGATTTAGCTATTTTCAAACTAATTTTTGTAATTAAAGGATCAGAAATAGCATAAACTATAACATTAGCTCTATCAATACCAGCAATTTTAATTATTTCTTCTCTGCTTATATCACCATAAATAATTTTCTCTCCATTTTGTTTTTCAAGTCTAACTGTATCAGGATTTAACTCTACAACTATATATTGAATTCCAGTTTCTCTTAATACACGGGCAAGGTTTTTTCCGTTAAGTCCGTAGCCTGCAATTATAACATGTGCTGAAAGTTTTTTGACAAAATTATCTGCTTCCTCAATAGATGCTTTAAGTTTAGTAGATTGTTTTGTTATCCAAGGCTCAAGCTGAAACAATATAGGAGTTAATATCATCGTAAAAATAGAAGAAGCGAGAAAAGAGCTGTAAATATCACTATTTATTAAACCAAACTTTGTTCCTGCCTGTGCAAGTACAAAAGAAAATTCTCCTATCTGACCAAGAGCAATTCCACAAAGAATTGCAATTCTTAGGGGATATTTTAGAGCAAGAACTATCAAGAGGATTATTAAGAACTTGAACAAAAAAGTACTAATAGTAATTCCGCTTATAAGTAAAGGATTAAAATAAACAAATTGAATATTTAGAAGTAATCCAACTGAAACAAAGAATATACTATTGAAAGCATCACGTAAAGGAAGTATTTCAGAGAGGATCTGATGGTTATAATCTGATTCAGCTAAAATCAAGCCTGCAATGAATGCCCCAATCGCAAAAGATAATCCAACTAAATGAGTTATATAAGCCGTACCAAGAATAAATAAAATCACACCAACAGTAAATGCTTCTCGCATTTTTAATCTAGCAATTTGATGAACTATCGGAGGCATAAAATATTTTGCAGTTAATAATAATATTGCTGTTGTTGCAAAAGCAATAAAAATTTTTATTAGAGCATTTGTTGGATTAATCTGTTTTTCAGCACCTAAAATTGGGAGGATTAAAAAAAGCGGGACAATCATTAAATCTTGAAATAATGCAATTGAAACAGAAATTTTTCCATGTGGACTTTCAAGTTCGTTCCTATCTGATAATAATTTCATTACTATTACCGTGCTTGAAAGAGCAACTAAAAATCCAAGAAAGATTGATTGGTTAAAAGGTAAGCCTGAAATAATAAAAATCACACAAGCTAATATTGAAGTAATAATGAATTGTAATCCCCCTGCGATGATAAAATACTTTTTAATTCGATTGATTTGTGTAAAAGACACTTCCAAACCAATTGTAAACATTAATAATATTACACCAATCTCTGCTATAACTTCAATTTCATCAACGGACTTAATTAGTTTAAAGCCGAAAGGTCCTATTATCATTCCTGCTAATAGAAATCCCACAAGAGAAGGAATCTCAAGTTTTCTAAAAAGAAAAATAATTGGTAAAGAAACCAGAAGAATTATTACTATATCACGTATAACTAAAAATTCATTCATTCAAATTTCAGTTTTTATACTCGAAAGATATTGAAATAAATACAAAATTATTAAATGAGAATTTATGTTGCTATTAAAATTTAAAAGATTGTTCATTCATTTTGATTATAGGTAAAATATTACTTAAGTTTACCTTAAGAAATTAACTAGTTATTAAACATTTCAATTAAAAATCAACAAGAGGTTTGTATGAAAAAATCATTTATCATACTTTTTTTCTTGCTCTTTATAAGTATGTCTTTTGCTCAAATAACAACTGTTTGGCAAAGGTCTGCAGCTAATTCTTCTTTACCTTCCTGGTTCTCTCCCACAGGAAATACTGAACGAGGGTTAGCTTATGGTGTAGTTGGTGGTAACCAAAGAGTTTATGTAGTTAGTAGAAATATTACTCCATCTATTAGAGTTTTAAATGCATTAACGGGTGCTGATGTAGATACTTTAAGAACCATCGGAATTACTGGTGGAACTTTTACAATAAACGATGTAGAAGTATCATCAAATGGTGTTATTTATGTGTGCAACTTAACAACAAATGCTTCAACAATGGCTTTCAAGGTATACAGATATACAAGTGAGGTAGATACTCCATTTGTGGTGATAAATTATACTTCCACATCTGCAGCAAGGTTGGGTGATAAGATTACTGTAACAGGCTCAACTACCGATAACTCTGTTACGATTTGGGCTGCTTCAGCAACTACAGCTGAGTTGTATAAATTTACAACTACGAATAACGGAGTGAGCTTCACACCAACAATAATCCCTCTATCAGGATTAACAGGCTCAACCTTTGGTTCAGCTTCTGTTGGTCCCTTTGGAAATTTCTTTTACTGGAATGCAGGTGGCTTCACACCACAAAAGTATAATGCTGACGGTACTTTAGTTGGAAGCATCCCTGGAACAATAGTGGCAACTGGTTCAAATGCAATTAGACATATAGCCACAATTTTAGGTGATGAATACTTAGCTACATTTGCTCACGGAACTGGTAATGAAAATGCCCGAATTGTAAGATTACCTGCTGGAGATCCAACCGCAGCAGCATTCATTGGTAAAACAGATTCTTTAGGTGTAAATTCTAATCCGAACGGAACTGGAGATGTAGCAATAAGAAGAATAAGTGAATATCAATATCAAATTTTTGTTCTTAGCACTAATAATGGAATTGGCGCATACAATCTTAATTTAACTCCTTCACTTTCTGGAAACTATTATATCGGCGCACCTGGAACAGGACCCGGCGGTTCTAATCCTCAATTCGCTTCTTTAAGAGAAGCTTATCAAGTTATCAATAATTCAACCTTTTCAGGAAATTGCACTTTCTTTATAACAAGTAATATTACTGAAAGTTATACTCCAGCAGTTGGATTAGGCTTAGCAGCAAACCCTGAGCCTTATACAATAACTTTCAAACCTTTTACTGGTGTTCAACCAACTATTACTCTTCCATATCCAACTGATTTAAACAGTGGTCCATCGGGTGCTATGATAATTGGAATTCCAATGGAAAATAATATATCATGGAACGATTTAAGGGTAACAAAAAATATTATATTTGATGGTTCTAATACACCTGGTGGAACAACAAGAGATTTGACAATTACAACGCAAACAACTTCACACGGAAATGCATTTCCTTTTGCAATTGTTGGCGCAGTTTCAAATATCGTAATAAAAAATTGTAATATAATTTACAATCCTGCGTCGGTTAGTACTTCAAATTTATTCAGAGCTGCTGTTCAGGTCAGAGCAAGAATACAAAACGGAGTTGATTGGGTCCCTTCCAAAATATTTATTGAAAATAACTACATCAATGCAAATCATCCTGGAATGGCTCAAGGTTCTATGGGTGTTGTTACTGTTTCTTTAGCAGTCGGTGGACAACAACCTACAGCTCAGATTGACAGTCTCTTTGTAAGAAACAATATAATTGAAGGAAAGCAAAGAGCAATAGCTTTGGGATGGTCTGCAAATACTACTATTAACAATAATACACTAATATTAAATCAAAATATTTCTGGAACTATACCATCACAGGTAATCTTGGCTACAAATGTCTCTCCTACAGCAACCGTCAATATTTATAATAATGTTATTTCTTCTATCTCTTCAATGGCTAATGGTTCTACTGCTGGAATTGCTGGAATAAGTATTGAATCAGCTGGAACTTATAATGTTTATAATAATATGATTACTGGATTCAATCTTACAGCAACAAATCCAACTGCATTTTTACGAGGAATAGCTGTTACATCTGCTACTGCAACAGCAAATATAATTTACAATACTATTTTGATGAACGATATACCATCAATCGGAACAGGTACAGTTTCATACAATGGAATATTTATTAATAATGGTACTAATACTCTTAGAAATAATATTGTATCCACTGTTGAACCCGATTTCACGAACTATTGTATCAATAGAACTGGAACTGATGGAACAGTCTCCTCCAACTTCAATAATTTCTATAGAGCTAATACTACCAATGGAAATATTGGATTCTGGAATAATACAGCAACTCCAACCTTAGCCAACTGGCAAACTGCTTCAGGGCAAGATGCAAATTCTAAATCCAAGCAAGTTTTCTTTGTTTCAGCAACTGATTTACATTTAACAGGTTCTTCAGTCGGTGATTTTGATCTAGCTGGAACTCCAATTCCTGGAATTACAACTGATATTGATGGACAAACAAGACATCCTAATTTCCCTTATATGGGTGCTGATGAGGCTAATATACCTTTACCAGTAGAGTTAATATCATTTTCCGCTAATTACTCAAATGGTAAGGTTCATCTCAATTGGGTTACCGCATCAGAACTCAATAACAGTGGTTTCGAGGTTGAAAGGAATAACGGAAATGGCTTCGAAAAAATTGGATTTGTTAAAGGTAATGGTACAACTAATCAAAGATCGTCCTTTACATTCATTGATGAAAACCCAGGTTCCGGAAAAATTCAGTATAGATTAAAACAAATTGATTTCGATGGAACATTTAATTATTATGGAATAGTTGAAGTCGATGTTGATATACCAAGTGAATTTAATCTCTCACAAAATTATCCTAATCCATTTAATCCAACTACTACTATTGAATATACAATCGCTAAAGCTGGTATTGTAAATTTAATAGTTTATAATATGCTTGGTGAGGAAGTTGTAAGACTCGTAGATAATCAGTTTAATGATATTGGTAAATACTCAATAAAGTTTGATGCAAGTAAATTAGCAAGTGGAACTTACATTTATCGATTACAATCAGGTGATGTAATTATTTCAAAGAAAATGAATTTAATTAAGTAAATCTTTTATTTTAGATTTAAGGCGAGTCTATAGAGGGCTCGCCTTTTTTATTTATTGTCTCATAAGTAAGAAAGTGAGTTTAAGAATTTTTTAATGAACTATTAAGTTGAATTTAAAGAAGATTAAAAAAATAAGATTATTGATTTGAACAACTTATTACTCTCTTTTTTTCCTAAAATTTTATCTGACTCTTTTACCCTGCAAAAAGTTTGTTAATTGAAGTTCGATTTAGAAGAAAGCTTGCCAATTATTTGCTTGTTACAATTATTTCTAAAGAGAAAATTTTCAAATCAGTTATTTTATTCAAAGTTTTCTGTAGAGTTTATTATCCATTGTCATTTTTCATTTTTTAAAGATAATAAGTATTATTTCCGAATTATTTATAAAAGATTAGAAAATAAAAGTTGAGAATCCCTGTCTAAATTCGTATTTTTGCTTGATTCAAAAGGAGAAATTTTTATGGAATTTAAAATAAATAGCAAAATATTTGAGAAAATTTTATCTAATGTAATTCCAGTCATTCCATCTAAGACCACTAATCCGCTTTTACAAAATTTTCTTTTTGATATCAAAGATGGTCAATTAACAATTCTTGCAACAGATTTGGAAATATTCTTAAAAACACAAGTAAATATTGTCTCTGAGAAAAATTATAAATTTTACGTGCCTGCCAAACTTTTATTTGAAACTGTTAGAGCTATACCTGATATGATTATTTCTTTATCATTAGAACCAAATAATCAGTTAAAACTCACGACAGATAGAGGTGTATATAACTTAAGTTACTTTGAGACAAGTGAAACTATCGAATTACCTGAAATACCTTTCGATAAAGAGATTAATCTCTCCTCTGATGAATTAAAGCGTGCGATAGAAAAAACATCTTTTGCAGTTGGTGATGAAGATATGCGTCCTGCTATGAATGGAATTTTATTAGATTTTACTGACGATGGATTAAGATTCGTCTCAACTGATGGACATCGGTTAGTAAAATTTGTTAATAAAACATTTCAAAGTGACTTAAGAGAGCAATATATAATTCCTAAAAAGGCAATTAGTATTTTATCTAAATTTTTATCTGATGGTGATATAACTGTTAACTTAACAAAAACTTATGCTCAATTCAAACTACCAAATCTAGAATTTATTACCAGGTTAATTGGTGAGAAATATCCTAATTACAATAGTGTAATTCCATTTGAGAATGATAATATCTTAAAAATAAAAAAACAGGACATTCAATCTTCTATTAAACGAATGTTAGTTTTTGCATCTGATGATATTAAACAGGTTAAACTTAATATCAAAGAAAATGAATTTAATATTTCTATTCATAATATCGACACCTCATCAAGTGGTCAAGAAACTATAGATTGTCAATACAATGGTGAACCTATGGAAATTGGATTTAATGTTTTTTAT
>Ga0308419_1002220_pt1 | contig 12636 bp, 10 predicted proteins | sample HotsprSampleMS50_FD_203674 | JGI IMG/M metagenome (GOLD analysis project Ga0308419, IMG submission 203674) | Hot spring phototrophic mat microbial communities from Mushroom Spring, Yellowstone National Park, Wyoming, United States - 20090730_MS50 ... | reverse complement strand
TGATACGGCGTCTTCCTCAGGGGCAGGGCATCCTCGCCAAAAGTTTGTGCCCTGCCCTGTATTTTTTGTTAATCCTTTAAATCCGGCTATAATAAAGGCGTCCTCACCTCCTTTCTTGATATAGAGCTTGTTCAACAACTCACTAAGCCTTGAAAATCAAGGTTTTGAGAGTATATCCTATTTTACTTTTACCGCAAATCCTGTTAACATATCTCATCTTAATTCCATATGGAGGTTATAAGATGAGAACCGACAAGCAGTTCAGTTTTGTCGGCCTTAAAATTTCCTCTATCATCCCATCCAGTGACCCCTTGAAGATTTTGTTTGATTCCATTGACTTCTCCTTCATCTATGATCTTGCTAAAGGCTGTTACGGTTGTGAAAGGCGCAAAGGAACTACAATTGAAGGGCTCTTCAGTATCATGAAGGGCAGCCATAGCCTTGAAGACTTCAGAGTAAAAGGTATAAAGAATGTCAGCATCCATGTGTTTATGACTATCTGCGATTATATGAGCAGGCTCATTGCAGGCTTGAAACTTAAGACAGGGCTCCTTGCTGTCTGAAATGTTGAAGTTGTAATGTTTCTCTGAAAATAGGAAATAGTTCTGTACAAAGAAGGCATTAAATTGCATTCTGATGGCTCAAAGACATGTGTGGTGAGACAATTATGTTTTGTAGTTACTATATTCATTTGTCTGTTCCTGTTTTTTAACTCTCAACTCTCATATACTCTAAAACTATTCCCTGTTATTGAACAGCCTTTTCTTAATTTACATGACATAGCAAAATTACTAATTAACTTGAATTCAAATAAGGATTTTATTTTCAAACCGCAATAGCCGTATAAATACCATCTGTAACCTCTTTGATAATGATATCAATATTGTAAACCTCTCTTAAGGTTTTAGAATTCATTACTTCTCTGTCTCCAAAGGCAAAAACCAATCCATTTTTGATCATCAAAAACTTATCACAAAATCTCAAGGCTATGTTAAGGTCATGCATAACGATTATGGTGATGATATTGAGCTTCTTGGTTATATCTTTTAGCAGGTTCATGACATCTATCTGGTTTTTTATATCCAAATGGTTAATAGGCTCATCAAGCAAAAGCACGGTTGGCTCCTGAGCAAGGGCACGGGCAATAATTACCTTCTGCAATTCCCCGCCGCTTAACTCAAGGGTATTCCTCATGGCAAAATCCTCAAGACCCATAAGCCTCAAGATGGAATAGACAACCTCTTCATCCTTTTTTGATATGCTCCACTTAATATGCGGTTTTCTGCCAAGCAAAACAGCTTCATAAACGGTGCAGAATACACCATTGGTTTTTTGCGGCATATAACCAATACAAGAGGCAAGCTGATTTCCGCTCATCTTTTCGACATCTTCATTATTAATTAATATAGTCCCTCTATAAGGCTTAAGAATCCTGTTCATAGTTTTAAGCAAGGTAGATTTGCCCGAGCCGTTAATCCCAAGCAATGCTGCTATCTCACCCTTTTCTATCTGAAATTTAATATCCTTAAGCACCTCTCTTTCTTTATACCTGAAGCTAACACCGTCAACGACTATCATAGCCTTCTGCCTCTCATTAGGAGATATAAAAACATGGGGGCGCCAGCAAAGGATGTGATTATACCCACTGGAAGGACTACAGGCGACAAAACAGTCCTTGCGATGGTATCTGATACCAATAGCAGAAAACCGCCAAATAACGCAGTATAAGGTATAAGGAATCTATGGTCATTGCCTATCATAAATCTTACGATATGTGGTGATATTAGGCCAATGAAGCCTATTATCCCAAGAAATGCTGTAGCCACAGAGACCAGAAGGGATGCGATAATCATAGAAGATATTCTTATGGCTTTTACATTGACGCCAAGACTTTTTGCCGACTCATCTCCCCACAATAGGGCATTGTAATTCCAGCTATTATAGATAAAATAGATTAATGCCAAGATTAAGACCGCTGACATTATGGAGTTCTGCATCCAGCCAGCCTTGCCTAAATCCCCGAATGTCCAAAATACCGTTGCTGATACATGCACATCGCTTGCAAAGTATTGCATAAGCATAGTCGCTGATGCCCATAATGCGCTCACAGCTACGCCAGCAAGGATTATTGATTCAGGCCCCATATTCCTTAAAGATGATAAAAACAGTATAAGCATCACTGTCAGTAATGCCCCTGAAAATGCTGAGACCACGACTAAATACTGAGAGGTCACAGTTATGCCTACATTGCCTGCTGCATGGATCTTCCCAGCGCCAAGTATAATTATGGCAAAAGCGGCACCAAAGGCAGCCCCTTGTGTTACGCCTAATGTGAATGGTGAGGCAAGGGGGTTTTTGAGGACATTTTGCATAATCAATCCGGCAAGCCCTAAAGATGCCCCGGCTACAATGGCGCCAATACTTCTTGGGAGCCTGATATTCCATATAACATGATAGAGTGTATCTCCTTCGTATTTCCCAACTAAGGCTGAGATAATCTCAAAAGGTGAGATATAATAAGAACCAACCCTTATAGAAAAAATAGATATTGCCGCAAGAAGTATAAAAAGCCCTCCACCTATGAAAAGCCTTCTTTTGATTAGCTTTGCATGATGAGGGCTGTTGTCATTATTGCTTAACATCCAATCCTTCTAATCCAAATGTTATATTTCCAAAACCCTTCAACTGTTCCTTGATTTCATTATAAGTAGGGACTCCGGTAAAAAAGCTTATTATCTCATTAGCCTTCTTTGCAGGGTCAATATCCGAAAACTTATCGGGATATAATACCTTCCCCATAAAATAGGCATTGGATAGTGCAATCTCTAAGTTTGTGAAATAATTGTTGTAAGGAAGTGTGCTATAAATACGATTATTTTTAACTGCCTTAAGTTTTTTGTAAAACATGGGTTCTTTTTTATAGTCATCGCCTACTAAGCTAAAACCGTTAATATCAATGAAAATAATATCCGGGTCCCAGACGAGCAATTTTTCTCTATCAATAAAAATAGATCCCTGTTTATTTAGCGTATTTGCCACATTCAAGGCATTTACCCATTGTAGGGGTGGGTAAAATGCCTGTGTGCTCGTAATGCCGTGAGCGCCCCTGTAACTTACACCGCCCACATAGACAGAAGGTTTCTTATTTTGAGGTATTTTATCTGTTCTTCTTTGAAGGTCTTTTAAGGTTTTATTGATGAAATCCTTTATCTGATTTGCCCGATTTTCTGTTTTTAATATCCTGCCCATCAGGTTTAAAGAGCTAATGACCTCATCAGACTCAAGCAAACCAACACCGCCGTAGCTCACAGCCACCACGGGAATATTTGTTTTTTGTTGAATAATATCGGCATGAGCAGGATCAGTGCTGGCTGTAAAGATTACCTGTGGGGCTACCGAAATGAGTTTTTCAAAATCTGGCAGTCTGCCAGCGCCGCCCTCCCCGATTACGGGGATTTTATCTGCCTTGCCTCTTAGGGCGGCAAGATAAGGTCGCCCTGCATTTAAAACCTCTTTTTTTTCTGCAGCCTCAATGCCTACAACCTTGTCTATCCCCTTTAGATAAACCACAAACCTCAATGTGCTGCTAAGTGCTACAATTCTATCAACCTTATCGGGTATAACAACGCTCCTGCCTGCCATATCCTTAATTGTGATTGTATTTTTGGCTTCTGCCCACTTGCAAAAGAAAGGCAAAAAGACAAAACTAAGACATACTATTAATGTTACTATCTTCAATCTATATCCCATATAATCAGCCCTTCTTCTGCAAATGTTGTATGTTTGACTACTTTGTCCTTTGCATATCTTGAAACTATTTCCAATATTTGAGGCTTCAAGGGAGTCCCGCCGTGCATCTCTACATGTCCTGCGATTTCTTCAACAGCTTCTTCGACTGTTCCGTCCCAGTCCCAAGAGGTCTCAAAGAAATCGAGGGTAGGCTTTCTCCCCATATTTTTTAAGGTATTATAAATAGCAGATGCCCCTTGAGGCGGACCAAATTTTAATCCATGCAGGGTGAAGACCTCCTGCATTATCGCATTGTCTCTCTTAGCACCCCAGCCAATATATACACACCATTTCTTTGAGCAAAGCTCCATTTTTTTGATATCATCTTCGTCTTTTACAGCCATTGTCATAGATGCCCAGACAATATCAAAAGACTTTCTGAATTCCATCGCGTCAAAATTAAAGTCCTTCCATGAGGTTTTAACAGTATCCACATTGCCTATCTTATACTTGACCGCTTCATCTGTGAGTTTGGTTAACATTACCTCACTAAAATCCAGCCCGACAATAGAGCCTGCCTCTTTAGCAAGCGGCAGGGCATAAATACCCGTGCCGCAGCCAATATCAAGAATGCGCTTGTCTGCAATCACTACACCTTTGCCTTTTACCATATCAATAACCATATTCGTAGTGGCCAGTGGTTTTGGGTCAAAAGGAAGAGGATAACGGCCCGCCTTAAACTCCCAGAAATTTTTGAACTTGTCTTCCTGCTCTTTCAATTCGCATCTCGTCGGCATTTCACCACCCCCTTGAATAATCAGGAAAGCAATCAAGACAGACCTTTTTGCTCTCATGAATCCGTATTTTGTTCTCGGTGGCGCTTTCACCACACATTTCACAGGTGATACTTGTAAACAGACGGGCGTTTACCGGAAACGCGTAGGACGGCTCTTTGAATTCAAATAAGTCATCCAAAGAAGCGCTCAAAATATGCTTCTGCATGGCCTCTCTATCCATTCCTTCTTTATTAAGGTTTTTCTTAAACATGATTCTTACCTTATCACCCGTGTTTCTATTAAAAAAGCTAAATGCCTGTTTGCCTGTGCCTCGATAAATCAGATTTCCCTTGCCGATGCTGCATCCTGTCATAACCTGTACAGCATCAACCCCGCAGGCATCGTTTTCTGTAACACAAACAATTTCTTCATCCTTTGAAAAACTGAGATTCAGCTTCTCTATTGCGGCCTCGCTTGCTCTATAGCCAATGGCAAGGCCAGGACAGACATGACCGTGGAATTCAACACATCGCTCCCATGCATTCTTTTGCATACACATAATTTGAAGCCTCCTTTTTACAATGCTATTTTTATCGCTGCTCCGATTATTCTTCCTGGCAGTGGATAACCGAATTGCTCTTCGTATCTTTTATCGAAAATGTTTTCAGCATAAATGCCTGCCTCAGCATGTTTGAAAATAGGTATTTTAAAATCAACATCTGTTGTAATAAAAGATGGTAATTTTATAAGTTTAGATTTCATAGAGTTGCCCACTCTATACATATAAACCGTTTCTCTTTCACCCACATACTTAACAGTTGTGTTTAAGACAGCTTTGTGCGGTAGTCTGAATTCAATACCCGCTCCACCTTTCCAGTTAGGCATATAGTCCAACTTTGTTGTGAGTCTTTCTGTGTCGAACCTATCGCCTTGCTTCTTGGTGTTTTGATAATTGAGATATGCCTTGCCCGTCAACCATTGTGAAATTCCAATTTTGCCGTCAACAGAGGCTCCGCTCAATACAACCTTATCAATGTTATAAACTCCGCGTGTTTGAGGATTTGCACCGCCACGGAAAATAATGTAGTCATCGATGGCATAGTAATAGGCTGAAAATCTTATATTGTCAGAAGCAGAAAAATCATGCTGGTATATAAGCTCAAAAGCTCTATTCTTTTCAGGCTTTAGTACAGGATTACCTTGTGTGAGTCCACCATGATACCACCAATATGTCTCTGGCAGTCCAGGCGTCCTGACTGCTTGATATAATGATGCTGTCAGTTTATCCTTATTGGTTAATTCATATGTAGCGGTGAATTTTGGTGAAAGTGTTTTTTCTTCAAGCTCAGGAGCTGTGCCTTCGTTAATGGACTTATTGGAATAAATATCATACCTCAGCCCAAAAGTAAGCGTAAGGTTATTTGTAGCCTTCCATGTATCCTGAATATAATAGCCCCATGCTGTTCCTTTCTGTGACGGACGGAAGCCTGTGTAATTAGGCCGCCATGCTGAGTCCTTGTTATAAGCTTGGTCAACATAATATACAACAGCATCTCCATAAGCAAGCACTTTATAATCAATGCCTGCGGTAATTTCATGGGTAGATAATGGTTTTATTATCTGTAAGTTGCCGCCATATGAGCGATCTGATTCAACCTTCCTGTCAAGCACAAGCTGACCGTCAGGATACGGCGGTGTAGGTCCGAATGGATCAATGTATGATACTGAGTAGTTCTTTTCTCTTCTATCTTCAATATTTTTATAGGCCTTAAGTTCAACAAGCGCATCGCCAATAGGTTGTTTATAACCAAAATCAAGATAGTATTTTGTTTTATCCCACTGTGCGCCAGGCCCTGGTATAAAGGCATTTCCTGAATATGGGTTGAATGTTTCACCGAAGGCAAGTGGATAGTCAGGATTTCTTCTAACATAAAAATTAGGATTGTCAGGGTCTGTGGATAATCTATTTTCCCTGATAAATCCTTTTATAGCGTTTGCATATTGAAGGCCAAGCATCAGCTCTCCTTTAAGAGGCATATCTATATAAATATTTGCCGATAAGTTCTTTCCTTCAAAATCATTATTCCACAAAAATGGAGCTGCCTTTTGGTAGCTTGCAGCCAAGGAGTAGCCTAAAATCCCAACTTTATAAGAGTGCGTAAGGCGATAATTTTGTATATAATCAATTTCATCTCCTACGCCGTAATTGCCATAAAAAGTAAGAGTTGGTTTTTCCGTGGGTCTCTTTGTGATTACATTTATAACTCCACCAAGTGCGTTATTGCCATAAATAACAGAGCTGCCACCTTTAATGACTTCTATCTTCTCAATATTATCAAGGGGTATAGTCCCCCAGTCTATGTAGTGACCTCCAACTACACCTGCTGCATTAATAGGTCTACTATTGATGTTAAGCATTATCCTATTAGCACTCAATCCCCTGATGGCCAAAATGTCACCTGTGTCGCCAACAAGTGCCCTTCTACGAATATCAATATCAGGTTCATCCTTCAGCACATCATGTATACCTATGTTTTTGGCTTTTTCAATAGTCTTAACCCCTACAACGGTCTTCGTTGCCTCTGTTAAGACTTCATCAGTGACAACTATCTCCTCCATCGTTAAATGCTTTGTTGGTTCTGCGATTGAAATCAGCGGGGTTAATAAAAGTAAGCCCATTATCACCATCCTGATTAAAAACAACATAATAAAAAACCTCCTAAATTGATTTCTCATCTCACCCCCATTTTCTGATAAAATCAAAATAAGGGGGCGCTGTGATACAGCGCTTCCTCAGGGCAGGGCATCCTCGCCAAAGGTTTGTGCCCTGCCCTTTTTTAACCCAAAAAATGCAGTTAAATCTAAAAGAGCAGGCATGTATTCACGAAAAGCCTTTGTCTTGAAACACAAAAATAGTGCGACAGTGCGATAGCAATTTTTGAATTTTGAATCTTGAATTTTCTTTTTCTGTCGCACTCACGCTCTGTAGCTCTACCACACTATATCGTGCCTGTTATATGAAATTCCAACTGCCCTTTTTTTAGTTAATTTCAGGCAGTCTTGCATTTGTGCATATCCAATATCTATAAATCTAACCTGCTTCTTTATTTCGTGATCTCACATTTTTCATTCCACAAACCTAATTTTTTCCAAGGATTAACACCAACCCTTGCATAATCCTCAGGCATCTCGCCATCCTTTAAGGAAAACCCTTTTATGACGGTTACATATCTTTTATAGTTCTTGAGGTTGTCAAACATAAAGCCTGCAAGCTTGACAGTCTCTGAAGGAGGCGTCTTTTGCTGTGACGGCTTTATTCCTGCATCGGTTCGTATCTTGTCCCAATCAAAGGCAAGGACAAGGCCTGTGGAGGTCTTGTCTGCTCTATTATGTTTAAAATAGATACCTGCCACATTCTTTGCCTGCTCTGCAAGACACTTTTTATCTTCATCATTGAAAGGTATGACTGCCAACGAACGTTTGCCTACAGTTGTATTAAGGATAGTCTGTATGGCGTCATCCTTACACCATGGCGGGCTTGCTATGACATAGTAGCTTTCATCTTTGGCAAGGGGAAAATCATTTTTAAGAAACTCAACTATGTAAAAACCGCTCGTTACGCCAGGGCAAAAATGGTCATGGAAGCTGATGGAATTTCTCATCTCCATCGGTATGCCTTTGACCCAAAGAGATGTAATCATAAGAAGCCTAAACTCATTGCCGCCCATTAGCTTTTCCTTTGATAATTTATCAAAGGCATCTGTTTGTCCTATAAGGCCTAAGAAATTAGATTCATATCTCTCGATAGAGGGTTTTGTTTTTTTTGCATCCTTTTGGATTGACGAAAACTCCAGATATAAGCTGTCTCCTTTATTTGGATTATAGAAAAAGAAGAAAAGGGGTCTCTGGGGCGCTGAATGCAAAGAGATAAGGCTGCCGCTTCCTATTGAAGCCCCAGCGATCTTTGAGACTGCATCTAATGCAGGCGGGCTTTCAATGCCGTCAATCCTTATAAAGCCAGCATTTGTAATTACCAGCATCTTGCCTGCTTGCGGTTTTTGAAGTTTCTTCATTGCATAGCTTGCTGCCTCAATGCCTATTGTATAGGCATTTTTGTAAGCATCCTTATTAGCAACTCCAAGAGTAGCTGTCGTATAAATAAGAATCATCAATATTGACAATATAAAACTTTTCTTAATCATCAACTGCCTCCTAAATAAGGGGTTAGAAACCCCCGACTATTAATAGGCGGGACATTCCTGTTATGCCGAATTTTCATAAACCTTTTGCTTTATATAGCACGGTCTTTCTCCATTAAAAGGTATATTTAAGTTGACCCATTATTACAACACCAGGTGACAACTCATCGGCGCTTTCTGTGTATCGCTTATTAAATACATTTTGGGCGTTAACGGATAGGGATAGGTCTTTTGTGAGTTGTCTCCATGCCTTAAGGTCCATAGTGAAATAACCAGAGAGTTTTGCAATAGTCTGTCTAATCTCATTCGTATAGACCATCTGACTGCTCTTATATCTCGGGCTTATGCTGATATTTACATAGGAAGGATTAAGCCATGTTAAATCTCCCTTGATTTGATGTTTTGGGTTTTTCGTAAGCCGAGTACCTTCTAAAGATGGCATTTGCGGGAAGCTTTCTATCTCTGCATGACTATAAGTATAATTCAAAGATAATTTAAGGCGGTCCGATACTGAGTATTTACTTGTTATTTCCGCTCCGTATGAGATAACTTCCCCGACATTTTCCCTGCGGTATAATGGCCTCCCAGCCAAGGAATTACCTGTAGGCACATAGTAAAGGAAGTCAGTGCCTTTTGAGTAATATAAAGAAGGCGAAATTACGAGTTTTTCAATAGGTTTGTAATCCATGCCTATCTCAAAGGAATCTATCTTTTCAGGCTTTAGATTCGGATTCGCCTCTTTATATAAACCCCACATGATACCTGAGCGGCATAGGTCATCAAGTATTGATGCACGGAAACCCCTGCCGTATGAGGCATAGGTGCTTAATTCTTTTGTGAAGATATAACGGGCTGATATCTTTGGCGAGATTGATGACCAGTTATTACTTTGTATCACCCCGTTTAATTGGCTAAAGGGGGCAATTGTTGAGTTAAATGAACCGTCATGAAAGCGGGCATAATCATATCTAATACTTCCAATTATCTGGAGCTTATTATCCATGAGCGAAAGCTCATCTTGAACCCAAATGCCGTATAAGGATAGTTTCCCTTTGTTTATAACCCTGTCAGTGGATGTCTTATATTCATCAATAGCATCAACACTTCCATCCCTTAAGTCTCCGCCAAAGGTGAGGATGTTTCTTATCCCAATCGGTATTGATACTGAAAAATCTGCACCCATATCCTTTCTATCAGAATCCACATCAAAGCGGGTGTAGGTTGTGCCGCTTTGCCTTTCGCTAATCCTTCGATAGTTTTCAAGGCTGTAAAATCCCTTTGCCTGCCAGCGGATATCGCCTGTGCCGCCCTGATATTTAAGAATATACGCATTGGTATCGAAATGGCGGTGAACACCGTCATCTGCTTTTATCTTGACGCCTTCACCTCTTTTGTCATTATAGTAATCTGCTTTGAAGGTCAATGAGTTTATCTTGTCAAAGTCATAACCAATGCTTGCAGAGCCCGTTAACTCTTGAGCAAAACGTTTTACAGTAAAAGCCGTTCTTTTATCAGAAGGAGTGGATAAATAGCCGTCGCTGTCTAAGTATCTGCCTGAAAGCCTGTAAAAGAAACCGCTATCAAGCATTCTTCCAGACAGGTTAAAATCTCCGCCAAAGGTTTTTTGACTTCCGATTAATCCGCTTACTGAGCCTTCAAAAGGCTTTGCTGGTTTTTTGGTAATTATGTTAATAACGCCGCCCATAGCATTATTTCCGTAAAGGGATGAGGCAGGACCTTTGAAAATTTCAATTCTCTCGATATCATCAATATTAATGCGGTTAAAATTAACATCACCAGTATCGCTTTTATTTATAGGTATTCCATCAAGAAGCACAAGAGTTCTTGCTTGTTCATTCGACAACCCCCTTAATGTTGCGGTAGCGGTCATGGTATAAATGCCCGAACCTCTGATAACATTTATACCAGCTATGTTTTGAAGGATATCATCTACTTTCTGTGCTGCTGTTTTTTGTATATCCTCCTTTGTGATTACCTCAACCCTGCCGGGCACCTCGTCAATAGATCTTTCGGTCTTTGTTGCAGTGACCACAATTTCCTCAAGCTTCACTTCTTTGTCAGCCGCAAATGTGTGCAATGGGTTTAATAAAAAGACTAAAAAGACAAAATAAAGTAATGATTTCATTTTAATCCCTCCTACATAAATTAGAGTATTGTCAAAAGTTTTTAAGTAAAAATGCTTAATCTCTTTTGTTTTCAATGTATTATGTATATTTTGCTTACCTCCCCTTTTGTCCCCCGCTGGCGGGATCACATCCTTTTTTGTCCCCCGCTGGCGGGGGATCAAGGGGGTGGATTTCCCTCTATCTCTTCAATAGCCATTTCAATAGAACATCTAACATCATCAATCTTGCTCAATATATCCTCATCTGAAAACCTTAATACTTTAAATCCTGCTTCAATTAAATCTTTCTCTTTCTTTTCATCCTTTGCTCTTATCTCTCCCCATTGATGAGTCAATCCATCTACTTCAATTATTAGTTTTAGCTCCTTACACACAAAATCTGCTATGTAATTTAAAATAGGTCTTTGTCTGCGAAATTGGTACCCTTTCATTTGATTTGCCTTTAATACATACTTCCATAAACAAGCCTCTGCTTTGGTCATCTCTTTGCGAAGTTTGTTAGCAAGCGGTTGGAGGTTTTTATTATATCCGTAATTATTAGTTTGGCTTGGTTTCATTCCACCCCCTCTATCCCCCGCCAGCGGGGGATATTGTAAAGATGTCTCTTGCCAGGGGATAACATTGTAAACCCCTCCTAGTTTGTTTTCATATCCTGTACTTTTTTCATGAAACTTTTGACATTACCAAATTAGTTTTTTAGCTTTTTTAGCTCTTAAATCTTGATATTTTGAAGCATATTTTCCTAAAGCGCAGCCTCACTCAAGTCTAACCTTATAAAACCTAAATTTAGCGATTTTATGTCTAAATACCTATTTCGACTATTATTCAGAACGACCAAATAGTGCCTGTTTATAAATGCCGATTTCAGCTTAAATCCGTCATTCCCGCAGTCTTTTGAGCGGGAATCCAGAATCCTTCAAAAAGACGCTGGATGCCCGATTAAAACACTTCGGGCATGACGACATATACGACACAAAGGATAGAAAAAACAAAATAACCTTAGTTTATAAACAGACTCTAAATAGTGTAAGTAGTGTCTGTTTATAAACTGCTTGCAACTCTTTGCTGTCATTTCGAGCAAAGCGAGAAATCTTTAATTTTCAAGATTCCTCCCTTCGGTCGGAATGACAACAGCACGGATTTATCCACTTTATAAACAGACTCTAAGTAATCTTTTATGCAAAACTATAAGATTCCTCGTTTAGCTCGGGATAACAAGAAAAAAGCGCTCAATTTAGATAAAAAATAGATGGAAAAAACATCAAAGCATTAAAATACCTGTATCCCAAAACAAAAAAAGCCATGAATGCGTGCCTTCATAGCACATGCCTTCATGGCTTTAATTTCTTCAGAATAGATTAAAACTAATCCGCAAACTTCGAGTTCAGGATTCTTATAAAGATACATAAATGCCATTTTATCTGTCAACTACTTTTTTAAACCCATTCTGTTTCCACAATGCCTCGATTACTGCCTCATAGACAACCTTCCCGATTAACTCTCCAATCCTGCTGTGGCCACCCGTGTATGTGACCCTTGGCCCTGTTGTGCCTGATACAACAATCACACTATCCGTCCCTGTTCCTGTTGCCTGAACATTTTTTGTGTAGCTGCTCGGTACCTTTAAGTCCTCAAAGGCAGCTGTCTTTGCCTCTGTTGCTGTAACGATTGCCCTTGCCATTGCGCCGTCTGTAAGCCTTGCATTGGTGATGATTAAAATATTCACCGTTCCCTTTGGCGCTTCGCCTTCAACATGCGTGCCTTCGTCAACACCTGTCCGCAAGGC
>Ga0308419_1002218_pt1 | contig 12651 bp, 11 predicted proteins | sample HotsprSampleMS50_FD_203674 | JGI IMG/M metagenome (GOLD analysis project Ga0308419, IMG submission 203674) | Hot spring phototrophic mat microbial communities from Mushroom Spring, Yellowstone National Park, Wyoming, United States - 20090730_MS50 ... | reverse complement strand
GAAAGTTCTTGTCCTGACGAACCTTTTTCCATTTGAGGGTAATTTGGCAAGTGGGATATTCATAACAAAAAGGATCGAACAATGCGTCAAACTCGGCATTGATTATACAGCGGTGCCGGTTTGGTTCAAAGATGGTTGGTTAATGAGATTTGCAAGGTGGTTGCTCCGAAAAGAGCAGGTTAACCCAATTAAAGAACTCAACGGGGTTCAGTACTCGCGGTTGGATTGCGAAAGAAAGGCCACATGGTTGGTGTGGAGACTGATTAGAGAGATAAATCCGATCATTGAAGAGCACGTGATAGCAAAGCAAGCCGAAGATTTTGTACACTGTGTGGAGTCACGTTTTGACTTATCCAGTTTCGACTTGATCCATGCCCATGGGATGTTCACACCACCAGCAGGTTTAATCGCACAGATTCTGTCTGAAAAGTATTCAAAACCATACGTTTTGACAGTTCATGGAGATGACGTCAATACTCTCATGAAGGAAAGAAAAAAGGTCTACTTGGGCGTTTTCGAGTCAGCTCAAGCGGTGATTTTTGTCAGCAACGCGCTTCTCGAGAAAGCAAGATCTTTTGGTTACTCAGCTAAAAACGCTGTCGTCATTCCAAACGGGTACGATCCACAGATTTTCAGATCGCTCGACAAAGACCAAGTGAGAAGACAGCTTGGACTATACACCGAAGGGTACAAGTACGTTGGGTTCGTTGGAGGCCTGATAGAGATAAAGCGAGCGGATAAGCTAGTTGAGATATTTGAGTTGATAAGGAAAAGAGTTCCGAAGGTCAAATTCATTGTAGTTGGAGATGGGCATTTGAGAAGGAAAATGGAGAAGCAGGCAAAACAAAAAGGTTTGGATGTTTTATTCACGGGAATGCTCGAACAATCTGAGGTAGCGAAATACATGAATGCGATGGACGTTATGATTTTACCAAGTAGGAATGAAGGTTTTGGAGCGGTTGTCATTGAAGCTCAGGCATGCGGAACATGTGTTGTGGGAAGTAACAATGGAGGGATTCCAGAAGCTATTGGGTTTGAAGAATACGTGGTTGAAGAAGGACCAGATTTTGAGGAAAGGTTCGCAAAGAAAGTCGTTGAAGTACTACGAAGTGGATATGATAGGCAGAAGATTGTTCAAAGAGCACAGAAATACACTTGGGAGTACATTGTGAAGATGGAGAAACAGGTCTATGAAGCTGTACTGCAAGAAAAGAAAGAAGAATGTATAACGATAGACTGAAAACAAGGTTATACCCTTCCTAAGGAGGCCATAAATGAGCACGAGAAAATACTTTAAATCTTTTCTTTCCTTTTCAATTGGCACGTGGTTGCGTGCGTTTATTTCTGTTTTCACAACACCAATAATCACTTACTTGATAAATCCTGAAGAATTTGGTAAAAGCGCGATGTATGCAACAGCTTTTGGTGTAATTAACACAACTGTGCTTTTTGGAACCGACCAGGCTTTCGTAAGATTTTTTTATGACTACGAAGAAGACAGGAAAAATGAACTTCTATGGTCGTGTCTTTTGCCTTCTGTTTTTATTGCTACTATTCTCTCGCTGTTTGTTCTAGTTCTCTTGGACAGAATCAGCGTAGTGTTGTATGGTCAGAGATATGATTTTATAAACCTCATGCTCGTTGTAAATATATACCTGTCGTTGTTCCAAAGGTACAATCAATTGATAGTAAGGATGTTAAAGAAAGGGATGCTCTATTCTTTGATAGATATAGTTACTGGCATTTCAACAACAGTTTTTACGATAATCTTTGCACTAATCAGTCGCACATTTTACTCGGTAATTTTGGGAGGACTTGTTGGAACACTGCTTGCACTTTTAGTAGGTATTTCTCAAGGAAAGAGCTATTGGAGGGTAACGAAACCAAGGAAAGAAGAGTTAAAAGAAGTTCTTAAGTATAGCGCTCCATTTGTGCCAACCATGTTGTTGTTTTGGTTGTTTAGTTCAATAGATCGAATAAGCCTAAGGCAATATAGCACATTTGTGCAGATAGGAATTTACAGTGCGGCTTTCAAGGTTGCACAAGTACTAACCTTAGTACAAAGTGGTTTTACCACATTCTGGGTACCAACAGCGTATGAAAGATACTCAAAGGATAATCAGGATACATCATTCTTTGTGAGAGCCAATGAAATGGTAAGTTTTGTTATGTTTCGGTTGGTTTTCTTCTTTTGGGTTTTAAAGATATATTGTTTTTGTTGTTGGCAAAGCCATATAGAGAAAGTAGTATGGTGTTTCCATTCTTAGCATTCTTGCCAATAATGTATTCTATTTCTGAAACAACGGTAGTGTGGATAAACTTTAAGAAAAAAAGTTATTGGCATATGTTGATAACGATGGTTTCCGCTTTAACAAACTATATCGGCAATACAGTATTAGTTCCGATTTACGGAGCCAGAGGTGCGGCAATATCAACCGGGATATCGTATATTGTGTTTTTCTGGATGAGGACTTTGGTTGCGATGAAGTTGCATCCGAAAGCAGGATACAATTTGAATAAAGTTACACTGGTAACTGTTTTGATGACAACTGTTGCGTTAATTGAGACGTTTCAAAACAACGTTGCGGTGAATATGGTTTTGGGAACATTGAGGATAATAATTACGATAATTGTTTACAAAGAACCTTTTACCCTAGTAAAAAAGGAGTTTTTGGATATTCTAAAGACGCGACTTCTGAGGTAATCATATGAAACCTGAGTTAAACCAGGACTTCTGGAGATATTCTTTTGTAGGCAAGTAGTCTGATTTTGCAAAGTTTTGGTATACCCCCTGAATACAAAGGCCACAAACGGCTCCCTACCATCCCATCCCAAGCACCCACAAATGGATACAACTAATTGGAGGTGATTGTATGGGGAGTTTAGTTAATCCGTTTAAGATTGGCAAGACGTACACTCCAGAGAATTTTATTGATAGAATAGAAAGGAAGAATATAGTTATTTGTGCAATGCAGTTGAGAGTGGGAACAATGTTGTGGTTGTTGGTCTACGAAGGTTTGGCAAGACATGGCTTTTGCAAAAGTTCATAGCTGAAGGTGGATATCCGGTAATCTATCTTGATTTGTTCGGTTGTTTTTCATTGAAAGGTTTTGTGCAAAAGATGATGAAGCAGGCATACGAGTTGCTGAAGGCAAAGAACCCTATGAGCTTTGTGGGTAGGTATCTTAAGCATATTGCAAAGCATGTGAGTTTTTCTTTTGATGTTGGTGGGGTTCGTTTTCGATAGATAACGATTTAAGCGATGAGTTACTCATTGAGCAGATGTATGAACTATTGGAAGGTGTGCAAAAAGATTTAAAGAAGAAGTTAGTTGTTGTGCTCGATGAGTTTCAGGCTTATAAATCTATTAGTGAGAAACTACCGGAAAGTTTGAGAAGTTTCTACCAGACGCAAAAAGATGTAGTGTTTGTTTTCTCAGGTTCGATGAGGCAGATGATTGAAGAGTTATTCTTTGAAAAGTCAGGGGTTTTGTATCATTCGTCTTTGCGAGTAGATATTGCAAAGATGCTTCCTGAAGATGAGAGTGTTGAGTATATTGTTGAAAACTTTAATAGCACTGGAAAAAAGATAATATTGGAGGATGCAAAGATGATATATCGACTTACGAAAGGACATCCATATTTTCTCCAACTTCTGTGCTATGAGCTGTGGGATAAGGCAGGGGAAGTGATAGGCAAAGAAGAAATAGATGTTATTTTCGATGGCCTTTGTGAAAGGGAATCGTATGGGTATGAGTTAATAATTGAAACGCTTGAATACAAATATTTAAAAAATGTGCTAAAATTAATTAGTGATCAAACAGATGGTTATTTTAGTATTGCCAACCTTCAGAAATATAAAATCCCGAATGCTACTACGTTAAATACCTTGCTCAAGAAACTTACCGAGCGAGGGATAGTTGAAAAACTCGGAAGGGGAAAATACCAAATAATTGACCCGTTGTTTGAAAGGTAGGAAAGAAGCTCTGGTAATTTTGGATAAATGGGAAAGAAAGCAAGGCTGTAAACAAACTGAGGAGCATTGTAGCACACTTCCGAGAATTTCAAAATTTTGATAGAGAAGCAAAATTTTTATCTTTGTTTATTGGAGGTGCCAACTGTGAAAATTGCAATAGTAAGCACGGACAATTCTAAGTTGGTAAGAATCGGTGGGAAACATGTGCATCAGAACCTGCTTGAAAAGGCGCTTTTAAAATTAGGACATGAAGTTGGAGTTTTTTATCCTGTGCCAATATGGAGATTGAATAGGGTGGGCAAGTTAAAAGTAGCTTTGTGGTCTATAGCATCAGCGCCATTTGAATTCATAGGGGCAGACCCTTCTTCCTTTGTATTCAAGTCACTTATTCGATACTACGAGCGATTCTTCCGGAAAATGGATTTTTCTGAATATGATTTAGTTCATGCTCATGATGTTGTTTCAGCGGTAGGTGTGAATTTTGGTAAGATATTGCTAACGCTTCATGGTTACTTCGCAAGAGAAGTGTTAAATTATAGTTCTAAGTTCAAGAAAGAAAAGTTAAGAGAGAAAATCTATAGTTACTGTTATGAAATTGAGAAAGCTGCGATAGAAAAAGCAGATTTTATAATAGCAGTAGACTCCAGGATAAAAGACTACATCGTTAGTGAATTCAGCTATCCTTCTGAAAAGATAGCGGTAATTTACAATGCGGTTGATACGGAAAGGTTTTCTCCAGTAAGTGAGAAAGAAAAGGCTCTAATCCGCAAAGAGTTGGGATTGCCGTTAGAAAAGTTGATAGTTCTGGTACCCCGCAGGTATGTGGATAAAAATGGGGTTCAATACGCGGCGAGAGCTTTTGCAAGGATGAAAGACAGTGATTTTTATTTCGTTTTCGCTGGTGAAGGTCCTTTGAAAGGTCTTATTGAAGAAACTCTAAAAGGGAAGCAGAATGTAAAAGTTATGGGCGGAATTCCAAACACGGAAGTTCATAGATATTATCAAGCCAGTGACGTAATACTTGTGCCAAGTATAACTTCAAAGGAAGGGGTTGAAGAAGCTACGTCTTTGACTATGCTGGAGGGAATGGCGTGTGGGAAGATAGTCATATGTTCTAATGTCGGAGGGATGAAAGAGGTTATAAAAGATGGGAAGAACGGTTTTTTGATTGAGCAAAAGAGTGAGGAATCAATAATTGAAAAGTTGGTTTACGTAAAAGATAACTATGACAAGTTAGAAGAAATTCGTAAGATGGCAAGAGAATACGTAATTCAAAATCACGGATATATTGAGCATGCGAAAAAAGTTCTCGAGGTATACGAAAAGGTGTTGAACAGGGGGTGAAAATAATGGCTAAAGTAGATATTCTTATGCCGGTATACAATGACCAGACCTACCTGAAAGAAGCAATCGAAAGTGTTCTTTCTCAGAAGGGTGTTAATTTAAGGTTGGTTATTGTAGACGATGGTTCTACTGATTCAACTCCGGATATAGTTAGGCAGTTTCGTAGTGAAAAAATACTTTATATTCGGCATTCGGCCAATAAGGGGCAGTTGGAAGCGTTACTAACAGCTGCAAGTTATGTTGAAGCTGACTACGTTGCGCTTTTCCATGGTGATGACAGACTATTAGATGACCGATGTATTCATGAATATGTTGATATTTGTGAAAGAGAAAATGTTGATGGTATCTATTCAGATTTAATAACAATAAATTCAAAAGGGGAGATAATTGGTAGAATTAAGGCGAGAAGGGATGTTTCAAATAAAACGTTAATACACCTTTTGGCAAATGCCGGGGGGAACCCTATACCCGATCCTTTCTTTGTAACTAGAAAATTCTTTTTCAATTATGTTGTTGAAAACTACATAAAATGGAATATGCCATACTGGTTCTGTGTAAATGAAGAAAGTTTCAGAGTAGGGAATATAAAGTATGTTAAACGTCCTTGGTATGCCTATAGATTGAGCGAAGAGAATTACGTAAGGTCGGAAATTGGAAGATTCGTTGCAGCAAACGGCGTTTTTAGAACGATTGTAACACTGTCTAAATTCGTACACCTGCCGAATTTCTATTTCCTTGATCCACGTTTGAAAAGGAAGTTGTGGAGGGTTACAGGAAGGTTTAGGGAAATTAGTGTAAGTTCAGAAAAATACCGTCGACAAGTTTGGGAATTGCTGAGGATTGTTAGCAAAGGATATGGTTTTGAGAGAGACGAAAATGAATACTACAGGGCAATTTTTTCATTTTATGAAAGTAAGAGAACGGATAATCCAAGAGTACTTTACATCAAGAATATTTCGGATACTCACGTGTATCTAGGTAAGGATGTGAACTTATTTTACAAGGATTTGCGGGACAAGAAACTGCCTGATATATATAAATACCTTCTTGATGAAGCTCAAAAAGGTTATTTTGAGGTGGTGACCTGTGTAGAGAAGTTAGAAGTCTTGAATACTATTTTGAGGTTTTTGAACATCGCAACAAAGGTAAGAATTGAAGGGTAAATGGAGAGTGTGGCACGATGGATGTGAGTTTGAAAAATAGATTTCTAAAAAGCTATTTTTCTTTCTCTGTTGGAATTTGGTTTTCAGCTATTATCTCATTTTTGTCCGTACCCATTACATCATGGTTGATTGAACCAGCTGAATATGGTAAGGCAACCATGTTTTCAACAATTTACTCTATGATTTTGCTAATTGTATTAATAGGTACACCAAACGGTTTTATGAGGCTCTATCATAGTGTTGAAGAGAAAAGAAAACTTCTTTGCAGTAGTTTAGTGGTGCCTGTCTTCCTTAGTGTGATTTTCTTCGGATTTGTTCTTTTGTTCAAAGATACAATTAACATTTTTTTGGCGGGTCAGAAAAATTCGAAAGCTCACCTGATATTGGTTTTTGCTGTATTTTTCGGTGTGTTGCAGACTTTTAGCCAAACAGTGCTGAGAATGCAAGAAAAAGCTTTTTCCTACTCTGCCTTGCAAATACTGAGTGCTGCGAGTAACGTGCTGTTTGTTATACTGTACGCTTTGTTAATTAGCAGAAATTTCTACGCTGTTCTCTACGCTCAATTATTTTCAAATATTCTTGCTTTAAGCTTAGGGATTTACCTACGTCGTGAAAGCTGGTTCCCGATAAAGATTGACAAAAGCTTGGTTAAAGAAATATTAGCCTATTCTTACCCATTTCTTTTATCTGGTGTGGTCTGGTGGTTGTTTGGATGGACAGATAGGATAGTTTTGCGAATGTACTCAACGTTTGAAGAAATTGGCTTATACTCAGCGGCTTTTAAATTAGTTTCAGTGATGAGCTTGTTCACGAGTGGTTTTTCGACATTTTGGTATCCTTTTGCCTACGAGCAATATGAGAAAAATCCTAATAACAAAGAGCTATTCTCAAAGATATTTGATTATATTTCGTTGTTAATATTAATTTTAGCGCTTTTGCTCATGAGTGTAAAGAATGTAATAGTTTTGCTTTTTGCAAAAAGTTATCGAAGTTCAGCATACATTGCTCCATTTTTACTTTTACAACCAGTGGCTATAACTATGGCGATTGTGGTTGCAAGGGGAATAGATTTTGCGAAGAAAACCTATTGGTACATTATTAGCGACGGAGTTGCAGCAGCTTTTAACATAATCGGTAATCTTTTATTAGTTCCCCTACTTGGAGCGAAAGGTGCAGCAGTTACTACCGGCTTGTCCTCTATTATTGTTTTTGCTATAGAAAAAGCGGCTTCTGAGAAGCTGTATCCTGTGAAATATAATTCGAAGCGAGCGTACGTTTCGATGCTAATACTTATTATCATTGCATCGATAAACACATTTTTTGAAAGATTTTATGTTGGGATTCTGAGCAGTTTAACAGGTATAGTTGTTGTGAGTCTGCTTTACAATGATGTTTTCAGAAAGTTAATGAAAAGCTTTTTCGAATTTTTGAATCGATTGAAAAGTATGAATAAGTAGTATTGACATTCGCTAACGTTCAACATACTAAAATGATTTGACAATTCGCAACTTGTATACGTTATGAGGAGGAATTATTCGGTGAAAGTACTTAGTCTAACTAACCTTTCTCCTTACGTTGAAAACAAATCGAGTGGGATTTTTATAACAAATAAACTCAAATGTTATGAAGCTAATGGAATATCATACAAGGCGATAGCTATTGTCAAGAAGGATTCAAGGCTAATTGAGTACATTAAAGGCAAAATGCTTGGGAAATATTCTGCTGTTCTTAAAGAAATTGATGGTGTTCGATACGAACTGTAATTGTCAAGAGAAGTCTTCCGTCGTTTGTTGCATCTGAACTCTCTTTCAAGTATGTGTTGAAAAATGCACTTCAGGCTGTGAGTGAAATTGAGAAGAACGCAGATGTTTCAAGTTACGATATCATACACGCTCATGGTATGCATAGGGTGCCAGCTGGAATAGTGGCCTTTTTTATTGCGGAGAAGTATCGCAAACCTTATATATTGACGTTGCATGGTAGTGATGTTAACTATATGATGAAGAAATGGAGAAAAAGATACATTCCTTTTTTGGAAAGGGCGGCGAGAACTATTTTTGTCAGTAATGCACTTTTAGAAAGGGCTAAACAATTTGGATATTCTGGAAAGAACGCCATGGTTGTGCCAAATGGGTTTGACCCTAATATATTTAAACCTCTTGAAAAGGAATTAATTAGAAAAGAGTTGGGGATTTATAGTCCCGGTTATAAATACGTCGGGTTCGTTGGGAATTTAAATTATGTAAAGCGAGCTGATAAATTGGCCGAAATCTTTCTGAAAATTGCAAAAAGCATCGGTAATGTGAAGTTTATAGTTGGAGGCGATGGACAACTTAGGAGAAAGCTTGAAAAATCTTTACGTGATGAAAATCTCGAAGCCGTTTTGATTGGTCGCGTCAGTCAAGTAGATGTGGCAAAGTATATGAACGCAATGGATGTTATGATACTCCCAAGCAGAAATGAAGGTTTTGGAGCGGTTGTCATTGAAGCTCAGGCATGCGGAACATGTGTTGTGGGAAGTAACAATGGAGGGATTCCAGAAGCGATTGGGTTTGAAGAATACGTGGTTGAAGAAGGACCAGATTTTGAGGAAAGGTTCGCAAAAAAAGTCGTTGAAGTACTCCGAAATGGATATGATAGGCAGAAGATTGTTCAAAGAGCACAGAAATACACTTGGGAGTACATTGTGAAGATGGAGAAACAGGTCTATGAAGCTGTACTGCAAGAAGAGAAAAAGGAGTTTAATGTATGAACACAAGGAAATACCTTAAATCTTTTCCTTACTTTTTTGTCGATACATGGCGGCGTGCGTTTATTTCTATTTTTAAAGACAACTATAGCAACTTGGTTAAATAATCCTAAGGCAAATTTATTGACAAGTCAAGTAGTTTCGGAAAATGTGTGTTGGAATGAACGAAAAAGTAAGCACAAACTCTGAGGAAACTTTCGAAAATCACAATGAAGCAGATAAAAAATATGATAGGACACGAGTTTTAAAACATTGCAGGTATCGTTTCCTAGTGTTTTGAAATGTAATGGAAAGGATAGAGTTGTATGAAGGTGCTTGAAAATGTGAAAGGCATACTGCAAATAGTAAAGGTTGCTGTAAAAAAAGGTTTTCTTTATATCTTTACTGGAAGCTTTTTGTCAAAAATTTCGCGTTTCATTGCTTCTTTTGTTATTGTCAGAATCTTGAGCAAGAGCGATTACGGTGTCTGGGCATACGCTCAAAACATATTCCAACTGTTTATGCTTTTCGACGGACTTGGGATAGCATCAGGACTTCTTTATTATTGCTCTAAGGCTCGCACTTTCGAAGAAAAGACTGCCATCATGAAGTTTGGTTCATTCTATGGAACATTTGTTAATTTTGTTTTCAGCATTGCAGTGGTCGTTTACTCCTTTTCAGGGTTGATACCTATCAAAGAGGCAAGTGGACTGTTAGCTATACTCTCTTTCAGCTCAATACCAAGAATAAACTTTAGTGTTAGAGAACAGTACTTGAGAAGTCTTTTTAGAAGTCGAGAATATGGTTTTGTACTTGTTGCTAACTCGCTGTTTTACATGGTTCTTGCTATTACCTTTGCATTCTTTTTTGGTGTAATGGGGCTGGCACTGGTAGAATACATCGTTCCGTTGTTTGGTATGATGAGTATTGTGTATGTGCTGAAGGATTTGAGAAATAGTAACCTTTCGTGGAAGGATATAGTGACAAAAGATTTACGAAAGAAGATAATTGGGTATTCCTTTGTTAGTTCAGCAACAAATGTGTTAAGCCAGTTGCTTTATTTACTTGATGTTTTTGTTCTTGGATATATGACGAAAAATACTAATACAATAGCATCATACAAAGTAGCTACGCTTATTCCATACAATTTGACGTTCATACCATTGTCGTTAATGGTTTTTATTTACCCATATTTTGCAAAATACTCAACAGATAAAGAATGGGTTAGAACGAAGTACAAGGATATGTTAACGGTAATGATTTTATTAAATTTGAATATCAGCATTTTGGCGATATTTTTTGCGCGATGGATTATATCAATATTTTTTGGAGGAAAATATCTAGACGCTGTTCCTGCGTTCCGAGTCCTTATGCTTGGATATCTTGTTGCAGGTACCTTCAGAATACCATCGGGGAATGTATTATCAGCTATTGGAAAACTTCGGGTGAACTTCTGGAATGCGGTTATTTCTGGAACAGCGAATATCCTGCTTGACGTGGTAATGATAAAGCTATACAGTGCAATAGGAGCTGCATACGCAACGGTGATTGTCTATGTAATTTCATCAGTTATAAGCACAGGATATTTGTGGAGGTATCTGAAAAAGAGTTTTTAAGATTTTTCAGGATTTCATGCTCACTTTATACGACGCGAATGGAGGTGTTATCATGCCGGGTTTTATGCTTGAAATATCAATAAAAGGCGCAAGAAAAAACTTCGGAATTTGTAGAAGAAATGATTTGCTTGTTCAAAGAATAGAGGATAAAAAATCGAAATATTATATTGAAAGAAGGACAGTAAAGAAGTTTTTGAACGATAAAGTTTTCTATGAAAGTCCAGATTTTATTGTTCTTACCGAAGGTGTCATCTTAAACCGTAAAGAACTTGAAAGGTTATACGGGAAGAGCAACTTTGCGGAAACAGTTATAGCTATGTATCAACAAAAAGGAGAAGATTTTTTCAAAGAGTTCAGAGGTCCATTTTCTGGGCTTTTGTATGATAAGGTTAACGACAAATGGATAATTTACACTAACCATTACGGTGATAAGCAAATCTTTTATTATATTGGAGATGATGCCTTTCTTTTTGGTTCAGAAGTAACATATTTAACCAGTTATCTAAAGAACAACGGAATTGCCTACAGTTTTAATAGAGAAGCTGGTTATATGCTACTCACTTATGGATACATGCTTGAGGACAATACATTGATAAAGGAAATCAGAAAGCTGCCAGCGGGACATTACGTAGTGATAGACAAATCGGGCTTCAGAATGAAAACTTATTTTGAGATAGATAATGAACCAGATTACACTTTGAAAGAAGATGAGATAATAGAAGAGCTTGATAGCTTGTTCAGAAAAGCAGTAAGGTTGGAGTTTGATAAAGACAAGGAGTATGGCTATACGCATTTAGCGAGTCTAAGTGGTGGACTTGATTCAAGAATGACTGTCTGGGTTGCTCATGAAGAAGGTTACGATGACATACTTATTTACACATTTTCGCAGTCAGATTACCTTGACGAAAAGATTGCCAAAAAAATTGCTGCAGATTTAAGTTATGAGTTTCTATTTAAATCATTAGATAATGGGGTATGTTTAATGATTGACGACATGGTGAGAAGGCAGGTGGAAATAAATTTTGGGAACTGTTTGTATTCTGGTAACGCACATGTTAGGAGCTTTGCAGATATAGTGAATTTAAACCCGTTTGGATTGGTACATACTGGTCAATTAGGTGATGTGATTGTAGGAACGTATTCTTCAAAACCATATCACGAAAAGAATTTCGAGCTTTTAGCAGGAGCATACTCTTTTGTTTTGAAAGACAGATTGAGCATCAAGCTAAATAGAATATACAAAAACGAAGAAGAGTTCAAAATGCTTAATAGAGGGTTCAACGGAATGCTGCAAGGTAACCTGGCTTTTCAGCAGTACACGGAAGTAGTTTCACCGTTCTTGGATGTCGACTTCTTTGAGTTTTGCATGAAACTACCAGTCGAATTTCGATTTGGACACCGAATCTATTTTAAGTGGATATTGAAAAAACATCCAAAAGCGGCGAATTACAAATGGGAAAAAATAAGAAGCAAGATAACAACGCCTCAATTGAGCATTTTTGGAAGAAAGGTACCCATAACACAAATAATACCAAAAATAACAAGAAAGGTACTATATAAGAATAGCCTAAGTTCAAAACATTCCTCGATGAACCCACTTGAGTACTGGTATCGAAAAAATCCAAAGTTAAGGGAATATTTCGAGAGGAAATTTCATGAGGGCAAAATAATTCTCACTGGAGAAAAAGAGTTATTAAGGGATATTGAGCGAATGTATTCAGAAGGTGGGGTTATTGAAAAGACACAGGTCCTTACTTTACTAGAAGCCTATAAGTACTACTTTTTGGAATAATTTTTAGCACCTGTTTCCAAAGCGAAGATTTTC
>Ga0308419_1002212_pt1 | contig 12662 bp, 12 predicted proteins | sample HotsprSampleMS50_FD_203674 | JGI IMG/M metagenome (GOLD analysis project Ga0308419, IMG submission 203674) | Hot spring phototrophic mat microbial communities from Mushroom Spring, Yellowstone National Park, Wyoming, United States - 20090730_MS50 ... | reverse complement strand
GGAATGGCTACACGAACAGTTGCCACCACTAACATTCATAGACACAGCTGGCTGCGGCTTTAACGAATGCACAGACGAGGCTACAGGTAGCATTTTTAACGAAATAGAAGCCAATTTGTTGCTGCAAATTGTTTCACAAGAGCAGGCATTGCTTCAGTGCCCTGTATCCATTATCAGTCCGTATCAGGCACAGGTGAAACTACTTCGCGACAAATGTACAAATAATCAGCTAATAGAGGTTAATACAATTGACAGCTTTCAGGGACAAGAGCGCGAGGTAATTTATATTAGCATGGTTCGCTCCAATACTGAAGGACAAATTGGCTTTTTGAATGACCTTAGGCGCAGCAACGTGGCAATTACCCGTGCTAAAAAACGACTGGTAATAATTGGAGACAGCGCAACCTTAAGCCATCATCTTTATTACCGGTCGTTAATTGATTTTGCAATCGCTAAGGGCTACTATAAAAGTGCTTGGGAATGGCTATAAACCGCGTTTAATAACCTGATCTAACCATGCCTGCAAGTGCGCCTTATCTTTTTTGAGTTCTGCATTTTCTTTTCGCAGCAACTCTAACTCCGCAGTTAGACGTTCCCACTTGGTTTCTTCTGCTAATCTTTCCTGTGCAAGCTGTGCTTCACTTGGGCGAGGACCCATAGAACTTAAATCAGCTGAAATCAGCTCGTCTAAGGTCAGGTTAAAGTGCTTAGCCATTGCTACGAGAGTCTTTAAAGAAGGCTCTGTCCCTACTTCATAAGAAGCAACTTTACCTCTTGTCAGATTAAATAGCTTTGCAAAGCCATATTGGCTCAAATTATTCACGTCGCGCAGGAACTTGATATTATTTGCTAAGTTAATCATAGATTTGGGGATTTATATATAATCATTTATGATACTAAGTTGAGAGTATTTTACATTTTGAGCAATATTTTAAGCAAAAATTTTTTATAGTGCCGAATTTTTTCTAAATTTGTTCTCTTGTAAAGAACAAAGCTTTATTGTATGCCAATAGAACTTACCGCATCAGACATTGAAATGATAGCAATTGCAGCCGGATGCACCAAAAGGCAGGTAAGACATGTTTTAAAAGGAGCAAGAGGTAATAGAAACACCATTTTACAACAAAAAATAAGAAATTTAGCAGCATTTCGCCTGCAACAGAACCAAAGCCTGCAAATACAGGGAGCTAATATCGCTGATATTGAAAAAAAAATGTCGGCAACAGCGCTATTATCCAACAACCAACAACATGAAATCAAAAATTTACTTGCTACACAGATAGTTGACACCAATCAGGATGGAATTTTTGCGTTCAACCACCAGTTGCAATACATTTTGTGGAACGCACAAATGCAAAAAATCACCGGTATCTCAGCAGAAATTTGCATAGGCAAAACTCCTGCTGAAATTATTGATAAAATCTCCCAAATAGTTGATAGTGAACGCGATACCTTTTTCAAAAATCGGGTGTTGGCAGGCGAAACCCTTTCTTTTCCTGCTAAATCATATATCTATCCTGATGGTAGGCAACATTGGCACGAATTACACCTCAAACCTTTATACGACCATCAGGGTGTAATTATAGGAGGCATAGGTACAATGCGAGACGTAACCTCCTACATCCGGATACAGTCCGAACTAAGTGAAAGCATTGCCCGATGTGAAATAGCCGAAGTATTTATGTCCACTATGGTCTGCAAAGGATATATACAAGGCACATACTATATTATGGAGTGGGTTTCTCCTTCATTTACTGCTGCATTAGGCTACACACTTGAGCAATTTAACATGGCATCACGACAAAACAAAGGATGGATATATAATGAAGCTCAAATGTTGCGCTACAAGGCTACTGAACAACAGTTGCTAAACAAGCAGGTAGTAAAGGATTTTGTAATATTCAATCACCGTAACGGTAAGCAAATGCCTATGGCCTGTTATTATAAGCCCGTTTCTTCTACTATGCAAGAAAAAGCCACCTTCTGGTTAGCTATCAGCGAGGCACAAGTGAACAAAGAGAACGATTGGCAAATTCGCGCTTTTTTTGATGATGCAGAAAACTTTTTTGCAATTATTCAGGCAAAAACTTTTGAAGTAATTTATGCCAATCCGTCGCTTATACGGCATTCCAAATCAAAAATAGTTATTGGTAACAGCTTTTTGGAAACACATCGCCGCTATTACCACCGCGATATCAAACAAGCGCTTTTTCAGCTCAACAAAGTTTTTGATAGGTCTTACCTAGTGCTGGATATGGGTGCTAACCGGGCTCTTGACGACCGCAAACTCATATGGCTTTTTGTGCAAGTAAATCCGACAACTATTTATGCAGTAGGCAAAATATTACTGTGAATACTCACCTAAAAGTTGCGCCGTGTGAACAAAATAACTGTAAATTTGCAAGAGTTCATCATGCACTGTCAACTATGTCATCTTACAACAAACTTGTATCACTGCTTGGCTCAGAAGCCGATTCGCTGCTCAATCATGAAAGCAAAACTATCAGCAAAGAGCATCTGCAACTTCCCAATCCCCATTTTGTAGATCGGGTTTTTGGTCAATCCAACCGTTCGCCACAAGTTTTGCGCAGTCTTGCTCAGCTTTTTGGTGCAGGTCGCTTGGCTAATACAGGTTATCTGTCTATTTTTCCTGTGGATCAAGGCGTTGAACACACAGCGGGCGCTTCATTTGCTCCTAATCCGATATATTTCGACCCTGAAAATATCATCCGCCTTGCTATTGAAGCAGGCTGCAATGGCGTAGCAACTACTTTTGGTGTTTTGGGAATAATGTCGCGCAAGTATGCACATAAAATCCCATTTATTGTAAAAATTAATCACAACGAACTTTTGACCTACCCCAACAAGTTCGACCAAGTGATGTTCGGCAGTGTGAAAGAGGCATGGAATTTGGGCGCAGTAGCTGTGGGTGCTACTGTTTACTTTGGTTCCCAAGAGTCTAATCGCCAACTGGTAGAAGTGGCTGAAGCCTTTGAGTTAGCTCATGAACTTGGCATGGCTACTATTCTGTGGTGTTATACCCGCAACAATGCCTTCAAGAAAGATGGGGTAGACTATCACAACGCTACTGACATTTCTTCACAGGCAACTCATATCGGCGCAACTATTCAGGCAGATATTGTCAAGCAAAAATTACCTGTAAACAACGGAGGCTTTAAAGCTCTCAATTTTGGCAAATCGCACCCAAAAATGTATTCAGAACTGACAACAGACCATCCGATTGACTTGTGCCGCTATCAGGTAGCCAACTGTTATATGGGGCGTACGGGGCTGATTAACTCCGGCGGCGAGTCGGCAGGCGCAAATGACTTGGCGGAAGCTGTGCGCACAGCAGTTATCAATAAGCGCGCAGGTGGTATGGGGCTTATTCTGGGACGCAAAGCCTTTCAACGTCCGTTTGCAGAAGGCGTTGAGTTAATCAATACTGTTCAAGACGTGTACTTGTGCTCTGAAATTACTATTGCCTAAATTACATCCTGACCTGTGGAGAGGCTCTCGCCATAGGTCTTTACTTGTTACCGATTTTATTTATTTTTTGTAGATAAAGCAAGCGTAGAAAAGAAATGAGTTGGTTTAAACGTTCCGAGAAAAACATAACAACTCCTACGGCAGAAAAGAAGGATGCGCCCAACGGTATGTGGTTCAAAACCCCTACGGGTAAGATCATCCATATGAAAGAGCTAAAAAACAACTGTTACGTTAGCCCCGAAGACGGTTATCATGTGAAAATCGGTTCACGCGAGTACTTTGAAATTCTGTTTGACCAAAATCAGTTTACAGAAATCGCACCTGAACTGGCAGCTGGCGACCCGCTTAACTTCTTTGATACTAAGTCTTATGTTTCACGCTTGCAAGAAAGCCGCACTAAAACCGGTCTCAACGATGCTGCTCGCTCTGCTTACGGCAAAATGAATGGCATTGATGTAGTAATAGCCTGCATGGATTTTGATTTTATCGGCGGCTCGATGGGTTCGGTAGTAGGTGAAAAAATTGCTCGCGCAATTGATGTTGCGTTAGAGAATAAATGGCCTTTGCTCGTTATTTCCCGTTCGGGCGGCGCACGTATGATGGAAGCCGGTTTTTCACTAATGCAAATGGCAAAAACATCGGCCAAACTTGCCTTATTACATGAAGCAGGCGTACCTTATGTATCGCTAATGACTGACCCAACCACAGGTGGGGTTTCGGCTTCATTTGCTATGCTCGGCGACTTCAACATAGCAGAACCCGGAGCGCTTATCGGCTTTGCAGGACCGCGCGTTATTCGCGAAACTATCGGAAAAGACTTGCCCAAAGGCTTCCAAACTGCTGAATTTTTGCTCGAGCACGGCTTTCTGGATTTTATTGTGGATAGAAGGCAGCTCAAAACCAAATTGACACTGTTGTTTAATATGTTGCGATGAAATGAAAGCCTCTGCTCGCTTTTCTTCCTTAGCATTGTTTAGCTTTTAACCTACATGTAAAAGCATTACCATGCCAAGCCGTCGTCTGAGAGCGCATAATGAATGATTACATTACCCGTTCCTCTACAATTTTGAACTGATTGTGGCGGCGGTCATCTGACCACGTGTAAAGCGCTATACTGTCAATTGTTGCTTCAAAGGTAACAGGAGCAAGATTAGCAGCCCACTGCAAGCTTTTTTCTTGTCCTGCCCTGCCCGACTTGCGTTGTGGTCTGCCAATGGTTAGGTGAGGCAACGGAGGACGACTATCGGGCGGCGCGCCTCCCGCACGCAGCAAGGTATCGCGCCAGCGTTCCATAATAGCAACCACCTGCCGATGACCTTTGTCGATTTTATAAGAAAAAGCGCTTGGATTTTTAGGTGAAGGCAAAGGAATGAGGTCTGCCAATGTAATTTTAAAAGGCTCAAAATCAATTTGTTGCATGACTTGTAAGACCTCGACAACACGTTCTTTCAACATGGCGCCCATAAAGGCAACGGTCAGATGCGTATCTTCGGGTGTAAATAAGCGTATTTCGGGTGGAGCAATAGCAGATAGTTGGTCGAGCAAGGTTTCCGTTCCACGGACGGGCAAAGCGACAAACCAGTTGGGTTTTAACATATGGTTATAAAACTTTGATTAACAAGCATTTAACTTGCTCTAATGAATGAATACGCTTTTTTCTTTTGAATTCTAATTTTCAAACATGACATTTCATTTATTTACATGCGGCTCATTTGCGAGATGAACCCCTTCGTTTGCAAATAGGCTCAACTTATTGGTAGCAGTTCTGTAGCCATTTTTCAGTAGTGAAGAAACCGTAACTTTTGACTTCAAAACAATCGGTGTATGGTCTATTTCTTCGGGTTTGCTCGGAATGTAAAAGTATTCTTTTAAATACTCCCAATCGCAATCTCGCAAAGTTACGATTTTATCTAAATAAAAACTTACCCAACAATTCCCTAATTTTGAGTTGGCTTTTTCTTGTTTTAATTTGTTACGTGTTATTTCTACATATTCGTTATCTAACTCAAAACCAATAAATCGCCTTCCCAATCTTTTAGCGGCAATAGCTGTTGTGCCTGTTCCGTTGAAAGGGTCAAGTACAATATCATTTTCGTCTGTACTCATCAAAATTATTCTTTCCAACAAATGAATAGGCAACTGACAAGGATGCTCGTCGCGGTATTTGTTGTGTTTTACTCTATGAATATCTGTCCAAACATCAGAAACTAATGAGCCAAAAGGGTGCAAACCTGCTTTTTTACCGCCGTAATCTTTGGATAAAAAGTTGGTTTTTCTGTCTCTTTTATGTGGATAACGCACTTCATAAAATTTCAGTTGCTTAGCATCTTTGGCATAAAATAAAATTCCATAATGATTAGGTTGCAAGGTTTTGCCCATAGGGGCGGTAGGTGCGTCCCAAGCAATCCAATGTTTGAAGTCCGCAATTTTGTTTAGAAAACTTGCATAATACGTAAGCCATTTGGGAATGTTGTGAATAAAAATAGCACCTGTAGGCTTAGTAACTCGCACCATTTCTGAAATCCACTTTTCGCACCAGTCCAAATACTCTTGCAAAGCCAAACTATCTTTGTAGGTTCTGTAGCCTTTTTTGAGATTGAAAGGCGGGTCGGCAAAAGTCATATCTACCGAATTATCAGGAATTTGTTTTAGCAATTCCAAACAATCTCCTTGATGTATTTTATTCAAAAATGGCTCTATCATTTTACATTTTCCTTTAAAAAGTCCTTAAATCTGTCTAACTCGTCTTTGTGAAACGTAAAAACTTCGTCAAAAGCCGTAACCATACGTTTCAAATCTCCCTGCCTTACGTACCAACCAATTCCATCTACAAAACCTACAAATTTGGTTTTGGGGTAATACTGCTCAATCAATTTTTTGATATTTCCTTCTGTTTTGGATTTGTCGCCTTGTCCTGATGAAGTTGTTACCAAAAACGAACTTTCTATGATAATTTGCGGGTTTTGTTTGCTTGGAATTACAAAATCCATTGTTCGTTTTTCATCAAATTTATGTTTAAAAAGTTCTTCCAAATCTCCTTTTTCAAACGGAATTCTCAGGTCTTCCAAAATGGTTTTTATCGCAACGGCGAACCGTCAAAAATTCAGGATTGTTTTCTGCTTGTCCTGAATAACTGCCCTTTTCTTTGTATCGTACCAAAGTATCAATCATTGCAGGAACTTCAAATTTGAGTTTGGAGGATATCTGTTGCAAAGCTCGTCAGGAACAGAAATAGTCAAAGGTTGCGTATTATTTTTGCTAAGATACGCATTATTGCCGTTGTTTTTTTCACATGAGCCAAAGCATCGAGCGAACACTTATTTATTACGATTTTTGCATGTAATTTTGAGCGCCTCTTTCGTAAGTACAGCTATCAACCATAAATGCGCTTTTCTGTTACGCTATTCTTGCGTAAAGCTGTTTTTTTACTCGTTGATTCGGATTGTAATGAAAAAATTATTTACTACCCTTTGGATTGCCTGTTGCTGTTATATTGTTGCTCATGCGCAGGAATCACTCACACTTTCCGATGCTATTGCCCGCTCACTAAATCAGAATTTCGGTATTCGGATTCAGAACCAGAATGTAGCTGTTGCACAACTTAATAATACGCAAGGGCAGGCAGGGCGTTATCCTACTATTTCCTTGAGTCTGAACCAAAACAATGTTTTTAACAATGTAGTAAACCCAGCAGCTTTTATTCAGGGCGATATTCGCAATTTTAGTATTCAGCCCACCGCCAATATCAACTGGGTGATTTTTGATGGCTTTCGCATCAATCTGACTAAACAAAGACTAGAAGAGTTGGAAAGATTATCGCAAGGCAACGCACGGATAGTAGTAGAAAATACTATTCAGGCAGTCATATTGGCTTATTATGACGCTGTACGCCTACGTGAGCGCATCAAAATTTCTGAAAAAGTGCTGAAAACCTCACGCGATATTTACGAGTACAGCCTGTTGAAGCAAGAACTTGGCAAAGCAGTTATTACGGAAGTGTTGTTAGAAAAAAATAATTACCTTGCTGATAGCAGTACGCTGCTTACCCAACAGGTGCAGTTCAAAAACGCTATTCGCAACTTGAATGTGTTAATGGCAGTGCCTGAAATTAATAAATCCTACTTACTGACCGATTCCTTAATTTTTGAAGATATTGATTACAGCTATGAAGCGCTGAAAGATAAAATGTTTTCTTCCAACAGCAATTTGGAAGCACAACTTCGCAATCAAGAATTGCTGCACAACAGCGTAGGGCTTGCCAAAGCCGATTTACTGCCTAACCTGAGCCTTTTCAGCGGGTTTACCTATAACCGTAACCGACAGAATCTAGAGTCAGCCACATTTATTGACGGCAGACCGCGCCCAAGCAATACAGCAGCTACTCGCACTTTAAACGGTGGCATCACTTTGACCATGCCCATTTTCAACGGCGGACAATTGCGCAGGGCGGTACAAACAGCAGAGATACAAGAACAAGCCGGACAACTTGCTGTTGATAACCTCAAATTAGAGTTGGAGCGAAACCTTGCCGATGCCTACGATTTATATAATTTGCGTCGTGAGCAGGTAAAAATTGCCCGTGAGAACAAAATTGCTGCCGAAACCAATCTGAACTTAGCCGCAGAGCGATACCGCAACGGCAGCATCAATGCTTTTGAGTATCGCATTTTACAAAATACCTTTGCAGATATTGCCTTTGGTGAGGTACAGGCCATTTTCAATCTGCTGGAAGCCAAAACGCTGTTGATGCGTTTAACAGGAACTATTCTGACAGAAAAATATGAATATTGAAGAAATTTTTGCCTACATTTGCTTTATCGGATTTGGCGTTTTTTACGGTTTAAAAAGTGATGATGTGCCGTTTGGTAAAGCATTGCTCATAGGAATTGCTGGCAATTTAATGGCAATTACAGTTTTTGGCTGCCTGCTGACCCCTGTCTGGCTGATAGGGCTTCTAACGGACGTACAAATTGGAATACCTAACTTTGGAAGAGTATTGGTACAACTTTGCGCTGCTGAGATAGTAGCGTTTATCATAGTCTATTGGCTGACCCGCCTGTTGCGCCCTATACTACGCAAAAACGCCTAATTTGTGCCTAAGGTATTGATTATTCGCTTGTCGGCTATTGGAGATATCGTATGGACAAGCCCAGTGGTGCGTTGCCTAAAACAGCAACTCCCTGATTGTGAGTTACATATGTGTACTAAAAGCAATTATGCCGACATGTGGGAGGCAAACCCGTATGTAGATAAAATCCACCTATTGTATGATAATTTAGGTGAACTGATTCACCAATTACGACAGGAAAATTTTGATTATGTGGTTGATTTGCATAAAAACTTGCGAAGTACACTTATCTGTTGGGCGTTGGGCAAGAAAACTTTCACTTATAATAAACTTACTTGGCAGCGCTTTCTGCTGACGAAGTTTCAAATAGATTTCTTTCCCCGAAAGGCTGACAGCGAACCGCTACACATTGTCGAACGTTACATGCGGGCAGTCGCCCCTCTTGGGGTGCATTACGACGGCAAAGGTTTGGATTATTTTATTGCGCCTGTCTATCAGGTTGATTTACATAAAGATATACCAGAGCTAAACGATAATCCTTTTTGCGCCTATATAATAGGTGGCAGCCAACCGACCAAAAAGTTGCCACTGCACAAAATGATTGAGCTTTGTCAGAAATTGCCCTATCGGCACATTGTGTTGATTGGGGGCAAAGAAGACATATCTATTGGCACTCAATTAGCAGAACAATTTAATCAAATCGATAAAAAAATTATCAACCTTTGTGGCAAGATGAATATCAGCCGTTCTGCTTCAATAGTGGCACAAGCGGCAATGGTCATTGGGCATGACACAGGACTGACCCATATTGCCGCCGCATTTCACGACACGGTATATTCCATTTGGGGAACTACTACGCCCATAGGTTTCAAACCTTTTTGCAAAAATTCTATCATATTGGAAAACAAACAGTTGAATTGTCGCCCTTGCTCCAAATCAGGTGCTAAATCATGTCCTAAAAAGCATTTCAAGTGCATGAACGAATTGCCTATTCCCACAAAATTTCCCATAACTCATCGCCAATAAGCACGGTTGTATGCGTTGCGTCTTTGTGCTTTTTAATTAAGAAGCCTTTTTTGTGACCTGCTGGCACTTCTTGTGCTATTATTTTGGTTTGATTACTCTTGTGAAAAACAACAGTTAGGTCATCGGCTTTTGCCTGCCTTAAAATCAGATAAGAGTTTTTAGCTTTTACGCTTTGGTAGGCTCTGTCGATAGTTTCTCCCTGTAAAATTTTGAGCGCCCGCGCTGCATTAGGGATACCATAGCCAATAAAATTATTACCAAAAGGATATAGATTGCTGCTATTTTCAATTGCACTGATAATTTCTTTTGCCGATTTATTAGGTGCAAATTGCATAAGGCAGGCGGCAAATCCTGTAATCATTGGTGCAGAGAATGAAGTTCCCGCAGAGAGTTGTGGCACACAAGCAACATTGGGTTTCAGGTAAGGCAAAAAGTCAGGTCCGATGCTGCTGTAAAGAGCTTTGAGACCATTAGGAGTTGTTGCCCCTACTGACAGCACACCTTGTACATCTGCCGGTGCAGAAACTATGCGCCAATTGTAGGTATTGCCTTCATTGCCTGCCGCTACTACCAACAAAAGACCTTTTTCTTCGGTGGCAATGTGCGCCGCGCGACTAATAGCCGTTGTTTTACCATCCATTTGTTCGGGGTAATAATTTTCATTTGGGTTGTCAAAACCTTGTGCATAGCCCAACGAAGTATTGATAATACGCACGCCAAGACTGTCCATCCATTCCATAGAAGCAATCCAGTAATCCTCTTCGGCGCGAAATTCTTTGTCGCCGTGGTCGGTGCGGGCAAGGTAGAATTTGGCTTCTGTTGCCAGTCCGTACTGCTTTTTATTGGGTGAAAGCCCTGCTATCATCTGCAAAACTGTTGTGCCGTGATCATCTGATGAGGTTTCGCTAACATTAAAAAAATCGGTGCGGCGCTTAGGCGAAATCATATCGCGAATACCCAAAATGCGATTTTGTTCAAACAAATGTTTCAAAAATTCATCAGTAGAAGCGCCGTAAAATCCAGCATCTATCACACCAATTAGCACATCTTTAGCAGTCAGTTGCTGTTCTATTAGTGTTACAGCATTCATTTGTTTAACTGCTAGACCAAATTCTTTACGCCTGTTTTCTGGTTTAGACGTACTGCGGGATACAACGAGTGGCTGTCCAACAGGCGTAATCTGCACAACAAAAGGCAGTTTGCGGATGCGTTCTATTGCTGCCGTATCAGCATAGCAAGCAGCTGCATTGAGCCACTTAGAACTTGTTTCAACCGATGCACCTGCCACCGTAAGCGCTTGCAAGTAATCAGGCGATACAGCTACATCTGTCCATTGCCAACGAGTTATATTGAGCAAGTCGCGTTTTTGAATAGCAGCAGGGCTAAGCGCCTTTTCTGGCTCATGGATGGCGGCAAGTGGCTTATCTTTGAAATAAACCCAGTATTTATTGCTTTGTGCATCAGCCGATGGTATCAGCCATGAAAAAACTATAAGAACTAGCACATACTTGAACATAAGTACTATCCGAAAACAAATTATCTTAAAGATAATGTACCCTGTTCAAAAAACATGCAATGCTACGCCATGTAACCCAACTTCTCTAATTTGCTTTTCTGATTGCGCCAGTTGGGAAGTACTTTCACATGTTGCTCCAGAAATACTTTTTTGCGGAAAAAATTTTCCATGTCGATACGTGCTTGCGTACCTATTTTTTTGAGCATAGCACCGCCTTTGCCTATGATAATCCCTTTTTGAGAGTCGCGCTCTACATAGATTTCTGCACTGATGCGAATCATGTCGTCCGACTCTTTGAAAGAAATAATACCTACATCGCAACAATAAGGTATTTCCTGTGAGTAATTCAGGAATATTTTTTCGCGGATGATTTCGGCAGCAAAAAATCGCTCTGATTTATCAGTGAGTTCTTCTTTATCAAAATAAGGCGGATGTTCAGGCAAATGCTCCATGATAGCTGCCAACAGACGCTCCAAATTGAATTTTTCTAATGCAGAAACAGGAATAAGTTCAGCTTGGGGGAATTTTTCCTGCCAGTATTGCATTTTGGCAACCACTTCGTTCTGTTTGCCAAGGTCTATTTTGTTGATTACCAAAAGCAAAGGAACTTCCAGATGTGCTAGTCGCGATATGAGCGGGTGATTGTCGAGCGTATCGGTAAGGTCAGTTACAAAAAGTACGATATCAGCGTCTTCCAGCGCTGTTTCCACATATTGCATCATGACTTTATGCAACTCATAGGCAGGCGTCAGGATGCCGGGCGTATCAGAATAAACAATTTGAAAATCTTCACCGCTGATAATGCCCATAATGCGTTGGCGTGTAGTCTGGGCTTTTGCAGAAGTAATGGCTAACTGTTCGCCAACAAGGGCATTCATTAGAGTAGACTTACCCACATTCGGTTTTCCGATGATATTAACAAAACCTGCTTTATGCGTCATGGCGCAAAGGTAGGTTTTTTAGGTGAGCAAACGAATTTTTGGTTTTTTTGAACAAAGTATTGGAAGTTATCTTTTAGCACTATAACTTTGCGCAGTAAAAAATCGCGAGGTGGAGCAGTTGGTAGCTCGTCGGGCTCATAACCCGAAGGTCGCAGGTTCGAGTCCTGCTCTCGCTACAAATACTTAAGTTGAGCCTCATAAAAAGCCCCTATAACACGCATTGTAAGGGCTTTTTTGTTGGTTATCAGGCTGTTAGATTCAGGTGTAAAATTCGGTTACACCTGCAAAAATCGGAGACAGTAGTGTAACCTGTATGCCTTCCCTCATATGTTTGCCACCGCAAAATTCTTGGCTTCAATTTACTCAAAATCAGGCTTATAACTTCTAATGTAAGCCCGAAGTTCAGCCAACAACCAGTTCTTTGTTTCGCCATTAATCGCGGGGTTATCGGCGGGTAGTTGCTGCAAGCTGAAATACAAAGTTTCATCAGCCCCAATATCTGCCAACAGACTAAATTTCTGCATTTCAACAGCCAACTGTATCACCGCTTCGGGAGGCAGCGCAAGCGCGGTTGTACGGTCAAGTAGCTGCGCTTTAAGCCTGTTCAAAAAGGCAATGCGCT
>Ga0308419_1002206_pt1 | contig 12674 bp, 5 predicted proteins | sample HotsprSampleMS50_FD_203674 | JGI IMG/M metagenome (GOLD analysis project Ga0308419, IMG submission 203674) | Hot spring phototrophic mat microbial communities from Mushroom Spring, Yellowstone National Park, Wyoming, United States - 20090730_MS50 ... | reverse complement strand
TTGGCTTAGAGTCACTGCCCATAAGATGGGATGCCCCCCTAAAGGCCGACTACATCTTGGTAGTTGAATCAGACATTACCTCCACCATGCCTGTTTGGGGCCTAAACTTTATCCTTGCTAAGTATTACGGTTCACAGCTCGTGGTGGCCGACTCAAGGGAGACAAAACTTGCCCGCAATAGCACGAACTACCTAAAGATACGCCCCTCTTCCGGGCTTGCACTCTTAGGGGGGATGGCCCATGTGATCTATCATGAAGGGCTCTATAATAAGGAGGCCGCCTCAGAGGTCCACAACTTTGATGCCCTCATTGCAAGCCTCAATGAGTTTACACCAGCAAAGACCTCCTTACTTACAGGCCTTACTGAGGAGCAGATAAGGGAGGCTGCCCGCTCCTATGCCTCAGCCAAAAGCAGGCTTATTGCAATTACCTCAGGCTATGCAGAAAATACCAAGAGCCTATATACCTTCCTTGCAGCGGCTAATCTGGTACTATTGATGGGCGACAGACCTGAGACCCTTCAGGTGCCTGCAGAGTTCTGTAATACCTTAGGGATGTGGGATATCACCATAAGGCCCCTCGTCAATGGTAAGGATTGCTATGATATGCTTTACACACAGGATACACCAAGGGCCATGTATATCATGGGTGAAAACCCATTAGTCACCTTCCCCGATATATCCACTGTGGAAAGGGCCTTAAAAAAAGTAGAGTTTCTTGTAGTTCAGGACATCTATCTGACCGATACGGCAAAGCTGGCACATGTAGTCCTGCCTGCAAGTAGTTGGGCTGAAAAGGAGGGCACCTTTAAGTCTGCCACAGGGGATCTACAGAGGATCAACAAGCTCCTACCTGCACCGCAGGGCACAAGACCAGACTGGGAGATAATCCGTGATATAGCAGAGGCAATGGGTGGGAACCTAAAGGTAAGAGACCTCTCTGATGTGAGACTCCAGATGGAGGAGTATTTTAGGGATGTGCTGGGTAAGCACATACGTACAAGGTTGGCCTTTAATCCCATCCGATATGAACTCATGGACCATACAGACAGTGAGTATCCCCTTTACCTCGTTACTGAGACAGTGCTTCAACACTCAGGAAGCCTTTCTGTCCTATCTAAAAACCTTGACTCAGTAGTGCCTGAGCCTTATATACAGATAAACCTGGCTGATGCCGAGAGGCTTGGTGTAAAACACGACTATTTTGTCAAGGTTAGCTCCCGTAAGGGCTCGGTCTTTTTAAAGGCGATAGTGACAGATGAGGTAGAGGAGGGGACTGTCTTTGCCCATACACACTTTTCCTATGGTAAGGTAAACATCCTTACCTATCCGTCGGTGGTCTCTATGCTCCCTCTCGTGCCTGTGAAGATAGAGCCTGCCTGACCCTAACGGTCTCTGCATGGGCCTCAAGCCCCTCAAGGGTTGCAAGGCCCTCTACAATAGGGGCAAGCCTCAGGAAGCCCTCTTCAGTAAAATCAATGAGGCTTGACCTCTTTAAAAAGTCGTAGGTCCCGAGGGGCGAGGAAAAGCGGGCCGTACCCCCGGTTGGTAGGGTATGGTTAGGCCCTGCACAATAGTCACCCAGTGGTTCAGGGGACCATTTCCCTAAGAATATTGCCCCTGCATTTTTTATCAAAGGTAGCACCATCCTCGGCCTTTCGGTGATGATCTCTAAGTGTTCAGGGGCGATCTCGTTGGCAATGGCCGCAGCCTCTTCAATGCCCTCTACTACGATGATAGCCCCATAGTCTTTTAATGCCCTTTGGGCAATAGCCATTTTAGGTAGCCTGTGTAATTGCCTCTGTAACTCTGTCTTGACCTTGTTTGCCAAGTCCCTTGAGTCTGTGATTAGTATGCTTGATGCGGCCTCATCGTGCTCGGCCTGACTAAGCATATCAGCGGCTACGAGCATAGGTTCTGCAGACCCATCGGCAATGATAAGTATCTCACTGGGCCCTGCAATCATATCAATATCTACCTCGCCAAAGACCATCCTCTTTGCAGTCGCCACATAGATGTTGCCAGGACCGACGATCTTGTCTACCTTTTTTATACTCTCAGTGCCGTAGGCCATTGCAGCAATTGCCTGTGCACCACCAATCCTATAGACCTCTGTAATGCCGAGCATCTGTATAGCCCTCATAACCACAGGATTAAACTCTCCCTGTGGTGTGGGTACACAGAGGGCTATCTCCTTGACACCTGCTACCTGGGCAGGTATTACATTCATTAGCACTGTTGAGGGATAGGAGGCCTTACCACCCGGCACATAGACACCTACCCTCTTAAGGGGGGTTATTATCTGACCAAGCACTGCCCCCTTTTCCTTGATAGTCCAGCTCTTCTCTAATTGGTGCCTGTGGAATATCCTTATCCTATCTATTGCCACCTTAAGTGCCCTGTCAATCTGCTCTTGGGGTTGATAAGGCTGGGCTGTTATATCAACCTTAATGGGCAGTTTATGACCATCATAGAGCCTTGTGTATCTCTTTAGGGCAGTATCACCCTTTGTCTTGACCTCCGTGAGGATCTCCCTCACAGAGAGTTCTATCTCAGGATTTATAGCTGTCTGCCTCCTTTTGAGCCTATTTAAAAAGGTATTTATCTGTTGTTTGCTCTGGATTATCAACTTATGTGACCTCCTACTTTGCAAGCCTTCTGAGTATCTGCTCAAGCCTCTTTATCTCATCGCCATAGCCGGCCCAATTACCTTGCCTCTGCATCTCAATGGCCCTCTCGTAGGCCCTAAGTGCCTCTTTAGAGAGTTCTGCCGGTGAGGCCTTGGGTTCTATTGTTAGGGTCTTTTCCGCAGGTGTAATAGCCGACTTTTTGCCTCCGAATAGCCTGTTTAGGGCTATCTCAAGGTTTTCTTCCATAACAAGGTCGTTTTCATAGGAGACTATGACCCTTCTTAGTTCAGGCAGGCCAACCTTGTCGGAGGCAGCAAGGTAGAGGGGCTGGACATACAAGAGTGAACTCTCAATAGGGATCACTAACAGGCTGCCCATTATGACCTCTGAGCCCCTCTGATTCCAAAGGGTCAGCTGCTGAGATATGTAGGCATCCTGATTTATCCTTGCCTCAATCTGCTTTGGGCCGTATATGAGCCTGTCTCTTGGAAATGTATAAGCGATGATCTTCCCATAATTCTCGCCATCGCAACGGGCAGCAAGCCATGCCGCAAGGTTGTCCCTCTTTGCAGGCACATAGGGTAAGAGGAGGATGTATTCCTCCTGTTTCCCGCCGGGGAGTTTCATTATGGTGTAATATGGTTCCATAGGCTTCTGGTTAAAGGTAGGGATTTCCCAAAGGTTTTCCTTGTTGTAAAAGACCTTTGGATCAGTCATGTGATAGGCCGCAAACATTGAGGCCTGGATCTGCAAAAACATCTGAGGATACCTAATGTGTGCCCTCAGATCTTCAGGCATGTCCCTGAGGGGCCTAAAGAGCTCAGGGAATGCCCTTGAATATACCTTTATGACCGTGTCTGTTGGGTCACTGATATAAAAGGCCACTGTCCCATCATAGGCATCAATCAGGGCCTTTACGGAGTTTCTTATATAGTTGATATGCCTGCTCTGGGGCTTTGAGTAGGGCATTCTGCCCGATATGGTGTAGCCATCAATGATCCACTTTAGCCTTCCGTCCCTTGAGATTACGAGATATGGGTCTTTGTCAAAGCGTAAAAAAGGTGCAACCTTACGCACCCGTTCAGAGATGTTCCTGTTGTAGAGGATCCTGCTTTCATTGGTAATGTCGGTGGATAGCAGGACCTTCTCTGTGCCAAATCGTATGGAAAAGAGTATCCGCCTTAGGATTGAATCTATGGGTACACCACCTTTGCCGCTGTAGGTGGTATAAATGTTATCGGTGGAGGTGGGGTAGCTAAACTCGGGGACCTTTGTCTTTACAATCACATAATCGTTAGAGAGTTCGCCGTAGTAGATCTCTGGTCGTGTTATCTTTATATCGGCCGAACTTATAGGGGGTATATCTTTGATAATAAACTCAGGTAGCCCCTCTCGGCTTATTTTGCTCACCGGCCCAAGGGTTATGCCGTTACCGTGGGTAAAGATGAGTCGTTCATTTATCCAAGACTTACTGGGTAAGTCACTATAGGAGAGCTCCCTCGGTGAGAGCATGACCTGCATATACTCACCGTTAATTACATAACGGTCGTTATCCACATCGGCAAACTTGTAGTAGGTCCTAATCTGCTGAAGCTGGCTGTAGGTCCTTAGTAGCGGGGCATGGTCCCAAAGCCTGATGTTCTTGATCGTGGCATCGTTTTTTTGGATGTCCCTTGCACTAAGGGTGTAATTTACATCAAAGGGTATCGTCTCTATCTTATCAAGGTCATAACCCTTGCGGGTGAATCTTATATTGTGCTCAATATAAGGCGTCTCAAGGACGAGCTCGTTAGGCGCCACCTTCAGTTTCTGTAGGAGTGAGGGGTATGCTACAAGGCCTATGATGTACACTACTACAACGGCAAAAAGGGGCATAAAGGAGAGTTTTACCGACCTTTTGAATATCCCCGTAATAAATAGTATACCTGCCACAATGGTCATAACCGTCAGTACCCTTAAAAAGGGCAGTCTTGCGTTGATGCTGGTATATCCTGGGCCAGATGCAATGCCCTGAGAGGAGAGGAGCAGATTGAAGGTATCAATATAGAAACCTATACCTGAAAGGACGATATAAAACCCGATAAGTAGGCCTAAGTGTACCTTGACTATGGACGCCACAGAAAAGAAACCACCTGTAAACAGAATACCACCCTTTAAGAGGTAAATTGCTCCTACTATAACAATAGTGGTAACAAGGGTAAAGCCTGCAAAGCCTTTTATAGACTCAACTATAGGGAGTTTGAACATATAGAAACTCACATCCCTACCCAATATCGGGTCTTTCAGGCCCATGTCAATGCTGTTTACAAGCAACAGTGCCTCTTCCCAACGCATAGCCCCCCATTGGGCAGTAAAGAAGGCCAATAACAATGCCACTATGACTGAAAGGGGCCTTATAAGCCGCTCAAGGCTACCTATTCTCATGGGGTAGACCAGTCCCTCAAAGTCATAAAACTCTCGCTCAGGAAAGCGTATCTTGTTGGCATACAGGATGTTAGTTAGGGAAAAGAGTAGAAAAAACAGGCCGAAGGCAAGGCCTGTTAGGACCTTTGTGGTAAGGGTCTTGGTAAAGACTGAACTAAAGCCCGTTTCATTAAAAAAGAGCCAGTCTGTGTAGAGGGTTATAAGCCCCATAAACAGAGGCACCACTATAAATATTGCTGCCAAGATATACAAGTAAAAGCTGCCCTTAAACATGAAGTTCCTCCATAGCCCTATTTTGGCAAGGTAAATATAAAGTCATTTCCCCCTGATTTAGGTTCATACCAGATCTGTCCCCCGTGTTGGGTAATTATCTCCTTTGTCATGAAGAGGCCCATACCAAGCCCCTTTTGGACGGATTTGCCCTCTTGTAATATCCTGCCGAATTTTGTAAACAAGACCCCACGCTTGTCCTCCGGTATTTGGGCGCCTGTGTTATAGACATTGAAGCGATAGTAGGAACCGTGGTCCTCGTATCCAAAGGCTATGGTGCAACCCCTTCCTCCGTATTTAATCGCATTGCTAAAGAGGTTTCTATAGACCACCTTAAGCCACACCTTGCTCGCATTGACTTTTATGGCCCCTGTAGGTATGGCGCCGAGCCTATTGTCTATGTATATTCCGTTTTGCTCAATCTCGCCTGCAAGTTCTGCAAGCACAGGCTCAATTACCTCGTGCCGAAGGTCTATCTCTGCCTTTTCAATGCAGATCTCATTGTCAACACTCTGGGCCTTTGCAAGGCACTCCTCAGCCAGCCCAAGGACCTGATTTACCCTCATAGAGAGGTCCTTTACAGTCTGATACACATTCTCATCAAGCCTGCCGAAGGCACCCCTTAGCAGGAGCTTCAGTGTGGCCGATATAGAGATGAGAGGCCCCCTAATGTCGTGGGACATTACCTTGAGCATATTGAGTATGTTTTTATTAAGGATGCCGATCTGGGTTCTGGAGTCTGAGAGCTCCTTCTCTTTGGCCTTTCTCTCGCTGATGTCCCTGCTTGAGACCCTCCTGCCCAAGTACTCTCCTGTGGGACTGAAAACGGACCTACAGGCGTGTTCAATCCATCTAATATCACCGTTCTTCGTAATTATGCGGTATTGGATCTCTGTCTCCTCTTTATGACTATCCTGATAATAGCTGCGGTGCCCTAAAAAGGACTCTCTGTCGTCGGGGTGCACTATAGCCTCTAAGGAGACCGACTTATTTATAAACTCCTCAGGGTTGTATCCAGTGATTTTCAAACAAGAGGGCGAACAGTATAGTATGTCTCCTGATGGGGAGACCCAATATTCCCAGTCATAAGTAAAGTCCGATACAGTCTTAAGCAGCTCTTCACTCTTTTTGAGCCTCTCTTCATACTGCTTTCGCTCTACAATATTCCACAGGCCATCCATGAAGAGCTGTAATTGCCTTACATCGGCCTCGGTATAGTCCTCTTCCTTGTTGGCTACACCTACAACAGACACGATCTTGCCTTTTCTGAAGATAGGCAGGGTCATGTGCCTCTTGATCTCCACATGCCCCTCGGGATAGCCTTTTTTGTATGGGTTAGGGGCGTTGTAGTCATTGGTAATAATCGGCCTACGCTGACGGACCACCTCACCCCAGAGGCCTGTCTTATCTAACTCATAAAGGGTCCTCTTTTCTAAGACATGACAGGTCTCCATGACACCTTTAGACCAAGAGTAGAGGCTAAACTGGCGGGCCTCTTCGTCATAAAAGAATATGTAACCGATCTTGCTATCGGTAAGTCTAAGGGCCTCTTCAAGGCCAAAGTCCAAGACCTCTGTGTAGCCCCTGTCATTCATCTGATTGAGGCCTACCAGGGCCATTAGGCGGTTTTCGTTGCGTTGACGCTCTTTATAAAGGGGTTGTTGATGAACAGTTGGATCTGTATCTTGACTATTGAGTCCAGATACTTCCTCAGAGGGTTTACCTTTTTTATCTTGTTCCTTTTGCATGGCACTATTTTACAATACTATAGGGTATTTTATCCCAAGAAGGTCACATATGGATACAAAGGACACGACGATAGGCATGAAATAGCCTCTAAATTTACAGGCAGTATTCCCTTTTTCCGTCTATATCTTCACACAGTTGCCCCGCTTAGTCGTTGATATTGAATTAAGGGATGGTAGAGATAAAGGCTGAGTGTCCTCAAACAAAGGTTGGTATATTTGTCTGAACAAATTGCCCTCCATAGTGATGACCCTTTGTTTGACACTCTCTGATATTATGTAGTCTGCAAAGGCTTGATTTAATAACTCTGAGGTCTGTATTATTATGCAAAAAAGGTCTGATGTGGTGACCTACAGCATCTAAGAAGTCCTGTAAAGACCGATAATCAGATTGGGCAAAAAAACAGGTGTGAGGCCTTAGAAGGGGAGAGGGGGATAGTGGTGGTTTTTATTGTGTGTCCAATGAAGGACAAGAGGGGCGTGGGGATTTGCTAACAGCCATCCAAAAGATATATCTATCACTTGAGAGTTCTCTTATAGGTCTCATCTCAAGGACACCATTCCTGCTGTATCACTTTAAAAGGGAATGCTCTATGCGGGCGGTAGTGTTTGTCTTTATCGCTGCCATTGCCTTTATCAGCTTCAACACGGCCTATATCATCACCTCTGTGCTTTACAAGAGGCATATCCATCAGGCGGCCCAGGCCCTTTCGTCCTCCCAGGCCGACAACCTCAAGCTATACATGCTTGAGCTGATGAAGAGGGGGGTGTCTAAGGGCGATATAAAGTCGTTGGTAAACAGTTCAGGCATAAAGGACTCTGCCCTGACCATGAGGGCAGAGGTGCTGAGCCATATAGGAGATGCGTCACTACCGCAGGACAAACTACTTGCCTTAAAGGCAGGTGTAAAAACCACCCTCATTGAAGACGGCATGGTGAGGGAGTTTTATCCACTCAAGGCGGAGGCCGGTTGTCTCGCCTGTCATAGGGGTGCAAACTTAGGCGATCTGCTCGGGCTTTTGACCATCCAATTAGACCTGAAGCCTGTTATAAGTGGTGCAGAGCGGAAGATCGCATGGACCTTCTTTGTCTTACTGCCCATCCCAATAACTCTAATAGCCCTTTCGGTATTACTTTTGAATGCCAAGCTCTCCATTGCCCTCAATAACTTTAGGGCAAAGATTGATGCCATTAGTTCCGTCAAAGACCTAACGACCCTACAGATAACCACAGAGGACATAGGTTTTAGTGAGCTCACCTCTATAGCCGATGAGCTCAACTCCTTCTCTCGCAGGATAAAGGGCGTGGCAGTTGATAGAGAGATATTAGAGTTTGAGATAAGGATCTTAGAGAAGTTTATCATCACCTCTGAGATGGTAAAGGACTGGAAGGAGCATGTGGCAAACCTACTTATGGAGATAAATAAGGTCTTAAGTGCCTACACCCTCTTTAGCATCTTTCAGGTAGATGATGAGGTCTATGACCTTGAGATCTTTTGGTATGACAGGCCCTGTGAGGAGACCCTCAGTCGTTTTGAGAACATAGTAAAGGAGAAGGTAAGGGCCAGACAGAGGATATTTGCCGTCACAAACATGAAGATAACCCACAACATGGTCCGCCCCACTGCCCCCAAGATAACCCTTGATGAGAGAGAGATAGACTTTCAGACCAAAACACTCATATTAGATACGCCTCAGATAGGCGGGGTAGTAGGTATTGGTGTACAGGCGAGCCTATCGCAGGACCCGATCCGCTCTGTAGTGATTGACGGCATATTGACCACCCTTATCAATGTGGTGGGCTCAATAAAGGCGATCTACAAATACACTAAAGACCTCGAATACTATGCCACCAGAGACCCCTTGACTAATCTCTACAATCAGAGGATCTTCTGGGAGTTGCTCGGATATGAGATAAATAGGGCAGAGAGGCACCGTTATAAGTTCTCTCTGTTGGTGATAGACCTTGACAACTTCAAAAACATCAATGATTCCTATGGCCATGCCTTTGGCGATAAGTATCTTAGGGCTATTGCCGATGCCATCCGAAGTGCCCTAAGACAAGGCGATATACTCGGCAGGTATGGCGGTGATGAGTTTGCAGTGGTGCTTCCAGAGGCAGACGAGGAGCAGGGCTTTTCCGTAGCCACAAGGATCAGGGAATACATAGACAGCACCACCCTTACCACCCCCGATGGTGGAGGAGTTAAAGCGACGGCCTCTGTAGGGCTTGCCGTATTCCCTACTCATGCTGCTAATGCAAAGGACCTCTTTATCTTTGCCGATAGCATGATGTATAGGGCAAAGCAGCAAGGTAAAAACACGGTACTGGCACCAACCGCAGAGGATGTGATGGAGGTCTTTAAGAAGACCTCCGATATGACCCTGATGGTAATTAAGGCCATAGAAGAAAGGGCAGTGATACCCTTCTACCAGCCTATTGTGAACCTATCTACTAATGATATTGAGGCACTTGAGGTACTAAGCAGGATTAGGTACAAAGACCAGATATTCAGTGCCTCTGAGTTCATTGAGATTGCAGAAAAGACAGGCATGGTAAATCGGCTTGACCATGACCTCATTGAAAAGGTATTTCATGCCCTTTCAGAGACTGACTTTAAGTGGCTCGTTTTTATCAACCTCTCACCTAAGTCTCTCATTCTCAAAGACTTTATAGCAGTGGTGGTTAAACATGCTATACAGCATGGTATAGACTTCAGTAGAATCGTCTTTGAGCTAAAGGAAAGGGACATTATAAAGAACCTCTCGCTAGTAGAGAAGTTTGCCTATGACCTCCATTTACAGGGCTTTAAGTTTGCTGTTGATGACTTTGGTTCAGGCTATTCTCTGTTCAGGTATATTCGTAACCTTCCTATAGATTTTGTCAAGATTGACGAGACCTTCATAAAACGGCTTGCAATTGACCCAAAAGACTATGCCTTTGTCAAGTCCATATCCTTATTTTGTAAGGACTTGGGTATTAAGACCGTGGCGGAGTCTATTGAAGAGTCCACTGTACATGAAAAGGCAAGGCTTGTGGGGGTGGATTATGGACAGGGCTTCTATATAGGCCCGCCCTCAGAGGATATGCCTACTAACACAAAGGGACAGGTTTGAGGAGGTTCAAGTTAAACATAGGGTTAAAGATGGCCCTGTTGTGTTCTTTTGGGCTCTTTGTGATCCTCAGTGTGCTCTTTCACTTCAGTTTCAACACTATTGAAGACAACCTGTTGGATATCATAAAACAGGGTAACAACCAAGACATTTACAAGACAGAGTCTATCAAAAGGGCCTTATTCAATAATAGGCTACTCTTTGTCTTCTCAACTATTACCTCTATCGTACTTTCAGTGGGTGTGGTGATGTTCATTTTCAATAGGCTTGCAAAGAGACCCCTCAATTCTATAATAAAGGCCATTGAGACGGTAGAGGGGGGGGATGTAAAGGCCCATGTGCCTGTGCATGGCAGTGACGAGTTTGCAGTGCTCAGCAGAAAATTCAACCACATGATAGACACCATCTCGGCCATGCAAAACAAGATCATAGAGGAGTACATCAATGAAAAGATCCTCGTAGTGGACAGTATCTCTGTAGGGGTTGTGGTGGTTGACTATGATAGGAAGGTCCTGTTTGCCAATCAGGCAGCCCTCAGGCTCTTTAATAAGTCCTTTGAAGAGTTTGTAAATGTGGAATTCCCCTACGCCATCACACCAGGGGTCATTAAAGAATACCAGATCAGGAGCCCTGCGGGTATGCCTGTTGTGATTGAAATGAGGTCTCAGTCTATTGAATGGCAAAAGGCCCCTGCCTATCTGGTCTGCATGATAGATGTGACAAGACTAAAGTCTGCAGAGCGTCAACTGAGGGAGGCAAAGGAGAAGGCAGAGGCCGCAACAGTGGCCAAGAGCCTCTTTTTGGCCAACATGAGCCATGAGATACGTACCCCTATGAATGCCATTATGGGGATGACAGACATAGTGCTTAGTACAGATCTCAATGAGGACCAACAGAGTTATATCCATGCTATAAGGACTGCCGCTGATAACTTACTTAAGATCATTAACGATATCCTTGACCTATCTAAGATTGAATCGGGCAAGATGGTGCTTGAGTGCACACCTTTCAATCTTGAGGCCATAGTACAGGAGACGATGTCTATCTTTTGGAATCAGGCAAACAAAAAGGGGCTAAACTTTTACAAAGAGATAGAGCATGATGTGCCCATGAACTTAAGGGGTGATCCCCTTAGGCTAAAACAGGTGATATTTAATCTCCTGAGCAATGCCATCAAGTTTACTGAAAAGGGTGAGGTAGTGCTCACCATAAAAAAGGTAAGGGAGCAAAGCGGTGGCAGATACCATATCTCTCAGGCCGACAGGGACAGCAACAAGGTTATGCTCCTTTTCTGTGTTAGAGATACAGGGATTGGCATACCCTATGCCCTTCAGGAGAGGGTCTTTGACTCCTTCACACAGGCCGATAACACCATCACCAGGCGATACGGAGGCACTGGTTTGGGACTAACTATATGCAAAGAGATAGTGAGGCTTATGAAGGGTGCTATTTGGGTGGATAGTGAGTATGGAAAGGGCAGTAGTTTCTATTTCACTGCCCTATTTGGGATGGAAGATAGGCCCTGTGTGGGTACGGAACCATCACAGGGTGAGACCCTTAAGGCTGAGGCCCTATCATGGCCTGACAAGATAAGGATATTGGTGGCCGAAGACGACCGATTAAACCAAAAGGTTATGTCTATGATGCTCAACAAGTATGGGCTTGATTATGTGATCGTGGAAAATGGCAGGCAGGTCATGGAGGAATTAGAAAGGGGCCACTATGACCTAATCTTAATGGATGTGCAGATGCCAGAGATGGATGGCCTTGAGGCCACGAGGCTCATTAGGACCTCAAGCTCTGGGGCCTTTGACCCCAAGATCCCCATTGTGGCCGTGACTGCCTTTGCCATGAAGGAGGATGTAGAGAGGTGTATCAGCGCCGGTATGGATGAATATATAAGCAAGCCCATTAAGGCCGATCGGCTTATGGAGGTCATAAACAGGGTTCTCAAAAAGGGGGCATAGTCTCTACTTTATCAGGTTCAAAAAGGTCTCAAGGATAACTGATAATTGGCGCAGATAAGTAGGCAAAAAGTCTCACATCCTAAAGATCTATATAAGCTCGTAGCCCTTTTGCTGATTGAGAACATCAATTAACAGTTCCTTATGTCGCAGTGCTATAGTATGAGTGTTGACAAATCCAACCATTAAAACCACAATATCCCTACCATGAAAAAGAAACTACCAATCGGCATTAGTAGCCTAAGTAAGATGCTCCAAGAGGGCTATGTCTATGTGGACAAGACCCGCTATGTCTATGAACTCGTCAACACAGGTGTTTATTACTTCCTTAGCCGTCCCCGCAGATTTGGTAAGAGCCTGTTTGTGGATACATTAAAAGAGGCCTTTGAGGGTAATAAGGAGTTATTCAAAGGCCTATGGCTATATGACCATTGGGATTGGAATAAGAGGTATCCAGTGATACACATCTCTTTTGGTAGTGGTGTATTAAAAAACAGGGCAGAGTTAGACAGGAGGATAATCAGGGTCT
>Ga0308419_1002198_pt1 | contig 12684 bp, 8 predicted proteins | sample HotsprSampleMS50_FD_203674 | JGI IMG/M metagenome (GOLD analysis project Ga0308419, IMG submission 203674) | Hot spring phototrophic mat microbial communities from Mushroom Spring, Yellowstone National Park, Wyoming, United States - 20090730_MS50 ... | reverse complement strand
CAGTAGCTGTTTGCGCTCATCAGATGTCAAAGTGACAATCCATTTTTTGTGTGACATGGCTTGCCTCCGCGGGCATTGTCGCCGATCACGGCAAACCGGTCAACAAAACACTGTTGGACTAATAGTACAATTGCCAAATCCTGGCGATTTGAGTCAGGCAACAGGGCAATCAACTATTCAAAAGGAGAGAGATGAATCGACTGAAAGTCAATCAGCCGGCGGAGCCGGCGTCATCTATTGTGGTCGATCAGGCTGCGGAGCGCAGCTTCATCATGAAAGTGTATGGCTGGATGGCGCTGGCGCTGGCAATCACCGGCCTGGTCGCCACCGCCACCGCGCAGAATCCGGCCTACCTCGAGCCGTTGCTCTCCGGTCCCGGCATACTCATGTTGATCTTTGGGCAGTTGGGTCTGGTGATCGTCCTCAGCCTGCTCATTCGCCGGCTGAGCGCAGGGATGGCCACCGTGCTGTTCCTCGTCTACTCCATCACCGTTGGCATCACTTTCTCGTTTCTGTTCTACGTCTACACCGCCGAGTCGATCGGACAGGTGTTCTTCATCACCGCCGGCACATTCGCGCTGGTCAGCGCCTATGGCCTGGTCACCCAGCGCGATCTGACCAGCCTGGGCAGCCTGGCCTTCATGGGGTTGATCGGCGTCATCCTGGCTTCGCTCGTCAACCTGTTTCTGCAAAGCGAAGCGCTGATGTGGGCGGTCACCTACGTTGGCGTCGCTGTGTTCGTGGGCCTGATCGCCTATGACACACAGCGCATCAAACGCATGGCGCATGGCATTGGCGAAGATGGCGCCGTGCAGCGCAAGGCAGCCATCATTGGCGCGCTGGCGCTCTACCTGGATTTCATCAACCTCTTCATCCGGCTGCTGCGCATCTTCGGCCAGCGGCGCTGACCCCCCGCCCGTTCGACATTCCCGGAATCTTGAAGATTCCGGGAATGTTTTTAACGACCATGCAGGCTGGCGTCTTTGACCAGCCCTCCTTCCATCTTCTCCAGAGGCGCGGTCGGGCCATTGGCGGAGCGGGTGAACTGTGACACAAGGGTGGGCGCAGCCCAGCGCGCCGCATTGGCGATGACCTTGCGCACATTCTCGTCGTAGTAGGTGGGATAGGTCTCGTGGCCGGGGCGGAAGTAGAACACTTTGCCCATGCCGCGATGCCAGCAACACCCACTGCGGAACACTTCGCCGCCGGTGAACCAGCTCACGAACACGAGTTCGTCCGGCTGTGGAATGCCGAAGTACTCGCCGTACATCTCTTCCTCAGGCAGCTCAAAAAAGTCTGGCAGGCCCTGGGCGATGGGATGGCCGGGGTTGACCACCCACAGGCGCTCCTTGTCGTGCGCCTCGCGCCAGCGCAACGAGCAGTCTGTGCCCATCAGTCTCTTGAACGGCTTGGAGAAATGGCCGGAGTGCAGCACGATCAGGCCCATGCCGTCCCACACACGTTTGACAACCTTTTCGACGATGTCATCGCGCACATCGCCGTGGGCCATGTGCCCCCACCAGGTCAGCACATGTGTGCTGTTGAGCACGGCGTCGGTCAGGCCATGCTCCGGCTCGTCCAGCGTCGCAGTGCGAACCTTAAAGTCCGGATAAGCCTGCAAGCCCTCGGCGATCGTCACGTGCATCCCCCTGGGGTACACGTCAGACACGGCCTTGTGCGTCTTTTCGTGGCGATACTCGCCCCAAACGGTCACATTGATCTGGCTCATGAGATGAATCAACCTCCTGCAGGAATGTCAGGAGATTGTATGCCAGAAGACTTATTCCTCAAGCGTCGAGAGATCGCCTTCCGGCAGCCCCTGCGCTCTGGCTTTCAGCACCCGGCGCATAATCTTGCCGCTGCGCGTCTTGGGCAGCCTGGGCACAAACTCAATGTGCTCCGGCTTGGCGATAGGGCCAAGCTCGCGGCCCACATGCTGGCGCAATTCCTCGGCCAGTTTCTCCGAGGGTTCGTAGCCGGCGCGCAGAATGGCAAAGGCATGAATGGCGTTGCCCTTGATCTCGTGCGGCAGGCCGATGGCGGCCGCTTCGGCCACGGCTGGATGCGACACCAGCGCGCTTTCGATTTCAGCCGTGCCCAGCCGGTAGCCGCTTACCTTGATCACATCATCCACACGACCAATGATCCAGAAATAGCCGTCCTCGTCCACGCGCGCAGAGTCGCCGGTGAAATACTTGCCGGGGTATTTCGACCAGTAGGTGTTGATGTAGCGGTCGGGGTCGTTGTAGATCGTGCGCATCATCGATGGCCAGGGCGTGGTGATGACCAGATAACCCTCCTCGTTGGGTTTGACCGGGTTGCCGTGTTCATCCAGCACCTCGGCTTTGATGCCAAAGAAGGGTCGCGTGCCGCTGCCTGGCTTGAGGGGCACCACCGGCGTCGGCGCGATCATGAAGGCGCCGGTCTCGGTCTGCCACCAGGTGTCCATGATCGGGCAGCGTTCCTTGCCAATGTTCTTGTAGTACCAGCGCCAGGCTTCGGGGTTGATCGGCTCACCGACGCTGCCCAGCAAACGCAGGGACGACAGATCGCGCCGGTTGGGCCAGGCCTCGCCGAAGCGCATCAGCCCGCGAATGGCCGTGGGCGCCGTATACAGAATGGTAACGCCATACTTCTCGACGATGCTCCACCAGCGGTCGGGATATGGATAGGTCGGGGCGCCCTCGTAAATAATGCTGGTGGCGCCGAGCATGAGCGGGCCATAGACGATGTACGAGTGACCGGTGATCCAGCCGGGATCGGCAGCGCACCAGTAGCGATCCTCGTCGGAAAGGTCAAACACATACTTCAGCGTGGCATACACCCCGACACTATAGCCGCCGTGCGTGTGCACGATCGCTTTGGGCTTACCGGTGGTGCCGGAGGTGTACAACAGAAACAGCATATCCTCGGCGTCCATCTGCTCGGTCTCGCACCTGGGGCTGGCGACCGGCAGATTCATCAGCTCGTGCCACCAGTAGTCGCGGCCTTCCTCCATGTTCACCGGCTTGCCGGTGCGCTTATAGACCACCACTGTCTCCACCACCGCCGTGCGCTTCAACGCTTCGTCCACAATGCCTTTCAGATCAACGACCTTGCCGTTGAGAAAAGCGCCATCGCAGGTGATGAGCACGCGGCTCTGCGAGTCCTCGATGCGGCCATGCAGCGCCTCGACCGAGAAGCCGCCATAGACCACCGAATGCACCGCACCGATCTTAGCGCAGGCCAGCATGGCGATCGGCAGTTCCAGCACGCGGCCCATGTAGATGGTGACTCGGTCGCCCTTCTTGACGCCCAGCGCCTTGAGCACATTGGCGAATTTGCTCACCTCGCGGTTGAGCGCGAAGTATGAAATGCTGCGCTCGCTGCCGTCCTCACCCTGCCAGATGTACGCCAGCTTGTTCTTGCGGTGGGTGTGCAAATGCCGGTCGATGGCGTTGTGGATGATGTTGGTCTTGCCGCCGACGAACCATTTGTAGAACGGCTTGTTCGAGTCATCGAGCACGGTGTGCCAGCGTTGATACCAGCCCAGTTCATCGGCCCGTTCAGCCCAAAACCGCTCTGGATGTTTGGCGGCGTATTCGGCCAATGCATCCCAGTCCTTGACATGCGCGCGGGCGATCACTTCGGTGGAGGGGTAGTAGATTTCAGCCGTATTTTTCGCCATCGATTCCGGGGCAGCCACAGTGATTGAATCTGACATCGCCATCTTCTCCTTCCAGCGCAACCGTTCACAGAATTTGACAGGCCGAATTATATGTGGGGGCAGACGCGCGAACATCCCGCCAAAATTCAGCGCGCGACTGAACGACAATCGCGGCTACAATGCGCTTTGAGAATCCATGAGCCAGATCACCACCTCAGCCGGCGCCATCTCGGTTTCAGCCGATGAAGCCATATCGCACATCGAGAGCGGCATGCGCGTGTTCCTCACCGGCAATTGCAGCTTTCCCAGAGAACTCATGGCGGCGCTGGTGTGTCGCGCTCCGCAACTGGAAAATGTCGAGATCGTGCAGGTGTTGACGGTCGGCAACGCCGACTACGTCGCGCCCGGCTTGCAGCGCCACCTGCGCGTGAACACACTGTTCATCAGCGAGAACGTGCGCAGCGCCGTGAACGACGGGCGGGCCGACTTCACGCCCTGCCGGCTGAGCGAAATCCCGCTGCTGTGGAAGCGCGGCGTGCTGCCGCTCGACGCGGCATTCATTCACGTCTCGCCGCCGGATGAGCACGGCTACTGCTCCTACGGCGTCGAGGTCGGCGTCACCAAAGCTGCCGCCGAATCCGCCCGGCTGGTGATCGCCGAAGTCAACCCGCACATGCCCCGCACGCTGGGCGACAGCTTCATCCACATCTCGAAGATCGATTACTGCGTGCATGTGGACTACGATCTGCCCGAGTTCGGCAGCGCCGAAAGCAGCCCGCTGTATCAGCAGATCGGTTTTCACATCGCCAACATGATCGACGACGGCGACTGCCTGCAACTCGGCATCGGCGCCATCCCGAACAGCGTGCTGTCGTATCTCAAGCATCGCAAGGATCTGGGCATCCACACCGAGATGTTTTCCGACGGCGTCATCGAGCTGGTGCAAAGCGGCGTCATCACCGGCGCGCGCAAGAATCTGCATCCGGGCAAGATCATCGCCGGCTTCTGCCTGGGCAGCCGGCGCCTGTACACCTTCATCGACAACAATCCGTTCATCGAGTTCAGGCCCACCGAGTACGTGAACGATCCCTTCCTCATCGCTCAAAACGATCATATGGTGGCCATCAACTCGGCCATTGAAGTCGATCTCACCGGCCAGGTGTGCGCCGACAGCATCGGGACGCGGCTGTACAGCGGCGTGGGCGGACAACTGGACTTCATACGCGGGGCGGCGCACAGCAAAGGCGGCAAGCCCATCATCGCCCTGCCCAGCAGCGCGGCGCTGAAAGACGGCTCGGTGGTGAGCAAGATCGTGGCAACGCTGAAGCCGGGGGCCGGGGTCACCACAACGCGCAACGACGTGCATTACATCGTCACCGAGTATGGCGTGGCCGACCTGTACGGCAAGACGATCCGGCAACGCGCCCGCGCGCTGGTGGACATCGCCCATCCGGCCTTTCGCGAAGGGCTGGAGCGCGCCGCGCACGACCTGCGCTATCTGTGATCGGGCGCGCCCTGGTTGTCTTCCTGAGGCGAACCATCCGCCGGCGCGCGGACAAACCGCACGCGGGCGACGCGCAATTTGTCCATCTCTTCCACCCGCAGCCATGCCCGGTCGCCTTCGGCTTGCACTTCGTCGCCGGGCCTGGGGATGCGGCCCAGCCGGGTCATGATGTAACCGCCCACCGTCTCAAAATGCTCGTCTCGCAATTGCAGACCCAGCGCCTCGTTCACATCGTTGAGACTGGCCAGACCGTTGATTAGCGCGCTGCCATCGGGCGCCATTTGAATATCCGGCATGCGATCCGCCGGCGGCTCGCCAACTTCACCCACAATCTCCGCCAACAAATCGCCCAGCGTCACCAGGCCGGCCGTGCCGCCATACTCGTCCAGCACGATGGCCATGGATTGCCGATGGCGGCGAAACTGCTGAAGCAACTCGTCGGCGCGCTGGGAATCCGGCACGAAGAAGGCCGGGCGCATCAACTGCCGGACGGTCATGTTGCCCGCGCCTGGCAACAGCGCGCGCATCATGTCTTTGCTGTGCAACACCCCCACGATGTTGTCGAGCGAATCCTGATACACCGGCAACTGACTGTGCGGGTGCGCCGACAGCAATTGCGCCACGCTCTCCAGCGGCGAATCGACATCCACACACACCAACTCCGTGCGCGGCACCATCACTTCGCGCGCCGCCAGATCGCCGAACGAGAACACCGCGTCGAGCATATCGCGCTGATCGGATTCGATCAGGCCGCCTTTCTGGCTGGCCGCCACCAACATGCGCAACTCATCGACCGAGTACAGTCGCTCGTCCGCCATGTCCGGGCTGTAACCCAGAATACGCAACACGAGGCGCGACGCGCTTTTTAACAGCCAGATGGCCGGGCGCAACAACCCGGCCAGCGTGTTCATGGGCGCAACCACGATCAGCGCAATCCGCTCCGCCGATCGCAGGGTGATCGAGCGCGGCACCAACTCGGCCAACACAATCTGGAAGAACGAGGCGATGAACAGGCCGATCAGGCCGCCCATGACCGCCGCCAGGCCGGACAACCAGGGCGGCGCAATGCCGCCCAGCAAGTAGGTGAACACCTGGGTGAAGGCCGGCTCGCTGACGACGCCTATCGCCACCGACGTGAGAGTCACGCCAATCTGGGTGGCGGCAAAGAAGCGATCGGGGTCCTCCATGACGCGCAAGACCACGCGCGCGCCGGCGTTGCCACGATCCGCCAGCTCCGCAATGCGCGTCTTGCGCGACACCGCCAGGCTGTACTCGGCAAACACAAAGAAGGCGTTGATGGCGATGAGAATAAAGAGACTGGCGATGCCAACGCCAACACTCACACTATCCATCAGGCGCCACCGCGCATGCCGCGAACGCTATAATCCCATGCCGGTGTTCGCCTCAACGCATTGTCAGGATCCGGCTCTGGCACGTCTTGACTCATGCGGACATTCTAGCGGATTCACCACCAGCCGCCGATGAGAAAACGAAAAGGCGTCTACCAGGCGCTCGACGCCGCCGGCAATGTGATTTCGGACGAGCGCTGGCAAATGTGGCTGCCGGATGGCGCTTCCGCCGGCAACGGCCTGTGGCAGATCGAATCGGAAGTAACCCGCATCGCGCCCTTCCCCCACCCGCGCATCGAGTCGCTGGCGGCGCAACTGGTTAGCGTGGGCGACGGCCCAATCGCCTGGCACGCGCTTTCCATCCACACACGAGACGGGGCGATTGAGGCCGGCGTGCGCTTCGAGAAAGACGCTGCCGGCCAGGACTGCGCCCGATTCTGCTGGCGCCGCCACCAACAGAGCTGGCAGCGCCAGTGCGTCTGGAGAGCAGATTGTGAAATCGGTTACAATTCCGCCCTGTTTGGCGCGGCGGCGGTGTGGCGAAGCCGGCTGCGCCCGGGTGAATCGCGGATCATCACAATGATCGACATCGACGCCGTGACCCTTGAGCCTCTGCCGGCGCAGCAAAGCTGGTCGCATCGGGGATTCGAGGCGCTGGACACGCCACTCGGACGCCTGAGCCTGGCGCGCTATGAATTCGGCCCGGCCGGGGCGGCGACGCCGGGCCGGCTGTGGTGCGACGAGGACGGCGTGGTCTACGCTTACACCGCTGCGGATGGCAGCGGTTTCCGACTGGCCGCGGTAAACGCAAAGCAGACATGATCGTGGCGTTGTTGATGGACGGTGGAATGAACTCATGACCTGGAATGACCTCGTTACAGTGCTCCCCCCTCTTGTTCTGATCGTCGGCGGCATCGTGATTCTGATAGCCGACTTGTTCGTTCCCGCCGGCAGAAAAGCTGTCACAGGCTGGGCATCCTTCGCGCCGTTCCTTCTGGCGCTGCTTGCGGTGTTTGCGCTCTGGGGGCAGACCGGCGCGGCGTTCAACGGCATGGCAAGTCTGGACGGGTACGCGCTGTTCCTGGACGCGCTGTTCGCCAGCGTGGGCATTGCGACGCTGGCGTTCGCCCTGCGCTACAACCAGTCGCGCGGCATTCAGCGCGGTGAGTTCTACCCGTTGCTCCTGTTTGCCGCCAGCGGCATGATGTTGATGGGCCACGCGACGAACCTGCTGATTGTGTTCATCGCGCTCGAACTGCTGTCGATACCGCTATATATCCTGTGCGGCATCGCCCGGGGCGCCGTGCAAAGCCAGGAATCGGCGCTGAAGTATTTCCTGCTCGGCGCGTTTGCGTCGGGTTTCGTGGCGTATGGCATCGCCCTGGTGTATGGCGCAACCGGCACATTCGACCTGAACGCCCTCGCGCAGATCATCGCAGCCAGACAATACACCGACGCCATTGTGCTGTATGCCGGCGCCAGTCTCATCCTGGCCGGGTTGGGATTTAAGGTGGCCGCCGCGCCGTTTCACATGTGGGTGCCCGATGTCTACGAAGGCGCGCCGACCAGCGTCACCGGCTTCATGGCTGCCGCAACCAAAGCCGCCGGCTTCGCGGCGGTGGGGCGCGTGTTCCTGTTTGGCATGGGCGACCTGATCGCGCTGTGGCAGCCGGTCGTAGCCGTCATCGCCGCGCTGACAATGATCGTGGGCAATGTGGCTGCGCTGGCCCAGACCAATCTCAAGCGGATGCTGGCCTATTCAAGCATTGCGCACGCCGGCTACGCGCTGGTGGGCATTGCCGCCGGAGGCCAGGCCGGCGCTTCGAGTGTGCTGTTCTATCTGGCAGCCTACGCCGCGACGACGCTGGCCGCATTCGCCGTCATGACCGTGATGAGCGCGCCCGAAAGCGAAGATCAATCCATCGACGCATACACCGGCCTGATTCACCGCCGGCCGTTGCTGGCAGTGACACTGGCCATCGCCATGCTGTCGCTCACCGGAATCCCGCCGCTGGCCGGGTTCGCCGGCAAGTACTTCCTGTTCGAGGCCGCCATCCGCTCCGGCCTGATCTGGCTGGCGCTGATCGGCGCGCTGACCAGCGTGGTTTCAGCGGGCTATTACCTGCGGGTGGTTGTTGTGATGTTCATGCGCGAGCCAGGCGCAGAGACGCCGCCGCTGAGCGTTGCCGGCCCGGCCCGAACGGCGGCGATCGTGGCAACGTCCTTCCTGACAATCATCATCGGCATCCTGCCGGCGCCGCTGCTCGACACAGTCGCGCGGGGCGTGCAACACATGCCGCGCTAGGCGCGCGCCTGGGGCGCGCGCCCAACCCTCACCCCATACAATCATGATCCAGAAACTAGAGCCAGCTCAACTGCGGCGCGCCGTTGATCCCGCCTCGCTGGGAATCGACACGACTGAATGTATCGAGCCAAGCAACACCATCATCGGGCAGCATCGCGCCGTGCGGGCGCTGGAATTCGGCCTGGGCATCCAACAAATCGGTTACCACATCTACGTGGCCGGCCCGCCCGGCATGGGCAAAATGAGCGCCATCCGCAATTTTCTGGACCAACTCGCCCGCAGCCAGGAGACGCCGCCCGATTGGTGCTACATCAACAACTTCGACGACCCATACCAGCCCAGGGCGATCCGGCTGCCGCCCGGCGCTGGCCGCCAGCTCCAGCACGACGTGAAGACGCTGATCGAGCAGGTGCGGCGGGGCATCCCGAAAACTTTCGAGAGCGAGGAATACAGCGCCAAGCGCGACGCCATCATCAAGGCGCTGGAACAACAACGCGAGGCGTTGTTCCAGGAGTTGAACGACAAGGCGACACAGGCCGGCTTCACCATCCAGGCGACGCAGATGGGGATCGCCATCATTCCCGTGCTGAGCGGACGCCCGCTCACCGACGCGGAGTTTCAGGCCCTGCCGCCGGCTGCGCGCGAAGACTTTCAGCGCCGGCGCGAGGCCATTCAGGAGCAACTCAAGGCCACGATGAAACAGGGCCGCGCTCTGGAGCGCAAGACCCAGGAAGCGCTGGCCGAACTCGACCGGCAGGCAGCCATGTACGCCGTCGGCGAATCCATCGACGATTTGATCGAGAAGTACAACGGCCAGCCCGACGTCACGGCCTATCTCAACGCCCTGCGCCAGGATATCGTCGACAACATCGACCTGTTCAAACCCGGTCAGTCGCCCGAAGAGGGCCAGCAGCCCATGCCGGCCTGGCAGCGCGGCTTGCCGTTCCGCAAGTACGAGGTCAATGTCATCGTCGATCACGGCAAGATGGAAGGCGCGCCGCTGGTTGTGCTGTTGAACCCGACCTACAACAATCTGTTTGGCCGCATCGAGAAAGAGACTCAGTACGGCGCGCTGTACACCGACTTCACCATGGTGAAGGCCGGCGCCCTGCATCAGGCCAACGGCGGCTACCTGGTCATCCCGATCGAGGATCTGCTCAGCTCGCCCTTCAGTTGGGAGAGCCTGAAGCGCGCCCTGCGCAGCCGGCAGATCGAGATCGAAGAGCCGGGGGAGTTGATCGGCTACGTCACAGCCAAAAGCCTGCGCCCGCAACCCGTCCCGCTCGACATCAAGGTGATTCTGATCGGGCCGCCCCGGTTGTACTACCTGCTGCACGCCTATGACAGCGACTTTCCGGAGTTGTTCCGGGTCAAGGCCGATTTCGACACCCGCATGCCGCGCACCGACGAGAACGCGCGCGACTTCCTGAGCGTGGTGTGCCGGCTGTGCACCAACGAAAACTTGAACCACCTCGACAGCAGCGCGATGGCCAAATTGCTTGAATACGCCTCGCGCCTGGCAGACGACCAGGAGAAGCTGTCAACGCATTTCGGCGCAGTGGCCGATGTCGTGCGCGAGGCGCACTACTGGTCGCAGCAGGCCAACTCGCCCCGCATCACCGCCGAGCACATCCGGCAGGCGCTGGAAGAAAAGGTCTACCGCTCGAATCTGGTGCAGCAGCGCATCCAGGAGATGATTGCCCAGGGCACGATTTTGATCGACACCACCGGCGCGCGCGTCGGACAGATCAACGGCTTGTCCGTCATCGACCTCGGCGACTATGAGTTTGGCGAGCCGGGGCGAATCACAGCCAGCGTGGGGCCGGGGCACGAAGGCATCGTCGATATCGAGCGACAGGTGGCGCTGGGCGGGCCGATCCACACGAAGGGCGTGCTCATCCTGCAGGGGTATCTGCGGCAGAAGTATTTGCGCGACCGCTCGTTGAGCCTGTCGGCGCGACTGGTGTTCGAGCAGAGCTACGACCTGGTCGATGGCGACAGCGCCAGCAGCACGGAGTTGTACGCCATCCTGTCCGCACTGTCGCAATATCCGCTCAAGCAAGGCATCGCCGTCACCGGCTCGGTCGATCAGCACGGCAGGGTGCAGGCCATTGGCGGCGTCAACGCCAAGATCGAAGGCTTCTTCGACGTGTGCAAAGCCAGGGGCCTGACAGGAGATCAGGGCGTGCTGATCCCGGCCAGCAATGTGCGCGACTTGATGCTGCGCGAGGATGTCGTGGAGGCTGTGGCCAACGGGCAATTCCACATCTGGTCAGCCGAGACAATCGATGAGGGCATCGAGCTGCTCACCGGCGTGCCGGCCGGCGCGCGCATGGAGAATGGGCGGTTCGCCGAGGGCACCGTCAATGCGCGGGTGGAACAGCGGCTGCGCGAACTGGCCGAAGCGCGCTGATTGACATCACGAGCCGGATTGAGGCCAGACGCGCAGGCCGGCTCACTTCGCGCGCAGGCTGACCTGCGCGTTGCTCAGAGTCACCAGCCCGGCTTCGTTGTCCACCCGCACGCGCACCTCGCCCGCCGGCGACACATACGCGCCGCGCACAATGGCCTGTCCACTAGATGAATTGCCCTCTGTGATTACCTGGGTATAGGCGCGCGCCTGCCAGTCGTACAGCCAGAAGGTCGTGTCGCGCAAATCCGACAGCCGGGTCGATCCGCTGAACTCATACTCGAACACAACGGTCAGCGGGCCGGTAGTGCGCAGTCCGAGCCAGGGGGAGAAGCCCAACACATGCCGCCCCGGCGACAGATTCAACCCCGAGTCGGTCAGGCGCGCGCTCGATGAGGTCGCCCGAATCTCCCAGGCAAACACATCCGGCGGCGCCACAACTTCCGGCGCATCTCCCCTTCTGACATCGATCAAATAGGGCTGAACCGGCAGCCGCCAGACCCGCAGCCCGCAATCGGTGTAGCTGGCGCCCTCAGCCCCGGTGCCAGAGCGGTCGGCCGGCTCCCAGCAGGCCAGATTGACGCCCTGCCCCAGCCGGTCCCAGGGTTGGCCAAACAGGGCGAATACGAGATTGCCTTCTGCAGCGGCGCGCATGGCGTCCTGGCCATAGTCACGCCAGCCGATCAGCATATCCACGACCCTGGCACCAGCCATGTCGAACGGCTCGCGAAGGGCAAGCGGCGCGCGGCTCGCCGGGGGTGACGTCCGCCGCGCGCCAACGAATGATGTGTAACTCGCGCTGATCTGCGATTGAGCCAGACGCATCACCGGCTGCGGCCGGTTCAGATACAGCCGCGCCTCCACAGGCGCCCGCTGATTCGGGCCGATGTCGCCGATCGCCGCATAATCGCGCCCGACCACCAGCACACACCCGGACAGGGCCGCGTTGCTGGCGTTGAGGATGTCGCCAGTGATGCGCGCCGGATCGGAGGCCGACTGGCCGGGCACAAACCTTAAGTCCGCCTCCACATCCGGCAGGCCGGCTTCGCCACGGGTGTAGAACGCGCGCACATCGGTGCTGCCAACCTCCAGGCCCTGCAATCGATCCGGGTCGCCATAGGCCAGTGTCACGCCCCTGGCAGAGGCGGCATCTGCGCCGGAAGTCGGTCCGACCTCGCGCGCCAGGCCCCGGCCTAACCCCACATCCAGCGTCATCCGTCTTGGCGCATAGACCCCGACCACCGAATGCGCCGCCGCGCCGGCGCGCCCGGCGGCGCGTCCAGTCTCGTCCAACCGGGCGTCACCCAGAACAACGCTCAGCCGGTGGATCTGCGGCTCGTTGCCCCGCAAGCGAAACCCGGTTGCCAGGCCCAACACGGTGAATGCCGTCACCAGAACGGGAATCGATATCCAGGCCAGTTCGGGCCTGTGCAAGCGGCGCAACACCATGAAATTGAGCGGGCCAAGGCA
>Ga0308419_1002193_pt1 | contig 12700 bp, 9 predicted proteins | sample HotsprSampleMS50_FD_203674 | JGI IMG/M metagenome (GOLD analysis project Ga0308419, IMG submission 203674) | Hot spring phototrophic mat microbial communities from Mushroom Spring, Yellowstone National Park, Wyoming, United States - 20090730_MS50 ... | reverse complement strand
CCTGCTCAGCAAAGACCCCGTAGGCACCCAGCAGAAGTACCCCAATCTCTATCAGGATACCTACAGCGCCATCCGAAAATGCCGAGAGTTAGATGCCAAAAAAGAATATGAACAGGATATCAAACTCCTCTCAGTCCAGTCAGCCAGTATTCTTTATCTCAAAGGCTTTGAGCTCTTCCAGAAGGAGCAGCTGCCCCAGGCTCGGGAATATCTCACTTGGGCCACAGAACTTTATGAAATCGTAGGACAAAAGGACTTTTTTCCGCCGATAGCCCTACGGGGACTGGTAAATGTTCAACTTCGAGACACGAATGCGGCGCTCGCCGACCTGGAAAAAGCCCTCGCGCTCTCTAAAGCCAAGCCTATGAAAGAAGCCGAGCAACTGCTGCCTTTCATTTACATGGCGCTTATCAATATTTACGGAGGTCGGGGCCAAGGCGAAAAAGCTATTACCCTCGCCAATGAGGCCCGGTCTAAGTTCCCTACCGATGAAAATATCCGACGAGCAGAGCTCAACCTTTACCTGCAAAATCCTGCCCTTCACGATGAGGCCCTCAAACAATTCGGCGCAGAGTTAGAGAAAAACCCCAATAATGAAATGTACCTCCTTATTTATGCACAGCTCTTAGAAAGAAAGAATCCCGACTCGGCCGCGGTGTATTACAAGCGGGTTTTAGGCATTAATCCGAATAATGTGAATGCCAATTACAACCTCGGCGCCTATTATGTAAATCAAGCGGCCGAACTTGCTCAAAAGTATAACGAAGCCAAGAGTGAAGACCAGCAAAAAGTGCTGTATAACCAGATGCAGGAGAAATTCCGGGAGTCGCTCCCTTACTTAGAGAAGGCGCATGAAGCCCTGCCCACCGACTTGGCGCTTCTGCAAAGCCTGATTCAGGTTACTACCTACCTCAATATGGACGACAAGGCTAAGGAGTATCTCCGGAAAAAAGAAGCACTCACCTCCTCAAAAGGAAAATAAATCAAGCGTATGAGAAACTTAGCGATAGGACTACTTTTTTTCGCCATCATTTGGGCGCAGCAGCCTGCCAGTCAGGCGCAAGAGCCGGAACCGGCAACGCAGCTACCAGGTGGAGCCACGATCGTGTACAGCCTCGGTGACCTGGAAAAAATGGACAAGATAGAGCTGACGCGGATTTACATCTCCAAGCTCACCCGGCTCTATCGGATTTTGGAGTACCTCCCCTTTGCGAAGCTGGAGCCCAAGACACCGAATGACCTCAAGATTCCCTCCGTCCCCGCCAATGATAAAGCCATGAGTCAACTCGAAGGGGCCCTGCGAGATTATATCAAAACGACGGAAAGCACGCTCATGACGATAATTCCCTATGCGGATAAGAAGCAGATTATTGATGCGATCTTGTTTTTGCAGGCGGTGACGAATAAAGTCGAGCTGGTAGGGCTGGGCATGAGCCAGCTGATATATTAGAGGGGCTATATTGGATGAGGGGGAGTGGCGCGGCCCCGCTTTTGGCGGGGCCGCGCTGTGCTTTATATTCCCTCGCTGGTGATGCTTACAGCCTGCCCATCACGTAGCAGGGCAGCACCCAGTACGATCACCGTATCGCCGGGTGATAAACCTTCTATGGCGGCTTCCCCCTGTTGAATGCCTAAGAGACGAATGGTCCGCTTGCGGGCTTGGCCCTTATTGTAGAGGTACACGAAACTCGTGGTGTCCTGGGTTTGCACGGCCTCTATGGGCAGCCGGAAGGCATCTGGATAGGAGACTTCGGGCACGGCGGCGAAGGCGGTCATCCCCGGCCGAAGGCGCCCTAAGAGCCGAGGTGGCAGCGCTCGGATATATATGGTGAAAGTTCGGCTGATGGGGTTGATGTTCTCGCTGATCACCGCGATAGGCGCCTCGAACCGCTCGCCGAGGTCCGGTAGCTCGATTTGGATGGGGATTCCAGCCTTGATGAGGCCAGAGAAGCGTTCGGGCACTTCAATTTTGATCTCCCAGGTGCCGCTGCCACTCAGAAGGCGCAGGACAGGCATGCCGGGCATCACGAGCTCGCCGGCCTTTACCAGGATAGCGTCTACACGGCCGGCTTGGGGGGCGCGTATCTGGGCATTCTTGAGCTGCTCTTCCAGTGTCTGAAGGGCAGCTTCGAGAGACTCTTTATTATTTTTTGCTGTGAGGTACTGGACTTCGGAGCCGATGCCTTCCTCGTAGAGTTTTTTCTGCTTTTCGTAGAGGGTTTTTGCGAGGTCTAAGCGGGTACGAAGTTCGACGAGGTTTTTTCGGAGGATTTCGGCGTCCTGCTCAGCGAGGAGCCGTCCGGCTTGGACGTAGTCGCCCTCCTGTACATAAAGCCGCAGGAGTGTGCCAGCGGTTTTAGCCGAGAGGGTGATGGCCTGGCGATTGTCTATGCTGCCCTGGAGGCGAAGGCGCGTTTGGAAGCCCCGATCTTTGAGCACGACGACGGAAACGGGGATAGCCTTCTGCAAGGCAAAGGTGCTGTCTTGGGCGGCTATCTCATTTTCCAGGGCAGTAATTTCCGCTTGTAGCTTGAAAAGCTCTTGGCGGAGCTTTTCCAGGCGGGCTTTTTTGGTTTCTACGCTGCTGTCTGAGGGACGAGAGGCTGAGCAGCCTCCTAAAATCCATGCAGCTAAAACTGCCACACAGGCAAGGTATCGCATCATAGGCATAGGTTTTATTCAGGTTCTGAGAGGAGACCGAGGGCTTTTTGCCAGTCTATGTAGACAGAATGGGCCTCGAGGAGGGCGGTAGTGTAACCCAGCTGGGCCTGCTGGTAAGCGTTTTGGGCCTGGACGGATTCTACGGTGGAGGCAAGGCCGGCCTCTACTTTTTTCTGGGTAGTTTCCAGCACGGTCTGGGCGAGTTCCAAGTTTCGTTTCTGGATGGCGAGGTTTTGTAGGGCGTTGAGGAGCTGGATGCGGGCATTTTGGGCCTCGAGGGTGAGCGCCTGGCGCAGCTGGTAGAGGTCATTTTGGTTTTTGAGGAGCTCTAAGCGGGCCTGGCTGACCTGGCTGGCCTTGCGTAAGCCATCAAAGAGGGGAACTTGCAGTTGAAAGCCGATGAAGGCGATGGGGAACCACCGTTTTTTGGTGTCGAAGAAGTCGAACTCGTTACGTTGGGCCTGGGTAGCGAGGCTGCTGATGAAGACGAGGGAAGGCAGGTAGGCGACCTGGTAGCGGCGGAGGTTGAGCTCGAGGGCGCGGCGCTGGGCGAGGAGAATCTGGTATTCCAGGCGCTGGGCAGGGTCGAAGTTTTGCAGGGAGAGGCTATCTGGCAGAAGGAGCGGGAGCTCGGGCAGGGTGTCGGAGAGGGCAATAGGCTGGTCTAAGGGGTAGCCCATTTGGAGCTTGAGGGTAAGGTAGGCGAGGGCGGTGAGTTCGGCGGCTTTGTTGTATTCGGTCTGGAGGTTGTTGTAGGCGACTTCGAGGCGCTGGTAGTCCAGCTTCTCGGCGAAGCCCGCTTCGTAGAGGCCCTTGGTTTGGCGGAGGGTGGTCTGCAGCTGGTCTAAGTTTTCTTTGAGGAGGCGGAGGCGTTCCTGAGTGATGAGCACGGTGAGGTAGGCTTTTGAGACGGCGGTGATGGTCTCGATGCGGGAGCGCTGGTAGGCGCGGTAGGTGAGTTCCTTCACGGCGCGGGTGGCGGATAGGCCCACGAAGTACGTCCCATCAAAGAGGAGCTGGGTGCCGGTTACCCCAATCTCCAGGTTGTAAGGCACACCGAAACGTATCGGGATGAAGGTGCCCCGCGGCGCCCCAAAAAACTCCCCCGGCACTAAGGAAGTAGGAATCTCTACAAAGTACCGGAGGGTGGTCGTGCTATTTATCTGGGGCAGGCCGGCAGAGCGCACTTCGGCGATCTTCTGGCGGGCAATCTGATAATCTAAGTAGGTGTTTTGCAAGGAGGGGGAATGCGTAAGGGCGTACTGGATGGCGGCTTTCATACTGAAAGTCTGGATGCTTTCTTGGGCGAAAGCGAGCGAGACGAAAACAATAAGGCTATATTGGACGCGAGCGACCATAGGTTTGACGGATGAGGTTTTGGTGTTCGGCGAGGTGCTGGCGACCGCTTTCCGTGGTGAAGCTGTAGAGGAAAAGGAGGGCGGACTCGGCGTAGACTTCGGGGATGGAGCGGCCCACCGCTTGGGCAAAGTCGGGATTGAGAATGACCTGCGTCAGCACGTAGAACATCCACACCGGGATGAAGTCGAGGTCCAGGTCCTTGCGAAAGAGGCCCTGTTGGATGCCGGCATGGAGGTTGGCATGCAGGTTTTTCTGGATGAGGGTGCGGATGCGGGCGAAAAGCTTATCTTGGAGGGTGGGGGCGAGGCGGGGCATCTCTTGGAAAAGGAGGGGGTTGAAGCTGGAGAGCGTATGATAGGCGAAGTTAGCCGTAGCGATGATGGCCAAAAGCGGGTCGGCGGCATGGGCGGCATGGAGCTCGTTTATCTGCTGCTCTATCCGCGAGAGAAAGCGGTCCAGCACCGCTTCTATGAGGGCCTCCTTGGAGGGGAAGTAGTCGTAAAGGGTTTTCTTAGAGATGCCGAGGCGCTCCACCACCTGGTCAAGGGTGGTAGAGCGAATCCCTTGCCGCATGAGCAGCGTCTCGGCCACCTCTAAGATGCGTTCCGACACGCTCGTATAAACCCAAAAAACTCCGGGAAAGTTCCAAGTTTCCAAAGTGGGGGGCGGGCTAATGGGCAGTGGGTATTACTTTTGGCGTATGATAGAGACGGTGTGGGAGGGGGCCTATGCGGTTTTGCGCTGGCAGATGACCCCGGTGAACGTCCTGAATCCAGAAAGCCTGGCTGCCTTTCGGGAAGCGCTGGAGACGGTTTTGACCGATGCGCGGTGTGCGGGAATTGTCATTGGATCGGGGCGGCGGGAATTCATAGCCGGGGCCGATGTACATACGATTAAGCGGCTGATGGGCATAGCCGATGTGGAGGAGCTGTATCGGGTGGTGTGGCAGGTTCAGGAGGTGTTTTTGCGGTTAGAGACGGGCGGTAAGCCTGTAGTGGCGGCTATTGGGGGCGCTGCGCTGGGAGGCGGCTACGAACTCGCTTTGGCCTGCCATCATCGGATTGCGCTGAATGCCCCACACGTGGAGATAGGCCTGCCAGAAGTGCAGCTGGGCCTCATGCCGGGAGCGGGCGGCACCCAGCGCCTCCCCCGGAAAATCGGTTTTATCCCGGCCCTGCCGCTCATCTTAGAGGGACGGCGCCTTCCTGCGCAGGCGGCTCATGCCCAAGGCCTCGTAGATGAACTCGCCACCACCTCCGATGAGCTCTTAGAAAAAGCTTTCACCTGGCTCTCAAAAAAGCCCCTCCCGCAAAACCCCTGGCAGGACCCGAAGTTTCAGCCGCCCGGCGGAGGCATCTACCATCCCCGTAACGCGCCCTTCCTGGCCGGCGCTATTTCCAAAGCCCACGAAAAAACCCAAGGCCACTACCCGAACGTGCTTTATGCCCTGAGCGCCCTTTACGAAGGCTTACAGGTGCCCTTCGTGCGGGGGTTGGAAATAGAGGCGATGTACTTTGTGCGGACGTTGCAGGCGCCCTCCGCTCGGGCTATGGTGCGTACCCTCTTCATTGAGAAGCAGCGGCTTGATAGGCTGCCGCATCGGCCAGCGGGCATTCCCCCAGCGCCGACCCGGAAGGTGGCGGTCTTAGGGGCCGGCATGATGGGCCGGGCTATCGCGTATGTGTGCGCTACCGCTGGCTTTGACACCTGGGTCAAAGACCAATCGCCCGACATTGCGCAGGGTGCCCGCACCTTCGCCGAAAAGCTCCTTCGGCAGCGGCAAGAGCGGGGCCGCCTCAGCCCCGCCGAGGCAGAGGCCACCTTACAGCGCCTGCACATCGCCACCACCTACGACGACCTTGCCGGCGCCGACCTCGTCATTGAGGCCGTGATAGAAAACCGCCCCATCAAAAACCAGGTCTACCAGGACGTCGAGCCCCTCCTCGCCCCCCAAGCGATCCTCGCTTCTAATACCTCAACCTTGCCTATCACCTCGCTCGCGCAGGCGACTGCCCAGCCCGAACGCTTCATCGGCTTACACTTCTTCTCGCCGGCCGAACGCATGCCCCTCGTAGAGGTCATCCTGGGCGAAAAAACGAGTGAGCAGACCCTCGCTTGGGCCTTGGACTTTGTGCGGCAGATTGGAAAAACGCCCATTGTCGTGCGGGATAGCCGGGGATTTTTCACGAGTCGGGTATTTGGCACTTATGTGCGGGAGGGCCTGCGTATGCTCTTAGAGGGGGTTCCGCCGGCCCTGATAGAAAACCTCGGGCGCCAGAGTGGTATGCCGGTTGGGCCGCTTGCGCTGGCCGATGAGGTGAGCATCGCCCTGATGTACCAGATTCTCCGGCAGACGGAGGCGGACATGGGACGGCCCCTCCCGGATGATCCGGTGCATCACATCGGCCGGCTCTTCGTGGAAGAGCTGAAACGGCCAGGGCGCAGAGGCGGCGCAGGTTTTTATGAGTACCCCGCCAATGGCCAGCCGAAGTACCTCTGGCCCGACCTCAAAAAGTACTTTCCCCCCAGAGCCGTAGCCCAAGCAGAGTATCCCGACCTCATGGATCGCTTCTTATATGTGCAGGTGGCCGAGGCCTGGCGAACCTGGCAGGAGGGGATTCTATTCGGACAGGCGGATGGCGATGTGGCGGCTATTTTGGGATGGGGGTTTGCGCCGTACACGGGCGGGGTGTTTCACTTTGCGGAGTATGTAGGATGGGAGCGGTTTCGTCGGCGCAGCGCTGAGCTGGCGGAAAAGTACGGCGAGCGGTTTTACGTGCCAGTGTGAGGTGCGGTCCTGTCGGAGCCCTTTTTTGTCCGGGGCCCCTCGCTCCCTGCCCTGCCCGCCTTCTGTCTTTCCTCGTTTATGGGGAAGGGATACTTAGGGGGTTTGTTTTCGGTAGAGGGTGGTATAGGCCACGGGGAGAAGCCAGAGGTTGAAGAGGGCGCCGGAGAGAAGGCCGCCGATCACGACCGTGGCGAGGGGGCGTTGGACTTCGGCGCCGGCCTGCATAGAGAAGGCCATAGGGACGAATCCCACCACGGCTAAGAGCATAGTTGCGAGGATGGGCCGTACCCGTTCGTGCAAGGCCACTCGCAGGTGCCGATGCAGGGTTAACGGATGACGGCTAAGGGTCTGGATGCGATTCAGGAGGACGGTGCCATTGAGGGTGGCCAGGCCCAGGACGCTTACCAGGCCAATAGCCGCTGAGAAGCTAAATGGTAACCCCCGCAGGGCGAGGGCTACCATGCCCCCTGCCGGTGCTGAGAGCGAGACCACCAGCACCAGCCCCACCGCCCCCCACCGCCGCAGGGTAAAGTACATCAGCATCGCCACCAACAGGATCGTCAGCGGCCCGATCCACAAGAGGCGCAAACGAGCCTCCTGATAGTTTTGCCATTGCCCCCCATACTGGATGAAGTAGCCCGCTGGGAGGGTCAGCTTTTTCGCCCGGGCCTGAATGTCTTCCACCACTGGCAAGGCCCCCCGCCCCCGGACGTTGATTCCCAAAATGTACGCTCTTTCGCCATTGGCATGGGGGATCTCGTTGTAGCTGGGGACCAGCCCCACCTCGGCGATGCTGGATAGGGGGACATAGCTACCGCGGCCAGTGGGGATAGGAAGAGCCTCCAACTGCGCTAACGAAGGCGAGACACCGAGCCGCAGCGCAGTGCTAATGCGCCTTTCGCCAGCGTAGACCTCTCTCAGGGGCAGGCCGATACGGAAGGCCTGCACCCGCCGCTGGGCTTCACCTAAGTCTACCCCATAAAAGGTCAGCAGCTCGGGGCGCCAGCGCACTTCTACCGCCGTCGCCCCAAAAAAGAGCGGCCGGGAAAGATCAGCTACGCCCGGTATCCCTTCACACAGCTGAGCCAGCTGCTCCCCATACGTCATGAGTGTATCCAGATTGGGGCCCACGAGCTTGATGACGATAACTGTCCGAGCCCCTGCTAGGAGCTCATTAAACCGCATCTGAATCGGCTGCTGCACCCCGAAAAAAATCCCCGGAAAGTGCGCCGTGAGGAGCGCTTTCATAGAGTCTGCCAGCTCAGCCCGCGCCAGCGGCGCATCCGGCCGAGTATGCACAATCAAGTCGGCACTTTCGACGAACATAGGGTCCAGCGGGATCTCCGACGTCCCGATCTTGGCCACCACCTGCGAAAAAGCCCAGCTCATCTTATCCAGCAGGAGCTTACTCATGCGCTCGCAGTAGGTGATGGTTTCGGAGAGTGCAACCCCCGGGGGCAGGCGCGTCTCCACCGCAAAGTCGCCCTCATTCAGCTCGGGTAGAAAAACCGCATCCGACACCCGGAGGAGATAGCCGCCTAACCCCACCCAACCACCCCACGCCAAAAGGGGAAGATAGGGACGGCGCATGCTAAACCGATACGCTTGCCAGGCCAGCTCGCGCATCTTCTCGAAGAACTGCTCGCTGAGTGGGGGCTTTTGGCTACCGTGCGGGCGTAAGAACTGGGCGGATAGCCAGGGAACCAGCGTTAGGGACAGGATCAGGGCGCCTAAGAGCGCATATACCATTGTCAACACCATGGGGCGAAACATCTTTCCTTCGACACCCCGCAGAAAGAGAAGCGGCACATAAACCGACAGAACTACCAGCTCGCCAAAGAGGCTGGCCTGCCGAATCCGGATGGAGGCGACTTCGGTAGCGAGGCGGCGGTCTTTTTCGGTGAGAAGGCGGGTCAGGACAGCTTCAACCAGGATCACGCTGCCGTCTACAATCAGGCCGAAGTCAATCGCCCCTAAGCTCATGAGGTTGGCCGACTCGCCGCTGAAATACAGCCCTGCCAGCGCAAAGAGCATTGAGAGCGGTATCACCAGCCCTACGATGAGACCCGCCCGCCAGCTTCCCAAAAGCAACGTCAGGAGGACAACTACGATCAGCGCTGCCTCTAAAAGGTTCGTAGAAGCGGTAGCCAAAACCCGCTCTATCAGCTCCTCCCGGTTCAGGAAGGGCACGACCCGAATCCCATAGGGCAGCTGGGGCTCTAAGCGCGCAATCTCTGCTTTGAGGCGGGAGACGACCTGGGCGGTATTTTCGCCTTTACGCACGAGGACGATGCCGCCCACCACCTCGCCGAGGGTATCTTTGACTAAGGCGCCATAACGGGGGAGGTGTCCCTCTTCCACCCGCGCCACATCCCGTAGGAGCAGCGGCCGCCCCCCATAGGTCCCCACGACGCTCCGGAGAATATCCTCCGGACTGCGCCACAGGCCATCCACGCGCAGGGCGATGGTTTGAGCTTGTCTCTCGATGTAGCCCACACCCAGGAGCTGATTCGACTGCAGGAGGGCCCGTTCCAGATCTGTCAGGGTGAGCTTGTACCGGCTCAGCGCGGCGAGGTCTGCTACGACCTCCCAGCGCCGCACATACCCCCCGAAGCTGCTGATATCTGCCACACCCGGCACCTGAATGAGGAAGCGGCGGATGATCCAGTCCTGGACAGCGCGCAGTTCTGTCGGGGAGACGGGCGTCCGTGGCACGAGGTAGTACTGGTAGGCTTCGCTTAGGCCGGTACTGAGAGGGCCGATTTCTGGCTGGACGCCCGGTGGCAGCTGTGTGCTTACCGCCATGAGCCGCTCAAGAATCGCTGCCCGGGCCTGTGCCAAATCCTCCCCCTCTTCAAATATCAGCGTAATCAGCGAGAGTCCCGTGCGGGAGATAGAACGCCATTCCACCCGCCGGGGGAGCGTCGCTAAAGCCTGCTCTAACGGCCGCGTCACGAGTAGCTCCACCTCACTTGCCGAATACCCGGGCGCATACGCATACACCTGCACCTGGTTATTCGTGATGTCCGGTACCGCATCTACCAGGAGATGACTCGTCCCGTACAGGCTAAATGCCAAAAAGCCCACCAGCACCACCCCCGTAAACACCGACGAACGGATACTGAGCCGCAAAAGGGCTTCCCACACAGGTCAAAGGTAAGAGGCCTTCTTGTACGCCGGGGCTATCTCTCCGCTTTACGGCGCGGAATAAGGGTCGGTGAGCGATTGCGCCCAGGCCCAGAGCGAGGGAAACGCCTCATCCGCCCACTCCGGCCCGGGGTCCGGCTCCGTGGAAGCCACCCACACCGTGTACATCCCTAACCGCCGCCCAAATTCCATATCCCGAATATGATTCCCCACCATCACACTCCGGGCAAATACTATCTCCGGAAAATCCGCCTGCGCCGCATGCGCCATGCCAGAATTGGGCTTGCGACAAGGGCTCTCCGCGTCCATATCGGTACAGGCATAAATCTTATCAATCCGTCCACCCCGGGCGTGAATCATGCTCAGCATCCGGAAGTGTATCTCTTCCAGGTCTTTTTCGGTCATGAGCCCTTTGCCTACGCCGCGCTGGTTGGTGACGATGAGGATTCGTCCGAAGATGGGAGATAGCTTGGCAAGGGCTTCCAGGGCACCGGGCTCAAAAGCGAACTCTTCCCACGTGCGGATATAGTCGCTGGATTTTTCGCGGTTGATCACGCCATCCCGGTCGAGGAAAAGCGTCCAGCTTTTATCAAGCGTGGGCCGGGAGGTAGGTCTGCGCGCGATCATAGTCTTCGGGAATGCCGATGTCAATGAAGGGGAGGTCCGGCAGCTGATGAGCGTAGAGGCGTAAGGCGGCAGGCTTCTGCAGCGCCTCCTGGAGGTAGGTCTCCCAGGAGAAAGCCGGGGGGAAGGCGTGCTTTTCCCACCAGGTGCGGCGAATGAGGTAGAGGCCGGCGTTGATCCAGCCGCTGTGGCGCGGGGCTTTTTCCTGGAAAGCCTGGACCCAGCCGTCCGGGGAGATTAGGAGCGTGCCGTACCGGTCCGCTGGCGAGACGGAGACGCTGACCAAGCTCACATCGGCGCCCTTTTGCAGGTGCGCCTGATAAAATGGCTCTATGGCCGCCGGGCAAAAGGTATCGCCATTTACCACGAGAATGTGGGGGCTTGTCGTGTGGGACCACGCATGTCGGATAGCGCCGCCGGTACCCAGCGGCTCCTTCTCCACGACAAAATCCACCGCAAAGGGCCATGCTTGGGAGGCGAGCCAGTGCTGGATAGCCTCGGCCTGGTAGCCTAAGGCGAAAACAAGCCGTTTGAGTCCCTGGCGGGCCAGGTAGGAAAGCACGTAGCTCAGAAACGGCTTGCCGGCGACGGGCGCTAAGGGCTTAGGCAGGTCGGGAAGCACCGCCCGCAGCCGCGTCCCCAATCCTCCTGCCAGGATTATTCCTTCTACAGGTGCCATGAGACGAGGCCGTGCTTGACAAAGTGATAATCAAAAAATCGGCCCTGGAAGGAGGCAAGGGCTTTTTGCACGGCATAGCGGGTTTCGCCGGGACAGTAAAACACCATAAAGCCGCCGCCGCCTGCGCCAGAGACCTTACCGCCGGTGGCGCCCGCAGAGAGCGCCGCCTGATAGATCGTCTCCAATAGCGGCGTAGATACATGCGAGGCCACCCGCCGCTTATACTCAAAACCCTCATGTAAAATCCGCCCAATCTCATCTATCCGGCCTTTGAGCAGTGCCTCCTTCATGTGGAAAGCCTCTTCTTTTAGCCGGTGGGTGGCTTCCAGGGCCGCCTTGTCGCCTCGGACAATATGGCTCTTTTGCTCCTCGATGATCTGAGAGGAGAGGCGGCTGGTGTCGGTGTAAAAGAGCAGTAGGTTGTGCTCTAACTCGTACAGATATTCCAGGCGAATACGGAGCGGATTGACGATGACACGCTCGTCCGCGTAAAACTCCATGAAGTTCACGCCGCCAAAGGTGGCGGCATACTGGTCTTGGCGTCCGCCGGCCTGGCCCAGGTCTATCCGCTCAATCTCATAGGCCAATCGAGCGATGTCATATTCCCCCAAAGGGAGGACCAGCCACTCCACAAAAGCCCCAATAAGGGCCACTACCAGCGTAGAACTCGTGCCGAGGCCTGAGCCTGGCGGCACATCCACATGCGAAATCAGATGGCAGGGGAGAGGCTTTCCCGTCAAAGCGGCCATGCGATTATAGACGCCCCGATGGAGAAGAAGCGGCTCCTCCATGGGGAGCTTCTCCGTAGCAGGAAGCACTACCCGTTCTCCCCGGTCCACCGCTTCTAAGATCACGTGCGGCTCGTCCAGTGGCCGAATGCTGGCATGCGCGTAGAGGGAAATGGTGGCATTGAGTACGGCACCACCATACAGGTCACAGTAGGGGCTCACATCTGTCCCGCCCCCCGATAGGCCGATTCGGAGGGGGGCCCGACTACGGTATATCATGCTGCAAAGTTATCGGGCGAAGGTCTCCTGAGTCCAGGTCCAGAGCTGAGTGGCGAGGGTCTCCCAGCGCAGTTCGTTTCTGGCCCGCGCAAAGTCCGCCTGAAAAGCCTCCCGCCGTGTCTGGATGAGCTTTTGAATCCCTTCGGCCAGGCCTTCTACGGAGGGTTCTACGATAATCCCCCCTCCGAAGGCTTCTACCACTTCATACAGGCCTCCCACCCGCGTCACCAAAATAGGACATTCATACTGGTAGGCCCAGAAGGGATGGCCGCTTTGCGTAGCTGCGCGATAAGGCAGGATTAACACATGTGCCGCCCGGAAATAATACCCGAAGTCTGCCTGCGGCACGAAGCCCGGCCGCCACACTACCCGCTCAGCAATCCCCAGCTCTTCTACAAGGGCCCGATAGGGCGCCTCCGGCTCGTAAAACTCCCC
>Ga0308419_1002189_pt1 | contig 12704 bp, 13 predicted proteins | sample HotsprSampleMS50_FD_203674 | JGI IMG/M metagenome (GOLD analysis project Ga0308419, IMG submission 203674) | Hot spring phototrophic mat microbial communities from Mushroom Spring, Yellowstone National Park, Wyoming, United States - 20090730_MS50 ... | reverse complement strand
AGCCACAGGATCTCGTCCTTTGAGAAAAAACCTGCCAGTCCAGGGATGCCCGCAATACTTAGGGATGCAATGAGGAATGTCCAGTAAGTAACAGGCATGTGCCTCTTGAGGCCACCCATCTTTTGGATGTCCAACTCCCCTGCCATTGCGTGCATCACACTACCTGCACCTAAAAAGAGTAGTGCCTTGAAATAGGCATGGGTAAATAGGTGAAAGATCCCTGCCCCATAGGCACCAACACCGCAGGCAAGGAACATATAGCCAAGCTGACTTACCGTTGAATAGGCTATTATGCGCTTTATGTCGTTCTGCACCAGTGCAATAGTCGCCGCAAAGAGGCTTGTTATGGCCCCTGTTAGGGCCACAACCATCATGGCCACCTCAGAGAGATTAAAGAGTGGATTAAACCTTGCAACCATGAAGACACCGGCAGTGACCATCGTGGCCGCATGGATCAGGGCACTGACTGGTGTTGGGCCCTCCATCGCATCCGGTAGCCAGACATGAAGGGGCACCTGGGCAGACTTGCCAATGGCACCGCAGAATAGCAAGAGGGCGATCAGGGTTATCAGGTCCACATCATAGCCAAGTATGTAAATGGTCTGACCTTGTAAGCCTCCCACCTTACTGAATATATCGGCATAGTGGATACTGCCGATTGTGAGGAATATCATAATAACGCCAAGGCCAAAACCGAAATCACCAAAGCGGTTCACTATAAAGGCCTTCTTGCCTGCATCGGCAGCGCTCTTCTTTTCATACCAGAAGCCTATAAGGAAGTAGGAACAGAGCCCCACTGCCTCCCATCCAAAGTATAGCTGAAGTAGATTATTTGATAGCACTAACATGAGCATTGAGAAGGTAAAGAGGCTTAGATAGGCAAAAAACCTATAATAGCCCTTGTCGCCATGCATGTAGCCTACGGAATAGATGTGCACCAAAAGGCTTACACTTGTTACCACCAGTAGCATGATGGCAGTCAGTTGGTCTATAAGAAATCCAACGGTGACACTGAAATCGCCTGAGACGATCCATTTATAAAGGTCATAGTTATAGGTCTTACCACCTATGACCTCATAAAGGGCAAGGAGGGATATGACAAAGGAGCCCGCCACCGCCGGTATAGCCACTAAGTGTGCCCTGTCTCTTATGTGGTTTTTACCAAAGATGATATTGACCGTAAAGGCTATCAGTGGTAAGAGGGGTATCAATACATAAATATCGCTCATTTTTGTGCCTTCTCTGACCTCGTAGTGGGGCTGGCCATCGGTAAGTGGACCTCTTTGTCTTTTAGATGGCTTACAAGGCCATTGTATATGAGACCCACCTCCATAGAAAGCCTCTCATGGCTATCGGAGAGGTCTTCTACCCTTTCAGGGATTAAGACCCTCTTGCTATCAATATCCTCAACATCGGCCTTGAGGTAGCCCTTAAAGTCCTCTTCAAGGGCCCTGCTTTTTTGTATTACGATCTCCTGTTCAGTCAAATAGTGCATTGCAACTACCCCTTCATCTCCGTTATGTCATCGGTGTGAATAGAGTTTTTGTTTCTAAAGAGGGCCACCAAGATCGCAAGGCCAATGGCGGCCTCTGCAGCGGCAACGGTTATTATGAAAAATACTATCACCTGGCCCTTTAGGTCCTGCAGATAGTGGCTAAAGGCCACGAGGCTTATATTGACAGAGTTCAGCATGAGCTCAATAGACATAAACATGATTATTAGGTTTCGCCTTATAAGAAACCCGATAAGCCCAATGACAAATATCAGGGCACTAAGTCCTATGTACCAGCTTAGCGGAACCATATCATCTCTCTTTCTTTGCAAGCACTATAGCCCCCACGATCGCTATTAACAGTATAAGGGAGGCTATCTCAAAGGGCAGCAGATAGTCGGTGTATAGCAACTTACCCACAGCCTTTGTGTTTGTCTCTGCCTTTATTGCCTCAATCGTATGAGTGCCTTTGAAATTGGTCTTTAGTTTGTCTATTGCAAAAAAGATGAATATGATAATGGAAACACCGAGGGCAAGGCCAATGGGCCATTCGTTAATGAAGCGATGGGAAATGAGCTCCTCCTTGAGGTTTAGCATCATGATCACAAATAGAAACAACACCAGTATAGCACCTGCATAGAGTATGACCTGCACAGCGGCTAAAAACTCGGCATTCAAAAAGAGATAAAGGGCCGCAATGTGAAAAAACAGGACAAGCATCAAGAGGATGCTGTGTACAGGGTTTTTGACGCTTATTACCAACGCCGACAGTGTAGTCATAGCGACCGCAAAGTAGGCAAAGAATAGTTCTACAGTGCTCACTGCCCCTTTACTCCTTTAAATACGGCCTGCCCATCGCTGCCTTCAAAGTCTATGCTCATGGGCCTCCAGAACCTCTCAAAATACTCCTTACCCACCTCACCGGCCATGTATTTGTCCCAATTCTCAAGGAGCCTCTCTTTATTCATATAGCAGTCCTCTTTTGAATAGGCTGAATACTCGTAATGTCTTGTAAGCACTATTGCACCGTAAGGACAGGCCTCAACACACAGGGCGCAAAAGAGGCACTTTAAGGTGTCCACCTCGTATCTTTCTACGACCTTTTCGTGCCTTAATCCCTCTGATGTAAAGATCCTGATGCACTGGGAAGGGCATACTGCTGCACAGAGCCCGCAGCCTACACACTTCATATTTCCCTCATCATCCTTGGCAAGGGCATGTAGTCCTCTAAAGCCGGGCATCGCAGGCCTTGGCTCCTCAGGATACTGCCTCGTCACGGCCCTTGTGAACATCCTACGAAGTGTAAGTGCCATGCCCTTGATGATCTCAAGCAGGAATATCCTCTTTACTAAATCCCTTATCTGCATATGTCAATCGCCTCTTACAAAAAAAACTTGACCACTGAGGTGACTACGATGTTTACAAGGGCCAACGGTATCAACACCTTCCAGCCTAAGGACATGAGTTGGTCATACCTATAACGGGGTAGTGTAGCCCTTACCCAGTAAAAGAGAAAGATATGAAAGTATAGTTTGAGCATAAATATCACTATGCCTGGTATCTCTCCCAAAAATGGCAGGGCATTTACCAAAAAGAGTGGTAGTGTCCAACCACCCCAGAAGCATATCACCGATATGCTTGACATGACGATCATGCCCACATACTCTGCCAGGAAGAAGAACGCAAACCGCATGCCGCTGTATTCCACAAAATAACCAGCCACAAGCTCACTCTCGGCCTCAGGGAGGTCAAAGGGTGCCCTGTTTGTCTCGGCAAACATCCCCACAGTGAATATAAAAAAGGCTATAAACTGTGGTATCAAGAACATCCCATGCCAATACCCCTGTTGGGCCTTTACGATCTCTGATAGGTTCAGAGAACCTGCCATAAGCATTACGCCTACCAGACTCAGTCCCATTGCGATCTCATAGCTGACCACCTGTGCCGAAGAACGGAGTCCACCCAAAAAGGAGAACTTGGAGTTTGATGCCCAACCGGCCATCACTATACCGTAGGCGCCTAAAGAGGACATGGCAAATATATACAGTAACCCCACATTAATATCGGCTATTACAAAGCCATCAAAGAAGGGTATAACAGAAAGGGAGCTAATCGTGGCAAACATCGCAATCAATGGTGCCACAACAAAGACAGGCCTGTCTGCCCCACTGGGTATTATGTCTTCTTTGAAAAAGGCCTTTAGCCCATCGGCAATGGGCTGGAGTAACCCGTGGTAACCGACCCTCATAGGACCAAGACGCACCTGCATGTGGCCTATTACCTTCCGCTCAAAATAGGTGGCGTATGCCACATGGAGCATGGCAACTCCAAAGACAATGGCGGTCTTAACGAGGATGATAATTATATTGAAGGCTAACTCACCTATATGCAATCTGACAATATCAATCATGACTAACGATCACACTCCCCAAGCACCACATCAATAGTGCCTATGTTTGCTATTACATCGGCCACCAAAGAGCCTACACACAGCCTCGGAAGGGCTGACACATGCACAAAAGATGGAGACCTCAACCTCAGTCGGTATGGTCTGCCACTGCCATCGCTTACTATATAAAAACCCAACTCCCCTTTTGGCACCTCTACAGAAGAGTATATTTCACCTACAGGGGCAGTGATGGGACCCTTTGTGAGCATCACAAAATGGTGGATCATTGCCTCCATATCCTTTAGGACCTTATCCTTTGGTGGTAGGGTAAACTTCGGGGCATCAGGGGCCATGATTGGGCCCTTTGGTAACTTCTCAATACACTGCTTGATGATCCGGACAGACTGTCTTAGTTCCTCCATCCTGCATCGGTATCTTGCATAGACATCACCCTCTTTGCCCACTGGGACATCAAACTCTACCTGATCGTAGGCATCGTAAGGAAAGTACTTCCTGACATCGTAATCTACACCCGAGCCTCTTAAGGTTGGGCCTGTAAAACCCCAGTTGACGGCCTCCTCTGCGCTAATCACCCCTATCCCTTTAGTCCTCTGGAGCCATATCCTGTTTTGGTCAATAAGGGTCTCGTATTCTTCTATCCTGCTTGGAAACTCCTCACAAAAATCATAGAGGCTATCAAGAAACTCCTGAGAGACATCATTCCTTACACCGCCGATCCTCGGGTAACTCACCGTGAGCCTTGCCCCACAAAGCATCTCAAAGAGGTCCATTATCCACTCCCTCTCCCTAAAGGCATAGAGGAATACCGTCATGGCACCTATATCAAGGGCGTGGGTGCCAAGCCACAGTATATGGCTGCTTATCCTTGTCATCTCGCAGACCATGCTCCTGATGAACTTTGCCCTCTGGGGCGGTTCAATACCAAAGAGCCTCTCAACGGCCACACAGTAGCCCACATCATTGGCCATGCTTGAGATGTAATCAAGCCTGTCCATTAGTGGCAATGCAGAGAGATAGGTCCTGTGCTCACACAGCTTTTCTGTGCCCCTATGTAGGTAGCCCACATAAGGTGTGCATTTAACGACGGTCTCTCCGTCTATCTCTAACACAAGCCTTAGGACCCCGTGGGTAGCAGGGTGCTGGGGTCCCATGTTTAGTGTGAGCTCTCTGTGTCTCAGTGCATCCTTCATATGGTCACTCAGCGAACCTCGTACTGTCTTGCCTTTTCTGAGAACTCAATCAGATCCCTATAACCTTTCCACTCAAGGTCCCCGAGGTCGCTCTTGAGGGGATAGTCCTTTCTTAATGGGTGACCTTCCCAGTCCTCAGGCATCAGTATCCGCCTCAGGTCTGGATGGCCCTCAAATCTTATGCCATACATATCAAAACACTCCCGCTCATGCCAGTCTGCACCTTTCCATATATCTGTCACGGTATCAACGGTGGGATTATCCTCATCAACCTGTACCCTTACCCTCAGAAAGTGCCTGTGTTTTATAGAAAATAGGTGATAAACTACCTCAAAACGGGGGCTCTTTTTATTCATATAATCTACACCGCAGAGGTCCACTAAGTAGTCAAAACTGTAGTCACTGTGCATGTGTAGGAGGGACATTATCTCCTTGAGTCTTTCCTTTTTTATTACTATGGCCACCTGACTCCTGAACTCAACAATCTCAAGGACATCCTCAGGGAATTTGTCCCTTATCTGTTCAGCAATGCTATGGGGGGTCATCTCCACTGGCTCCAGCGGAAGGACTCAGAGGCTATCTTTTGCTGAAGTTTGATAAGACCATCCATTAGGGCCTCTGGTCTTGGTGGACAGCCTGGGATATAGACATCTACAGGGAGAAACTTGTCAGCACCAAGGACTGTGCTGTAAGTATCATAGACATTGCCTGTGCAGGCACAACTTCCCATTGCTATTACATATCTCGGCTCGGGCATCTGGTCATAGACCCTCCTGACAATGGGGGCCATCTTCTTTGTGACCGTGCCTGCAATAATCAGACAGTCTGACTGGCGCGGAGAGCCCCTGAAGATTATGCCAAACCTATCAAGGTCATAATGGGAAGAGCCTGAGGTCATCATCTCAATACCGCAGCAGGCAAGGCCAAAGGTCATTGGCCACAGCGATGAGTACCGAGACCAGTTAACAACCTTGTCAAGGGCTGCTATTACGGCGTTGACACCAGGGATGATCTTTATCCCTTGCTCTATCTCTGTTAGCTGAAATTCGTTGGGTTCAGTCTTACCGTTATTAGTGTGGTCCATTGTATATAGCGTTTACTATAAATCTAGTTCCAGTTAAAGGCCTCTTTACGCCATGCATAAATATATCCAACCACAAGGATCAAGATAAAGAGAATCATCTCCACAAGGGCATACAGACCAATCTTGTCATAGACCAGTGCCCAAGGGTATAAAAAGACGGCCTCCACATCAAAGATCACAAAAAGCATGGCTATTATGTAATACTTGACACTGAACTTCTCCCTCGGTTCACCTATGGGGAGATTGCCTGACTCATAGGCAACTAACTTCTCTTTATAAGGTCGCTTAATCCTGAATATATTGCCTACAAGCAGTGTGACCGTGCCAAAAAGGACTGATATGACCATTATGATTAGTATGGGTAAATACTCTGAGGGGATGTATGAGCCTGGCTGCAATGAGACCTCCTAAGGTTCAATTTGAAAAAGGTTTTCCTTTATACCTCAAAGGCCAAAATGTTGTCAAGGTTTGTCATTGGTCCCAACCTCAGGAAACGGGGCAGTCCACCCCCCATAGACCCTGTTGACAGCAATAAAACCCTATGTGTTAGTTTAATTTATAGTGGGGCTGTAGCTCAGTTGGGAGAGCGCTTGAATCGCACTCAAGAGGTCGTCGGTTCGATCCCGATCAGCTCCACCTCTTGAAAACCCACAATAAGTAATGTTGTGTTAGTCTAATCCCCATTGATGGATCCTATTGTCCCCTGCTCTGAGGCACCTCTCACCCTATAGTATCTCGCCCTTGCCTCAAGGAAGTCTTCCCTATTAATCGGTAGTATTTTTATCTTGTCTGAAGAGCTACCCTCTTCAGTAAAGAAACGCGGTGGCAGGTCGTCGTGGGTCGCATCAAGGCCATTGAGGTTATTCAGATACCTCTCCAAGCGGCATATCCTATTGCCAATAGACAACAAATCTTGGGCGGTATGTGTATATCCCGTTACTGCAGTCAATGCCTTTGCGTATTCCTCAAGTGTTGCAGAGAAAAAGGCAAACTTACAGGCTGTAAGGGAATCAACTATTGCATTCATGTCCTCAGCGATCTTTATGAGCCGTGCCTTTCCCTCAAAGCTGAATCGGTCAGTAACCACAGGCTTACGGAGGATCTCGTGGCTTATGGGATAGGCCCTGAGGTGGCAACCACCCCTGTTGGAGACGGCGTAGCTCAAGGCCATGCCATAAGCACCCCTTGGGTCATAGGCGGGCAGCTCAAGGGCCTTCACAGACATGCTTAGTTCTGGATGTCCCATACTTTGGGCATATCTATATGAGCCCTCCGCTAAGGCATTACCGATATTATCTGACCTTGTGGCTATCCTTGCGAGGAGGTCACAGAATCCCTTTGGATCAACGACAGTGCCCCTCAGTTCGCCATAACAGGCTATGGTTGAGGCCGCACTTATCGTATCTATCCCATATTCATTACAGATCTTGTTTGCCCTTACGACTGCCTCCAGGTCACTACACCTATTAAGGGCACCAAAGTGTGAGAGGGTCTCATATTCGGGGAGCACCTCTCCTTTAGGGCTAACCTTCTTACAAAGCACAGGGCACCCCATGCAGCCTGCCCTTTTTGTGCCATATCTCTCCTTTATGGCATAGGCCGAATATGCCGAAGAATCGCTAAAAAAGGTCTCTCTAAAGTTATCAGTGGGCTCAAGTCTCCTACTGTGGATTACATCCACTAATGCCGCTGTGCCGTAGTTGCTAAGGCCAAACTCGCCAAAGACCGCAGGAGAAGCCCTTAACAGTCGCATGATTTCCTTGTTTGCTTCACCAAGCATTGCACTGTCATTTACTATTACAGAACCGGTCCCCCTAACAGCGATGAACTTTAGCCTCTTACTGCCCATTACAGCCCCAAGCCCACCTCTACCTGCCAAATAGTGGCCATCAAAGACGATAGAGGCATAACGGACGAGCCTTTCACCAGCTATGCCTATGGCAGCGAAGGAATATCTATTGCCGATCTCTTCTTGGATTGCTGATATGTTCAGCCCCTCAAGGCCTGAGGCATCTATGAGCCTTATATCATGGTCTTCAATTACAAGGGCAGTCCATTTGGGGGCAATACCTGTAATGTGTATATAGTCATATCCTGCCCTTTTGAGGTTAGTGGCAAAAGCCCCCCCAACGGAGCAGTCAAAGACAGTGCCTGTAAGTGGCGAACGGGAGACCACTGACATCCTCCCTGAGGTGGGTGTATTTGTCCCTGTAAGGGGTCCTGTGGCAAAGATTATGGGCATCTCCTCAGAATATGCTGGGGCCTTGATAAATTTACCTACAAGTTGAACCCCAAGCCCCCTACCCCCTAAAAACCTTTTCAGTAGGTCCTCATCAGTCTCCTGAGCCGATACCTCCATTGTAGATAGGTTGATCTTGAGCGACTTTAAGGTGTAACCTCCCATAGGGTTTACCATTTCCAAAATCAAGCGACTCTTCCAACAACAAGGGGAGTTAAAGGGGTACCCTCTTTATGTCAGCCCCTAAGGCCCTCAACTTCTGCTCCATCTTTTCATAGCCCCTGTCAAGGTGGTAGATCCTTTGTACTACGCTCTCGCCTTCTGCCCTCAAGGCCGCTATCACCAAAGAGGCTGAGGCCCTTAGATCAGTGGCCATTACAGGTGCACCCTTTAGAGTTTTTACACCCCTTACAGTGGCCACATTGCCGTCAATGGTAATGTCAGCACCCATCCTCCTAAGCTCTGCCACATGCATAAACCTGTTTTCAAAGATATTCTCCCTGATCACGCTTGTGCCTTTGGCAACGGCCATTAGAGACATAAACTGTGCCTGCATATCTGTGGGGAAACCAGGGTAAGGCATAGTCTTTATATCCCTTGCAATGATCTCCTTTGGCCCATTGACGACAATACCACCGCTGGTCTGCTCTATCTCTAATCCTGCCTCTTGAAGTTTTCTATATACCGCCTCAAGGTGTTCTAACTTGCAGCCACGCAGGGTAATCTTACCGACAGTAATACCTGCAATTGCCATATAGGTCCCGATCTGGATACGGTCGGGGATGATGCGGTAATTTTCTATTGGTCGCAGGGCATCTACACCTTCTATCTCAATGGTGTTCTGCCCTGCACCACTTATACGGGCACCCATTGAGATCAGACAGTTTGCAAGGTCTGTAACCTCCGGCTCCATTGCAGCATTTTCCAGTATTGTAGTGCCCTTAGCAACAGAGGCTGCCATCATGAGGTTCTCGGTGCCTGTAACAGTAGGTATATCAAAATAGATCGTTGCCCCCCTTAGCCGCTTAGCACTTGCTAATACATAACCCGACTCTAACTCTATCTTTGCCCCCATCTTCTGGAGCCCCATTAGATGGAGGTTAATGGGCCTTGCACCTATGGCACACCCACCAGGCAGAGAGACCTTTGCCCTGCCGTATCTTGCCACTAAAGGGCCTAAGACAAGGACCGAGGCCCTCATGGTCTTTACCAATTCATAAGGCGCCTCATGTTTACTTATCTGGGAGGTGTCTATACATAGGAGGTCATTTTGGTGTGATGCCGTTGCCCCCATGTGGTTTAACAATTGCGTCATGGTTGTGATGTCTCTCATCTCAGGGATGTTTCTTAGGTTGTGGACACCCGGACTGAGCAGCGTAGCTGCCATTATGGGCAAGGCAGCGTTTTTTGCCCCTCCTATGTCAATCACGCCCTTAAGGGGCTTTCCACCCCTGATAACAAAACTGTCCATTTTTCACACTCCATAACTCTTATTGCAACACAGTGCGATAATTGGGAAGTGCGGAAGAATTGAAATTACCTACCTGCTATCGTACTTCCCCACTGTGTCTATTCCTCGCTTCCTGATTATCACACCATGTAACTATGGTATCTTAACACACTCTGAAAGAGTTATAATTGTTTAGTATGATTACCATTAATGAGCTCCTTGAGACCGTCCTATCTTACAATGAAAAGGCTGACCTGTCGCTAATAAAGAAGGCCTATGTATTTTCTCGTGAGGCCCATTGCACGCAGAAGAGGTTAGAGGGTCTGCCCTACATCTATCATCCCCTATCGGTAGGTAAGATACTCGCCCAGATGAGGTTAGACACAGCCACGATCGCCGCCGGGCTATTGCACGATACCGTTGAAGATACAGGCATATCAACCCAAGACATAAAGGACATGTTTGGGGCAGAGATAGCCTTTTTAGTGGACGCACTGACTAAGCTCAGCAAGGTAGAGTTTAAGACCAAAGAAGAGGCCCAGAGAGAGAACTTCAGGAAAATGGTTCTTGCTATGTCAAAGGATGTAAGGGTAGTGTTAATCAAGTTTGCCGATAGGCTTCACAACATAAGGACCCTTGGCCATCTCTCAGAGGAAAGGAGAAAGAGGATAGCCCAAGAGACCCTTGATATCTACGCCCCTCTTGCCAACCGCCTCGGTATTGGTTGGATCAGGATAGAACTTGAAGACCTCTGCTTTAAGGCAATCATGCCAGACCTTTATGCCCAACTGGAAAAAAAGGTCGCCAAGAGGCGAGAGGAGCAGGAGTCGTACATAGAGGAGGTCAAGAATATTGTATCGGCGAAGATTGCTGAGGCAGGGATACCCGCAAGGATAAAGGGTAGGATTAAGCACTTTTACGGGATTTATCACAAGATGGTTACACAAAAGGTCTCCTTTGAACAGGTCCATGATGTTATTGGACTGCGTATAACTACCGACACAGTCAGTCACTGTTATGACATACTCGGCATCATTCACTCCCTTTGGCCCCTTGTGCCTGGTCGCTTTAAGGACTTCATAAGCCTGCCAAAGTCAAACATGTATCAGTCCCTCCACACCACTGTAGTGGGTCCGGGTGGTGACAGGGTAGAGTTTCAAATCAGGACAGAGGAGATGGACCAGATAGCCGAAGAGGGTATCGCAGCCCATTGGAAATACAAGGAGAAAGAGGGCATTAATGCAAAAAACACAAAGTTTATTGCCTGGCTAAGGGACCTGGTGAAAGAGGTATCGGACTCCAGAGAGTTTATTGAGGCCTTTAAGGGCGAGGTCGTTCCAGAGACAGTATATGTATTTACCCCAAAGGGTGATATAAAGGAGTTACCGAGGGATTCTACACCAGTAGATTTTGCATACAGCATACATACTGAGGTCGGCCACAGATGTGTAGGGGCAAAGGTAAATGGCAGGCTGGTTCCCCTCAGGTATAAACTCCACAACGGCGATGTGGTAGAAATTATTACATCACAATCACACAACCCAAGTAGGGACTGGATAAAGTTTGTAGTTACACAGAGGGCAAAGAGCAAGATAAAACAGTGGATAAAGACAGAAGAGAGGGCCAAGAGTTATGAACTCGGCACAAAACTACTTGAGGACGAGTTCAGGAAAAGTGGCTTATCACCTACTATGCTCAGGTCTGAAAAGCTCAATGAGGTCGCAAAGAGTTTCAGTATTGCCAGTGCTGAGGACCTCATCGTAGATGTAGGATATGGCAAGATATCGGCCCATCAGGTAGTAAACAGACTTCTGCCAAATAGGCAGGAAGAGCAACCTAAAAAAAAGACAAAAAAGACTTTTGCTCCTAAAAGGAGCCTGATAAAGATTAAGGGCATTGATGACATACTCTACTCTATTGCCAAATGCTGCTTACCTGTACCTGGCGATGAGGTGGTGGGCTTTATCACAAGGGGTAAGGGAATTACTATACATAGAAAAAACTGCAAGAGCCTTGACAGACTTACCTTTGATAACAGCAGGCTCATAGATATAGAGTGGAGCGATGATATAGAGATCCATGCAGAAGCAAAACTCTTTGTTGAGAGTGTTGACAAGCCTGGCATACTTGCCAACCTTAGCGCCCTTATATCATCACAAGACATCAATATTACCTTTATAAAGGCATCCCTTACCCATGATAAGAATGCCCTCATAGACCTGACGGTTGAGATAAAAAACAGCACACAATTAAACAACCTTATCAATAAGATACAGCAGATGGAAGGGATAATCAAGGTGAAGAGGTGAAATAGGAAATCGGGAGATGCCTAAATTGCGCCTTCCTTACTTATGTTGCCATCGCCTCTCTTACAACCGCTCAATTTAGAGGGGATAGGGGATTGGGGATTGGGGATGGGGAATAGCCAATAGGGGATAGGGGATTAGGTATATAGAAATTGGGCTCATCACGCATTATGCTGCAGTGGGTGTAAACATTACAATAAGCAGGACATTCTGCCCTACCTAAAGGATGCTCCTAAACTCATTTTCATGTCTGCAACTCATTAAGCCATACTTATAATGCCATTTTTAGACAACCTTTTGATATGGGTTAGAAAATTAACGGAGGATTAGAAGACCCTGCCTATGTGCTAAGAGTTCAAAATCCCAATCCCCTATTCCCTATCCCCAATCTCCAATCCCCTATCCCCTATTGGCTATTGCCTTTCCGTATAAAACCCCACTATCTGCCTCTTTGTCTTACTGAACTCTATGCCGATTAAATAAATAGGGGCGTATTGTAATACGCCCCTACATATTCCTTTATACCTATCTCC
>Ga0308419_1002187_pt1 | contig 12711 bp, 12 predicted proteins | sample HotsprSampleMS50_FD_203674 | JGI IMG/M metagenome (GOLD analysis project Ga0308419, IMG submission 203674) | Hot spring phototrophic mat microbial communities from Mushroom Spring, Yellowstone National Park, Wyoming, United States - 20090730_MS50 ... | reverse complement strand
TGGCTTGAGCTGGGCTTTTTCCGCTTCCAGCCCTCGTTCCTGGCGATGAACCTGCTTGCCATTTCGGTCGGAGCAGTGCTGAGCCGTCCACATAAGAAACGTGCGCGCCGGGCCGGCCTCCTCTTTGGCGCGCCCAAGACCAGTCTCCTTGCGGAGGAGGTCTCGGAACACCCCGGCTTTTCTAACTTTGTTGCCTCCGCCAGCCTGACGCTGGTGTTGGTGGTCCTGATCTTCCTGGAGCCTGATATGGCAACCGCGGCCGTGCTTGGTTTTATGTGGCTGGCGATGTTATTCGAGTCGGGTATCTCGCTCCGCTATCTGGTTCTGACGGCACTGGGAGGAATAGCTGCAGTTTACGGCTTTTGGAGACTGGCGGAACTGCGGGAGTTTGAATATATGCACCAGCGCATCTGGGGATTTCTGAACCCTGGCAGCGATCCAAACGTTGCCTACCAGCTCAGACAGGCTGCCATTGCCATCGGCTCAGGTGGCATATGGGGAAAAGGATTTGCCCGGGGTACGCAGAGCCAGTTGCGTTACCTGCCGGTGCGACATACCGATTTCATCTTCGCTGTGATTGCGGAGGAACTGGGATTTGTCGGCGTGATGCTCCTCTTCCTGCTCTACGCAATATTGTTCCTGCGCCTGTTGCGCATCATCCTGATCGCGGCGGACACGTACGGGAAAATGCTGGTCACAGGGACACTGGCGATGATCCTGTTCCAGATCATCGTGAACGTCGGAATGAACCTGGGGATGCTGCCGGTAGCAGGGCTGCCTCTCCCCTTCATAAGCTACGGACCGGCTGCCCTTCTGACAACAATGATCGGCATCGGCCTGTCCGAAAATGTTGTGATGCGCCACCGTCAGTCGGAATTCCTGGTCTAATAGGAGAGAGTGATGCCTGGTTCAGATTTCATCCGCGAAGCAATCAGAGAGGACCTGGCAAGTGGACGCTTTAACCGCGTCCAGACGCGCTTCCCGCCGGAGCCGAACGGCTACCTCCATATCGGCCATGCCAAGGCGATGGCGGTTGACTTTGGAGTCGCGGAGGAGTTCGGAGGCGTGTGCAACCTGCGCTTCGACGACACCAACCCGGTCAAAGAAGAGCAGGAGTACGTGGATGCCATTATCGAGGACATCCACTGGCTCGGCTTCAAATTCGAGCATGTCTATTTCGCATCCGACTATTTTGACCAGTTGTACGAGTACGCCGAGTATCTCATCAAAAAGGGACTGGCCTATGTGGACGATCTCAGCCCCGAGGAAGTCCGCGAGTATCGCGGCACATTGACTGAGCCGGGGCGTGAGAGTCCCTACCGCAATCGCTCCGTCGAGGAGAATCTCGACCTGTTCCGGCGCATGCGCGCAGGCGAGTTCCCCGACGGTTCACGCACACTGCGTGCCAAAATTGATATGGCCTCGCCCAACATCAACCTGCGCGATCCGGTGATGTACCGCATCCTGCACGTGCCCCATCATCGCACCGGTGATAAATGGTGCATCTACCCGATGTACGATTGGGCGCACGGGCAGAGCGATTATATCGAGGGCGTCACGCATTCGCTCTGTTCGCTGGAGTACGAGATCCACCGCCCGCTTTACGAGTGGTTCCTCCAGCAACTTGACCTGCCCGGTCCGTTGCCCCGCCAGATCGAGTTTGCCCGCCTGAACATGACCTACACGGTGATGAGCAAGCGCAAACTGCTGCGGCTGGTGAAGGAAGGATACGTGCGTGGCTGGGATGACCCACGTATGCCGACGCTGCGCGGCATGCGGCGGCGCGGCTACACGCCGGAAGCGATCCTCGACTTCCTGGAGCGTGTCGGCGTAGCCAAAGCCGATAGCGTGGTGGATTTTGCGCTCCTGGAGCACTGTGTGCGCGAGGACCTGAATAAGCGCGCCCCACGGGTTATGGGTGTGCTGCGGCCGCTGCGTGTCGTGATCGAGAATTATCCGGAGGGCCAGGTTGAAGAGCTGGAGGCAGCCAATCACCCCGATAACCCCTCCGCCGGCACGCGCAAGGTGCCCTTCTCGCGCGTTCTCTACATCGAGCGGGACGATTTCCTTGAGGAGCCGCCGCCGAAATACTACCGTCTGGCGCCGGGACGCGAGGTGCGGCTGCGCTATGCCTACTTCATCAGATGCGTGGACGTGGTGAAGGATGGGCAGGGCAATGTGGTCGAGTTACGCTGCACGTATGACCCGGAAACGAAGGGGGGCGTCGCCCCCGACGGGCGCAAGGTCAAGGCCACGATTCACTGGGTTTCCGCGGCCCACGCCCTCGACGCCGAAGTGCGGCTATACGACGTGCTTTTCACGCAGCCCAATCCCGAAGACGTGCCGGAGGGGGATTTCACCGCCGCCATCAACCCCCGGTCGCTTGAAGTGCTCACCGGCTGTAAAGTCGAGCCGGGCCTGGCAGACGCAAAGCCCGGCGACCGCTTCCAGTTCGAGCGGCTGGGCTACTTTTGCGTTGACCCCGATTCCTCCGCTGGCTGCCTCGTCTTCAACCGCACGGTCACGCTTAAGGACGAGTGGGCCAGGATCGCGGCGCGGGGATCTCAGGTGCAGGACCCATCCCGCGCAGGCGCGAGTTAAACGAGGTATTTTTCCAGCAGGAGCTGACCCTGAGGGAGTGAGGTGAAAGATGCCAGGACGAAAACAATCTCGTGGTACGTGTATGTACTGTGGACAGGAAATGTCTAAAGCAGGGATTACGAAACACCTGCCCGTTTGTGCCAAACGCCAGGCCGTCATTGCCCAGGCTGAAGCCAAACCAGGTGACACGCAGAAACTGTACCATCTGCGTGTGCAGGATGCCTTTAACGGTGTCTTCTGGCTCGACCTGGAGATGAACGGAAACGCCAGACTCAAGGAACTCGACGAATACCTGCGCGCGATCTGGCTGGAGTGCTGTGGTCACCTGAGCGAGTTTACCGCCGGGCGCGGGTGGGGTGAGTCCAGAGTGGCAATGAGCAGACGCGCCGACCAGGTCTGCGCGCCGGGGGTTGAATTGACGCATATCTACGACTTTGGCACCACATCTGAAACGCTCATCACCTGCGTGAGTGTGCGTGAGGGCAGGCCGACCACACGCCATCCCATTGCCCTGATGGCGCGCAACGTGCAGCCGGAAGCGGCCTGCATGGTATGTGGCCAGCCGGCGACGTGGCTGTGCGTGGAATGCATGTACGAGGATGATGAAACTGGCTTTCTGTGCGACGAGCATGTTCAAGATCACCCGCACCATAATTACGGCGAGCCCTTCCCGCTCGTCAACTCTCCCCGTGTAGGGATGTGTGGCTACACCGGCCCCGCCGAACCACCGTACTGATAGTTGCTGTGCGATGACCGTTCGTGTCCGTTTCGCTCCCAGCCCCACCGGCAAACTGCACGTCGGCAGCGTGCGCACAGTCGTGTTCAACTGGCTCTTCGCCCGCAAGATGGGCGGCCAGTTCATCCTGCGCATCGAGGATACCGACCGCACCCGCTACCATCCCGACAGCCTGGCGAGCATCTTCGATGGCCTGCGCTGGCTGGGGTTGGATTGGGATGAGGGGCCGGCTCTGGAAGAGTTGCAAAGGGTCGGCTTAAAAGATGCCGGACGCTACGCCGTCGGTGGGGCGTATGGTCCGTATATCCAATCGAACCGCCTGCAACTCTATCGCCAGGTGGCCGAGGAATTGCTTGCTAACGGCTGGGCCTACCGCTGTAACTGCACGCCTGAGCGGCTGGCGCAGGTACGCGCCGAACAACGCGCCCGCAAAGAGACACCGATGTACGACCGCCACTGCCGCGACCTGCCACCCGGCGCGATCTCGCCCGACGAACCACATGTCGTCCGCCTCAAAGTGCCGCTCACCGGCCAGACCGTTGTCCACGACGTGGTGCGCGGCGACGCCGTCTTTGAGAACGCCCAGATAGACGATCAGGTCTTGCTCAAATCCGATGGCTTCCCTACCTACCACCTGGCGGTGGTGGTGGACGACCATCTGATGGAGATCACCCACATCATCCGTGCCGACGAGTGGTTCCCGAGCACGCCCAAACACGTGTTGCTCTATCAGGCATTGGGTTGGGAAACGCCCGTCTACTGCCACGTGCCGCTGGTGCTTGGCGCCGACGGCAAAAAACTCTCCAAGCGCCACGGGGCCACCTCTGTCGCCGAGTTCCGCGCCCAGGGCTATCTGCCGGAGGCGCTCCTCAACTTCCTGGCGTTGCTGGGTTGGGCGCCGGGGGAAGGGGAGGAGCAGGAGATATTCAGCCGCGAAGAGTTGATCGCGCGTTTCGACCTGTTTCGCGTCAACCGTGCCCCGGCCACCTTTTCCTACGACAAACTCGACTGGATGAACGGTGTCTATATCCGCAGCCTGTCGGTGGAGACGCTGCTGGAGCGCCTGCTGCCCTTCTGGCAGCGGGCGGGTCTGGTGCCTGACCCGTGTCCGGAGAGTGAGCGTGCGCGGCTGCTCAGGATCGTCCCACTTGTGCGCGAGCGCATCAGGCGGCTGAGCGAGGTTGTGGAGTGGACCGACTTTATCTTCCGGGACATCGAACCGGTCCCGGCGGAGAGGCTCGTGGGAGAGAGGATGACGCCACAGGCGAGTCTGGCCGCGCTGCAGCGCGTGCGCGAGTTGCTGGCAGCCGTAGACCCGTTCACGGCGGAGGCGATGGAACAACCAATGCGCGCGCTGGCGCAGGAGTTGGGCCTCAAGGCCGGACAGTTGTTCGGGATCGTGCGCTGGGCCACGAGCGGTAAACAAGTCTCGCCGCCGCTGTTCGGCTCACTGGAGGCGATCGGGCGTGAGCGGGTGCTCGCCCGGCTTGAGGCAGCGGAGCAGGGATTGGTGACCCTGATTCGGGTACAGTCTGCTCCTTGTCCAGATTGATGGGCGGGAGGAGTGTGCGTTTATGGCGACGATCAGATTGCAGGATGTGACCAAAGTTTTCCCGGGCACCACTCTTTTCGGCGGCCCGCCGCATGGCGGGGGCATTTACCAGGGGCAAAGATATCGCGCTTTTTCCGAACGGGTCAGCGCGCGGACAGCTCAGGAACGCGATCTCATCGGACACAAAGAGCCTGTCGTCGCCCTTGACCACGTCAACCTCACCATTCCCAACGGCCAGACTTTTGCTGTTGTCGGCCCTTCAGGCTGTGGCAAGAGCACCCTGCTGCGTGTCGTCGCAGGCCTGGACACCGATTACAGCGGCCAGGTCTTTTACGACGATCAGGATATGCGCGATGTGCCGCCCGGCGATCGTTATATCGGAATGGTGTTCCAGAACTATGCTCTCTATCCCCACTTTGAAGGGCACGGCAACCTGGCCTTCTTCTTCAGGGTGCACAAAGTCCCCGATCGGGAGACGGAGGAGCGCATCCGCATCACCTCCCAGGTGATGGGCATCGGCTTTGAGGAGCTGCTTAAGCGTAAGCCGGGCACCCTCTCCGGTGGCCAGCAGCAGCGTGTGGCGATCGCCCGTGCCATCGTGCGCAATCCCCGCCTTTTCCTTTTTGATGAACCGCTCTCCAACCTGGATGCCAAACTGCGCGTCCAGACCCGCATTGAGATCAAGCGCCTTTTGCGCCAGTTTCAGATCACCTCCATCTATGTGACGCACGACCAGGTGGAAGCCATCACACTTGGGGATCAGGTGGCGGTGATGCGCGAGGGACGTATCGAGCAGGTCGGCCCTTACCAGGAGCTGCGTCAGAACCCCATCAACACCTTCGTCGCCGAGTTCCTGGGCAGCCCTCCGATGAATCTGTTCCCTGGTGGGACCATCGCTGATGGCGAGCTGCGTCTGGGGGAGTTCACCGTTCCCCTGCCGGATCCGGTGAGGCGCCATGTCCGTCCCGGCCAGTCGGTAACTCTGGGTGTGCGCCCCGAGGCGGCCCTGGCGGTCTACGGCGAGCGGTCATTGCCGGAGGGGGTACGCATACATGGGGTGGTGGAGGTTATAGAGCCTGATTTCGCGCACCGTACCCAGTTGCTCCACCTGCGTGTCGGCAGCCGTACCTGCGTTGTGACGGGCGAACTGGATCAGACGCTGAACAAGGGCGACGAAATAGAAGCCCTTTTACCCACTGCTCACCTCTATTTCTTCGACGGAGCAAGCGGGCATCGCCTGGGCCAATAAGGGTGTGTCCCAAGGTTGCAGGACAACTGCTTGCAGTTGTCCTACAGTTTGGAAAAACACCCGCAGGCGGAGACCGCGGAGTTTGCGCTTTTGGGAAACCTGGCTATATTTGTAAGGGCAGGATCAGGAGATGGCGCTCCGAATTCGGCCCGCTCAACCCGAAGATGCTCCCGCGCTGGCCGCGCTGGCGGGGCAGTTGGGCTACCCCACCATGCCGGAAGAGATGACGGCCCGTCTGCAGGCGCTGGCGGAGGACGACCGCCACGCGGTCTTCGTCGCGGTGGAGGCAGACGGCCAGGTCGTGGGCTGGATTCACGTCTACCTCTGCCTGCAGGTCATTGCCGAACGGGAGGCAGAGATTGGCGGGCTGGTGGTTGATGAAACGCACCGCTCCCGGGGAGTTGGCGCCCGGCTGGTCCGGGAAGCGGAGGACTGGGCCCGGGCGCGCGGTTGCGGAGGGATGACCGTCCGGACGAACGTGGTGCGGGAGCGCGCCCACGCCTTCTATCGCCGTCTGGGGTTCCGGGAGGTCAAAGTCCAGCGGGTGTTCTACAAGCCCCTTCAGGAGGAGAGATGAAACTTCCTCACCCTTTCCTCTGGCTTACCGAATCCGGGCAATCCCGCGTCTTCGTTGTTGCCGCCATTCTGGCTCTCCTGACGATGGCCTCTTTGCAGGTGCTGGACGCTCCTTTGAAAACGGCGGCCGCGCTGGCTGGCATCATCTCCTACGAGTTCGCCCGCGACCTGGAGGGAGCGCGCCGGATTCTGGATTCCTGGGGGCCCGAGGCCCGGGTCTACGCCGGGCTCAGCCTGGGCCTGGATTATCTCTTTATGCTCTCCTACGCCGGCGCGCTGGGGCTGGGATGTGTGCTGGTGGCGCGCCGTCTGGGCCGGTGGAGTCGGGGGCTGGCCGCGCTGGGGGTGGTGCTCTCCTGGGGGCAGTGGCTGGCCGCATTGCTGGACGCGACGGAGAACTACGCCCTCATCCGCCTGCTCCTGGGGTCAGCGCGGGCTCTGTGGCCTGCCCTGGCCTCCGGCTGTGCCCTGACCAAGTTTCTCCTGGTGGGCGCGGGGATTCTGTTCATCGGGGTGGGAGGCATTCTCTCTCTGCTGAGAAGGGGCACGGGCCGGAGCGGATAAGCGCGGAGATATAGCGCAGAGCGCCCGGCCAGTTGATTAAGATAACCTCTTCTCATCGGCCCGGAGACTCTGCTGCTATTGCCCTTCAGTCAGGCTTATGGAGGCCGCTGAAAAAGTCTCGGTTTGCACCGCAGAGGCCCGATGAGTTTTTATGATTCCTCTGCGCCTCTGTAGCGGGTTTTAAGCACCCTCTTATGGAGGGGGTGGAAGGATGAGGTACGGCGACCGAATCCCGCCGCAGAATCACGCTGCGCTACCACAAAAACGCTTTTTCCTCGAGTTTGGCCGGTTGCCCGACGGATCGTTCAGGGCCGTTTGCCCGGGATTCCATCCGCCGGGGGATGGGCACCGCTTTACTCAGGCGCGGCTTCCTTCGGCATCCTCCACGCCAGAACCATTCCCACAATGGAGAGCACCAGCAATGGCAGGTGCATCACTCCCATCCAGAGGGTATCGGGATTGGACCAGAGGCTCAGGTTAAACAGGCCATAAAGCAATCCATTGAAGGCCGTGATGTGGAGAGCCAACCGGTCTACCCCCGGATACGCCAGGATAAGGAGAAACAGAAAGACGGGAGTCAACAGGCAGTAGGCCAGGCCGTAATCGGGAGAAGTGAGTAGAAGGAGCGGATCAAAATTCGGCACTATGCGTGTCCCCTCCATTGCCACAGGGGTCCAGAAAGCCAGGAGCGCCAGGGGGAAGAGGGCCCAGCGCCAGCGAGGGGCATTGCGGAAGGAGATTTGGAGACGGTCCTTCCAGGCGACCCACAGCCAGAGCAGGCCCAGCAGGAGGTCCGCCACCAGAGCACCGGTGTGCACAGCGAGACCGTAGGTGGGAATCTCGGCGCGAGTTTGAACCGCCGCGATGACCAGGTAATTCAGGCCAAAGTAGGCGGCGATTGCCCGCCCTCCCACCTGTGGTTTCCAGACGGCTAGCCCAATGACCGCCAGCGTCAGGACGTGAAACACCCATCCCCAGGCCGCATACGGCAGAGCGGCCTGCCTCAGAATTTCAAGGATGACCTGCTGGGTGTCCCGGGGGGCGTAGGGATGCTCCGTGTAGAGGGGCAGAAAGGCGATAACGGAGAGGAGAAAGTAAACCAGGATATAGAACCACTTGCGTTGAGTCAGGGATTTCCTTGTCATCAGTTGTTCTCCATGGGGTGAATGAGGTCAAGAACGGGTTCAGCCGACCAGCATCAGGACCAGCCCGACCATCCCGCCCAGCACAATGCCAGAGAGCACATCCAGGAGGTAGTGGACGCCCAAGAGGACGCGCGAGAGGGCGACAGCGGCGGCCCAGAGGGCCAACACGGCGATCAGCCATCCGGGGATCAGCGGGCCCAGCACAGTGGCGATGGCGGCGACACGGACGGCGTGTCCGGAGGGGAGACCGTAGCGGTCATGGGAGGGGTACATCCCATCCGGTGGCCCGTCGGGGCGGGGACGCCGGAGGAGCCGCTTGAGCCCGGCTGCGACGGCGCCCGCCCCAACGATGGCCTGGGTCAGCCGCAGAGCCACCCCCTGCCACGTCGGTGTCCCCGACAGGAAGAACATCACGGCTGCAGCGGCCAGCCAGAAGATGGCACCCCCAGAATGGGCGACGATTTTCGCCGGGCGCCGCCAGCGTCCATCAGCCAGACGGAAAGAGGCGGAGAGTCCTTCATCCCAGCGAGATAGCCGCGCCCAGACCCCTTCCCTTTCAGAGCAGCGCAGATGGGCCGTGGGATCCGTGCATGCCAGTTCCATCGCCAGTCCTTTCATCACAGGCCTCAAAATGGGCTGCAGGGACGGGGCGGTCCTCCGTTATCCTTCTCCAATTCGTCCCAGGTAACGTCCATCTCGGTCATCTCGCCGGTTATGGCGTACACCGTCCGCTCGCAGATGTTGGTGACCCGGTCGGCAGCTCGCTCCAGGTTGTGGGCCGCCCACAGAAGCCAGTTCACCCGCTCTATCAGAGATGGGTCGCGAACAATCTGGCCCATCAGATCCCGGTAAATGCGGAGGTAGAGGGCGTCCACCTTGTCATCCTCCTTGGGGATGGCACGGGCTGCCTCTGCGTCCTCGTTGACAAAAGCGACCAGGGCCTGGTGGAGCATGTCGGTGGCCCTCTGAGCCATTGTAGTGATTTCCACGGGCATGGGGAGCTGAAGCAAGTCACCCATCCGGATGTTGATAATGGCAATGCCTTTGGCGTAGTCGCCGATGCGCTCCAGTTCGCCAACAATTTCCAGCACCGCTGCCAGCAGGCGCAGGTCCCCTGCCACCGGCTGCTGGGTGGCGATGAGGCCGATGGTGAGGGCCTCCAGTGCAAAGCGCCGGCCGTTGATCTCCCGGTCCCGTTCCACCACGCGCCGGGAGGTCTCCAGGTCCCGTTTCCGGAACGCTTCCGTGGATTCCAGAAGGGCCTGCCCCACCATACTCCCCAGGACCAGCACCTTTTCTAACAGTCCCCGGAGTTGCTGCTCGAATGCTTTGCGGGTCATCCTGAGCCTCCCCCTATCCAAACCGCCCGGTCACGTAGTCCTCGGTCCGTTTGTCCCGGGGGTTGGTGAAGATAGTCCTGGTCAGATCAAACTCAATCACCGTCCCGGACCGCTCTCCCTCGCCGGTGAGCATCATCATCGCCGTGTAGTCGGAGACGCGAGCCGCCTGCTGCATGTTGTGGGTGACGATAACGAGGGTGTAATCCCGCTTCAGTTCCCGCATCAGTTCCTCAATCTTGAGGGTGGCGATGGGGTCCAGCGCCGAGGCCGGCTCGTCCAGCAGGATGACCTCCGGCTGCAGGGCGATGACGCGGGCGATGCAGAGCCGCTGCTGCTGCCCGCCGGAGAGGGAGAGGCCGCTCTGGTGGAGTTTGTCCCTGACCTCGTCCCACAGCGCCGCCGCGCGCAGGGCCCCTTCCACCGCCTCGTCCATCTGCGCCCGACTCCCCCGGAAGCCGTTGATGCGGAGTCCCCAGGCGATGTTCTCGTAGATAGACTTGGGGAACGGGTTGGGTTTCTGGAAGACCATCCCGATGCGCCGCCGCACCTCCACCGGGTCTACTCTCGGGTCGTAGATATTCTGCCCGTCAAACAGGACCTCACCCCCGGTCCGACACGTGGGAACCAATTCGTTCATGCGGTTGAGAGCCCGCAGCAATGTGCTCTTACCTACTCCAGAAGGGCCGATGATGGCCGTGATCTGGTTGCGAGGGATGGAAAGATTGACGTATTTGATGGCCAGAAAGTTGCCATAATATACGTTCAGGTTGCGGATGTCCAGGGCGGGTTGTTCCATAATCGTGTTCCGTGTTGCGTGTTGCGTGTTCCGTGTTGCGTGTTCCGTGTTGCGTGTTGCGTTACCAGCGCTTCTGGAGGCGGTTGCGCAGCCAGATGGCCAGCGCGTTCATCGTGAGCAGAAGGGCCAGCAGGACGATGATCCCCGCTGCTGCCAGGCGCTGGAAGGCCGCCTGTGGCATGGAGACCCAGTTGAAAATCTGGATGGGCAGGACGGTGAAGATGTCCAGCGGGCCGCGCAGGTCAAAGGCGATATAGGTCAGCGCGCCGATGGTGATGAGCGGCGCCGTCTCGCCGATGGCCCGGGAGAGGGCCAGGATCATCCCCGTCAGAATCCCGCCCATGCTGTAGACCAGGACGTGGTCGCGGACCATCTCCCAGCGGCTGGCCCCCAGCGCCAGCGCCGCCTCGCGAATGGAGGCCGGCACCGCCCGCAGCGCCTCGCGCGTGGAGACGATGATGACCGGCAGGATGACCAGCGTCATCGTCAGGACGCCCGCCAGCAGACTCCGCCCCAGCCCCAGACCGCGCACGAAAAGCCCCAGCCCCAACAGGCCGTAGATGATGGACGGCACCCCGGCCAGATTCGCCACGTTAATCTCAATAAAACGGGTCATGGCATTCTTCGGCGCAAACTCTTCCAGATAGATTCCCGCCCCAACGCCCAGCGGGAAGGAGAGGAGCGCGGTCAGCACCATCAGCCAGATGGAGCCCTGGAGCGCGGAGCGCAGGCCGGCCTGATCCGGAAAGCGGGACGGGAACTCGGTGAAGAGTTGCGGCCGCAGATAGGGCAGGCCGTCCACAAAAACCTTCACCAGCAGGGTCAGGAGCATAGCGATGCCCAGCAGAATGGCCAGGAGCGCCACCCCCTCCCAGACCACCCCCAGGGCCTTGCGGCGCTCCAGGTTGGGCTCAAACATACGTATTCCGTACTGCGGGGTCCGTCGTCGGTCGTCCGTCGTCCGTCGTCCGTCGTCCGTCGTCATTCATACACCTCCCGGAAGCGCCGGGTGAGTAGGTAACTGGCGACGTTCATCCCCAGCGTCATCACGAAGAGCATCATACCGACGGCGAAAATGGTCTTGTAGGCCAGACTCTGCTGGGGGGTGTCGCCCAGGCTGACCTGGACGATGTAGGCCGTCATCGTCTCTATGGATTCCAGCGGGTTGAGGGTCAGTTTGGGCTGCTGGCCGGCGGCGATGGCGACGATCATCGTCTCGCCGATGGCGCGGGAGACGGCCAGGATGAAGGCGGCGGCGATGCCCGAAAGGGCCGCCGGGACGACGACCTGCGTCGCGACCTCCCAGCGGGTGGCCCCCAGCGCGTAGGCCGCCTCCCGCACCGAGTTGGGAACCGCGTAGAGGGCGTCCTCCGAGAGGGAGGCGACCATCGGCAGAATCATGAAGCCCATGGCGATGGCCGCGCTGGTCGCGTTGAAGACCTGGGTCTGCGGGAAAACCGACCGCAGGATGGGGGTGATGAAAGTGAGGGCGAAGTAACCGTAGACGACGGTCGGGACACCCGCCAGGACCTCCAGAAACGGCTTGAGGACCCGGCGCACCCGTTCACTGGCGTACTCACTCATATAAATCGCCGCCAGCAGTCCCAGCGGCAGGGCCACCAGCATGGCGCCCGCCGCGACCAGCACCGTCCCGTTGACCAGGGGCCAGATGCCGAACCGCTGGGAGAGGAAGAGCGGCGTCCAGCGGGTATCCAGGAAGAACTGGGCGAAAGAGACCTGCCGGAAGAAGAGGACCGTCTCCTCCAGGAGAACGTAGATGATGCCCAGGGTGGTCAGGACGGAGACCAGGGCAAAGAACAGCAGGACGGCCCTGACGGTCCGCTCCTCCCATTGGCGGCGCCGCCGAAGGCCATCCGACCGGAACAGGTTTGTGTGTTGGTGACGATCCGTGCTCATAGCCATCGGTGGGAATAGGGCAGCGGCGGCCTTCGGCCACCGCTGCCGCCCGGTCCTGCACTACTGCTCCGCCTTCAGCAGGTCCGCCAGGGTGACGCCGACCTGGGGGCCGCCGCCCTTGAAGACCGACCCGACGATGCGCTTCTCGTACCGCTGCATCGCCAGCGAGTAGATTTCATCGGTCAACGGGATGTAGCCAACATCCAGCACCAGAGTTTTGGCGTTCTCCAGGTAG
>Ga0308419_1002182_pt1 | contig 12720 bp, 12 predicted proteins | sample HotsprSampleMS50_FD_203674 | JGI IMG/M metagenome (GOLD analysis project Ga0308419, IMG submission 203674) | Hot spring phototrophic mat microbial communities from Mushroom Spring, Yellowstone National Park, Wyoming, United States - 20090730_MS50 ... | reverse complement strand
GTCTGCACCTTACATTCCTGCCCTAAAGTGCAGGGCTTTACGGCGTTTTTTCGGTAATGATACCTGCATCATAGAGATTTTTCAATTCTTTCAGCGCTTGGGTAGCTTCCATTGGAGACGAGATATTCCTGTAAGTAGGATCAGCGGGATAGCCACGGAACATTTGCGGATTAAATTGGCGATTAAAATCCTCCTCAGACATAAACGCCAAAATCAAAAACTCTACAAACGCCGCTATGAATGGGATATAAGTCCAAAAAAAGAGCAGGTAGGCAACACCCCAGCCAATCTGCCCCAAGTAGAACTTGTGGACACCAAAACCGCCCAGAAAGAAGCACAGGAGCAAGGCAACTATTTTTTGCTTCATGACTTTCCCCAACCCTGTTTAGGGTATAAAACAATCAGCTAGTCCATGTATAGTAGTACCCATGTGCTCCGTAAACAAGGGGGTACAGTTTTCAAGCTCCCTTACTCATCCCCCATCAGGTTCAGATATTTTTCAAGAAGACACTGGAGCTAAATTCCCTAGAATGGATGTCAGTAGTTCTACATCTTTGGGCTTAACCTTGTACCTTCCCAATTCAATGTCCCTAATCCAACTCTGACTTTTATGCAATAGCTGGGACAATTTCCTTTGACTAATTCCCTTTTGTAATCTAGCTTGCCTAATAATATCCCCACTGATAACTTCCGCTATGGAAGCCTTGGCAGAGGACTTTGCTCTAGGCTTGGGTTTCACTTTCGCTGTTTCCACTCGCCAATCCTCTGGCAGTTCAAAAGATTGAAAACTGGCATTGAGTAAACTGCGCCACTTGTGCTTGGAATTGACCCCCATCTTAGATTCTCTGGACTCTTCTGCCCAATAGAGCACTGCCTCTTCAGGATCGTCAGGGATATTTTGATCTGCCAGCCATCTCGGTCTTATCTCTTCTGGATAGGTGAGATCGTCAAAAACTGGCTTCACTCCATAGAAGAATAACTGCTCTAAATCCGCCTCAAAGGTACTAATTACTTTGCGTCGCAGTTCCGCATTGTACCAAGCAGATTGCAGATGCGCTTCACCATAAATCAACTTGAGTAGAGTAGCCACCTTCGCACTGCGATCGCCACCCACACGGAGACGGAACATGAGATACAACAGAATGATTACCGCTCCTTCGTGCCGTTGCCAGAGATGCATCACTTGGGGCGCAAAGGAAATGGGAAGCCAGCCGTATTGATAGTAGGCAGTCTTGGTTCTAGCTTTTTCTTGATTGAGAAAATAAGCTGACCACTGACCAGCCAAAATTCTGAATGACAAGCCAGCCAGATAGGGAGAACCATCTTCTGTTCTAGCAATGTGAAAAGTACTGCGCAAATGCCACAGGGGTTCTTGGGGAATGTGGGTCGCCTTGATTTTACCGCACTGTTGCCATTGCACTTCCACCGACAGTTCACAGGCTTGTTCCATCAAAGACTGAATCAACAACAATTTCTTAAAACGGCTCATATCCTTGCGTTGGTTCAAGCCCAAAAACTCTGCAACTACCCGATCATTCAGGACAATTTCCTCTTCCCAAGGACGGCTCTTTTGCGTGGCACAGGCGGCAAGGAGCAAATGGATAAGCATGCTACGAATATCCATATCAGCCACTTCTGCTTTGGTGCGTGGTAAATGGAAAATAAGACTTCCCGATCGCCCGTGATAATCAAAGAATACATTGCTCCCTGATTCTCGCCATTCTTGGTATGGTCTGCGAGTCATCAAATTACAAGCCTGCCAAATTACTAGACAGGAAGAAAAGGGCTGACTCTTTCCATTTTGAAAGAGAATGACATTAGCTTGGGGGTAATCAACTTGAGGGGGTTTGCCTTGACAGGTAGTCAGAAAATCCTTCAGACAGGCATAAACTTTACTACACACCTTGCTAGGACTGAGGGAGATCAATTCCGCTGGTGACAACTGCTCCGTCTCTTGCCCGAGGTCGCACAGAGAAGTATAGATATGGCAATCCCTGCAAGGGTTCTGAGTGTCCATAATGACTACTCCCTTGATGTAGCATTGTTGGGCTAGTTAAAAACTTAAAATTTCCCAAGGTTAATTTTTGTATTTCCTGAACAATCTAACAATTTTTTAAGAATTTATCACACTAGTACCTAACTTTACAGAATTACCCAGAGAACTCATAAGTGTATCTGGGATCACTCTGGGGGACAGGGAGCATTTGCCACCCAATCAAAAATTAGGGGGAATAGTAGGGAAGTATCTGGCAAAACTTAACCCCTATCTTTGGGTAAAACCTAGCAAGATTGAGTGTGCCTTCAGGATTCCTCCACCAATTCCAGTTCCTGTTTGCGACAACCGACAACGATCCCCAACTCGATAAAATGGACACTGTAAATGTAGAAATGTTGCAGAAAAGTACCGATGCCGATCACATAGCCAATTTCCCCAGGGCGGGCAAGGATTGCGCCTCGCTCTCGATTGCCAAAAGTGCCATCATTTCTGATTATTTTAGTGAGGCGCACCTTATCCTCTAGCTCAAATACTGGTGGTGCATCCAATTCATTTTCCGTATGACTCATGGTTAGTTCCTCCGTGCCATTTCACTGATGTCTATTAGTTCCTGTAATCCCAGACCGCCTTTGGCTTGGGTTGCCCGCTGACGCACGATCGCTAAAATTGTCTGTGCCTCTTGGGGAGTAACTGTAATTCCCGCTTGGTTCAGCACATGGGTAATTACATGCCTGCCAGAATGCTTACCAATTACCAACTGGCGACTGCGGCCTACCATCTCTGGGGGATAGGGTTCATAACTGCTGGTATTCTGCAACAGCCCGTGAGTGTGAATCCCAGACTCGTGGCGAAAGGTGTTTTTCCCCACCACTGGCTTGCACAGGGGAGGCGGGCAATTGGCGGCTTGGCTGACCAACTGGGATAATTCCCAAAACCGCTCAGTCCGAATGGGCAATTTGATGCCATAGATTTCCTTGAGAGCAATTACTACTTCTTCTAAAGCGGCATTTCCTGCCCGCTCTCCTAATCCATTCACGGTGGTATTCACCGATCGCGCTCCCGCTCTGATACCCGCTAAGGCATTAGCCACTGCCATTCCCAAGTCATTGTGGGTATGCATTTCAATAGGAATCTCCACAGCGTTGGTCAATCGCTGGATCACTTCATAGGTGGTGAAGGGATCGAGCCTGCCCACCGTATCGCAAAAACGAAATCTCTGTGCTCCCCATGCTTGCGCATATTGCACTACTTCTATGAGAAATTCAGGATCGGCTCTGGAACTGTCTTCCCCACCCACCGATACAAACAGATGATGGGACAGGGCAAACTCCATGCAGGTTTTGAGGCGCTCTAGCACTGCCGAGCGACTGCCGTAGAACTTGATCCCTATCTGCAAATCCGAGACAGGTACGGAAATATGTACCCTCTGCAAACCGCAGGATAGGGAGGCGCACAGGTCATCTATGGTGCAACGATTCCAGCCGAGTAACTGCGATCGCAATCCTAGTTTCCCGATCGCTCTAATCGCTTCGGCTTCTTCTCCACCCATGATGGGAATTCCCACTTCTATTTCGGGAATGCCAATGTCATCGAGGAAACGGGCGATCGCCACCTTCTCCTGCAAGTTAAAGGCTACGCCAGCAGTTTGCTCCCCATCTCTTAGGGTAGTATCATTTACTGCAATGAAATTACTCATAGTTCCATTTGGGCAATTTGCGCTCTACTCTGCTCATCCAAGGTTAAATGCCAGCATCTTTCCAACATCTCCACCTGCTGACGGCGAGAAGTGGTAAATCTAAGAAGTGTAATACAGACAAGAATTAGCTCCAGCCAGTGCTTGATGTGAATCTGCAATGAACCGTCCTCTGTGCATTCACAGAGAATGGACAGTTCTTCCAAACGGAAGCGCACATTCCATTTCTCCCCAATGGGCAGGGAGTCAATGCGACCGATCATCGAATGGGACATAGTGTCAGAGACTGGTTTGGACATGATAATTACCCTCTAATTGCTATTTATTGCTTATAGCAGGAGGAAATTTAGAAGTCCCTCATTGCCGAGGTCATAGGTTACTGGACTACTTACGATGTACTCAAAAAATACTGACCTTAGCTGTAATTAGCTCTGCATCTGCAGGCAAGGATACATACGAAAAAAATAATAATCGCAGGTGCGGGTATTTCCACCACGAAAAACGGTATTTCTACCCTCTCGTACTTAATTTACTGCACTCATCCCTAAGCCAGCATAAGCATAGTAATAGCTTAAATTTCCCTAGAAATAGAGCCGCCAGTTCCCATGTACTCAGGAATAATTGTATATTTAACTACAATTTCTTGTGCAATAAAATTTAACATTTTAATTGGTAGCTAATTTAACACTTTCATTTTATTGTGTTATTATTTATACAGAAATAAGTTAGCTGATTAGTTAGAGGGAGCTATTCCCAATGAGTACAGACTAAATCAGCTATAGTTACCTCAAAACCCTTACCCAAAGCTAGCTTTACTGAGTGGGTGCTATTAGGTATTTGCCCATAAAATCAATTACTAAAAAGTGAAAAATACTAGTACCTCAGTGGAAAAAAATAATTTTATTCCCGATAAATATGGGATTTAAGGGGTGAGTACATTCCTAGTAGCCTAATAAAAAACAATATAGGCGGTGCAATTCCTGCTCAAGAATTTGTGGTGCTATAACTGCTGACACCACTCATTCAGGCATAACTCCATGATTTCCCATTCTTTAGACACCCGCAAAGACTGTAGTTGTACGGGACAGAAAATAGCCGACAGCATTGCCAGTAGAAATGAGCGTATCAAGGAGCGCATTGCTAAACATCCCTGCTACAGCGAAGAGGCGCACCATCACTACGCTAGGATGCACGTGGCTGTGGCTCCCGCCTGTAACATTCAATGCAATTATTGCAATCGCAAGTATGACTGCGCCAATGAGAGCCGTCCTGGAGTAGTGAGCGAAGTGCTCACGCCAGAAGAAGCGGTGCATAAGGTGCTAGTGATTGCGGGGAAAATCCCCCAAATGACGGTAGTAGGTATTGCAGGCCCTGGAGACCCCCTCGCCAATCCTAAACAGACTTTTGAGACCTTCGCTCGCCTTGCCGAAAAGGCTCCCGATATTAAACTCTGTCTTTCTACCAATGGATTGAATTTGCCAGACTATGTCGATCGCATCAAGGAACTGAACATCGACCATGTAACCATCACCATCAATGCCATTGACCCAGAAATTGGGGCACGCATTTATCCGTGGATTCGCTGGAACAGACGGCGCATTTCGGGCATTGAGGGGGTGAAAATTCTCCTTGAGCGGCAGATGGAAGGACTGCAAGCACTGCAAGAGGCGGACATTCTTTGCAAAGTCAATTCCGTGATGATTCCAGGAATTAACGACCAGCATCTGCTAGAAGTGAATAAAGCCATTCGGGAGCGTGGCGCATTTCTGCACAACATCATGCCCCTGATCTCTGCCCCTGAACATGGCACTTACTTTGGTCTGACTGGACAGCGGGGACCCACTCCCAAAGAACTGAAGGAATTGCAGGACAAATGTGCGGGCAATATGAAAATGATGCGCCATTGCCGCCAGTGTCGGGCTGATGCGGTGGGCTTGCTCGGGGAAGACCGCTCCCAAGAGTTCACCAAAGAGAAGTTCCTCCACATGAAGCCCGAATATGACCCAGAGGCACGCCGCTTGGTACATACTCGCATTGAACTGCGGCGGCAAGAACTGGAAGAGGAGAAGAAGGCGCTCCAAGGGAAAAATCAGCAGGCTACGCCGAAAATTTTGGTTGCCGTTGCCAGCAAAGGTGGTGGTCTGGTCAATCAACACTTCGGTCATGCGAAAGAATTTCTCATCTATGAAGTGGATGGCAACAGCGTCAATTTCGTAGGACATCGCAAGATTGATCGCTACTGCCAGAGTGGCTATGGGGAGGAGGCAACGCTGGAGGGCATCATCCAAGCGATCGCCGATTGCCGAGCAGTGCTCTGTAGCAAAATTGGCACTTGTCCGCAGGAGAAGTTGAAACAGGCGGGCATAGAACCCTTTGAGGACTACGACACCATCACTAAGAGTGTGCGCAAGTTCTACGCCAAGTTTATGCAAAAACAACTGGAGGTGGATTATGCCCTACAGGCGCAATGAATATATGTCTTGGGCAGAGTGCCGCAGGCTTTGTCCCAAGGGAGCTATCAAACAAACTGACAGCCACCATTGGCTTGATCTCAGCCTGTGCGATCGCTGTCAGGGGTTACCAGAATACCTCTGTGGGGGCATCTTTCAAAACAATTCCCCCCATCAACTGCTAGACTTCAATGCCTACTGGCGGGAATGGTTCGCTCACTATCAGGAACTACGGCAAAGATTAGAAGCAGGAGCAGGAAAATGACGATTTATCTGGATAACAACGCCACTACTAGGGTTGATGAACGAGTTTTCTCGGAAATGGTGCCTTTCTTAACGGCATTTTATGGCAATCCTTCCAGTATGCACAGTTTTGGCGGGCAGGTGGCAAAAGCGATTCAAACCGCTAGAGAACAGGTAGCAGACCTCATCGGTGCGCTCCCTTCAGAAATAGTCTTCACCAGTTGCGGTACGGAAGGCAACAATACAGCCATTCGCTCAGCACTGGCTACCCAAAGCGATCGCAAGCACATCATTACTACCCAAGTGGAACACGCCTGCGTATTGAACCTGTGTAAGGCTTTGGAAAAGCAGGGCTATCGGGTTACCTATCTGTCTGTGGATAGGAACGGTATGCTGGACTTGATGGAACTGGAGGCGGCACTGACAGGAGATACGGCGATCGTCTCTACCATGTATGCCAACAATGAAACGGGGGTAATTTTCCCCGTGGAGCAGATTGGCGCTCTAGCGAAATCCTATGGTGCGCTGTTCCATGTGGACGCAGTGCAAGCGGTAGGCAAAATCCCCATCAATCTGCAAAATAGTTCCATCGATTTTCTCACCCTGTCAGGGCACAAATTCCATGCGCCCAAGGGAGTGGGGGCACTGTTTGTGAGAAAGGGCGTGCGTCTGCGTCCTCTACTGATAGGCGGACATCAGGAACGCAACCGCAGGGGCGGTACGGAAAATGTGGCAGGAATTGTAGGGTTAGGACAGGCGGCGCTCCTAGCCAAACAGTACCTAGGGCAAATGCAGTCGGTGCAGGCTCTGCGGGATTATTTGGAAACTTCCATTCTCCGCACTATTCCCGATACGGTGGTCAATGGACAGGGCAGTCCCCGCTTGCCCAACACCACCAACATTGGCTTCAAATACATTGAAGGGGAAGCTATCCTCTTGCTGTTGGATCGGGAAGGCATCTGTGCTTCCTCAGGTTCCGCCTGCACTTCTGACTCCCTAGAACCCTCCCATGTCCTGCGGGCAATGGGTCTGCCCTACAGCGTTTTGCATGGTTCCATTCGCTTTAGTCTCTCTCGCTTCACTACCCGTGAGGAAGTGGATCGGCTGTTAGAAGTGATGCCCCGAATTGTCTCCCATCTGCGCTCTCTCTCGCCCTTTAGCAGTGATGAGGGAGAGTGGCTACAGGAACGCACAGCGGCTTTAATCCCAGCATAGGAGGTCTATATGTGGAACTACAGCGCTAAGGTATTAGAACTCTTCTATAACCCGCTCAATCAGGGAGTAATTGAAGAGCCAGTGGAGCCAGAATATGCCGTAGCCCGTGGCGAAGTGGGCAGTATCGCCTGCGGGGATGCCCTGCGACTACATCTGAAAATCCATAGAGCCGAAGACCGCATCGTCGATGCCAAGTTCCAAACCTTCGGCTGTACCAGTGCGATCGCCTCTTCTTCTGCCCTGACAGAAATGGTCAAAGGATTGACCCTAGACGAGGCGCTAGCCATCACCAATCGGGATATTGCCGACTATTTAGGAGGCTTACCCCAGCAGAAGATGCACTGCTCAGTAATGGGGCAAGAAGCGCTGGAAAGAGCGATCTATAACTATCGGGGCATTGCTCTACCCCACCACGAAGAAGATGAAAGTAGTTTGGTGTGCACCTGCTTTGGGGTGAGCGAAGCCCGCATCCGCAAGGTAGTGAAAGAAAACCATCTCACCACCGCTGAGCAGGTGATGAGCTATATCAAGGCAGGCGGGGGTTGCGGCTCCTGTCTAGGAGTGATTGACGACATCCTAGCCTCTGTCAATGCTCCCAAACCCCTGACTAATGTGCAAAAAATTGCCAAGATTCAAGCCAGTTTGGAGAGTTTGCGTCCCTACCTGCAAGAGGATGGGGGCGATGTGGAACTGGTGGATGTAGAAGGCGATCGCGTGCTAGTCCAGCTCAAAGGAGCCTGTGGCAGTTGTGCCAGCAGTTTGATCACCCTCAAGGAAGTGATTGAAGAGCGATTACGCCAAGAGGTATTGCCCTCTCTGATTGTAGAAGCTGTGTAGTGGTTTTCGGAGGTTCTATGTTTGTCATGTTCTTTTCCCCAGTAGGCGAGCGATCCCCACCGCTCCCTGACACTCAACCTCTACTCTATCAACTCAATTTATTCCATTTACAACAATTCACTAGGAGAACATCATGACAGACCAAATCAGACAGATTGCCTTCTATGGCAAGGGTGGCATTGGTAAATCCACCACCTCCCAAAATGCGATCGCAGGCATGGCAGAAATGGGGAAACGGGTGATGATTGTGGGATGCGACCCCAAAGCCGACTCCACCCGCCTCATGCTCCACAGCAAAGCCCAGACCACTATCCTGCACCTCGCCGCCGAGCGTGGTTCAGTGGAAGACTTGGAACTTTCTGAAGTGGTGCTGACGGGCTACCGTGGCGTCAAGTGCGTGGAATCGGGGGGACCCGAACCTGGGGTAGGTTGCGCTGGACGGGGGATCATCACTGCCATCAACTTCCTAGAAGAGAATGGCGCTTACGAAGATATAGATTTCGTCTCCTACGATGTGTTGGGGGATGTGGTCTGCGGTGGATTCGCCATGCCCATTCGGGAAGGCAAAGCCCAAGAAATCTACATTGTGGTCTCTGGGGAAATGATGGCAATGTATGCCGCCAACAACATCGCCCGTGGCATTCTCAAATACGCCAACTCTGGCGGGGTGCGCCTCGGCGGTCTGATTTGCAACAGCCGCAAGGTGGATCGGGAGTTGGAGTTGATCGAGAGTCTGGCGAAACGGCTCAATACCCAACTGTTGCACTTCGTCCCCCGCGACAACATCGTGCAACACGCCGAACTGCGCCGTATGACTGTGATTGAGTACGCCCCCGACAGCAAGCAGGCAGACGAATATCGCACCCTTGCCCGCAAGATCATTGACAACAAACACCTCACCATCCCCACCCCCATTTCCATGGACGAACTGGAAGAACTGCTGGTGGAATACGGCATCATGGGCGGCGAAGAGGAGTACCAAAAGGCGATCGCCCAAGACCGCGCCAAGCAATTGGTCAGCGTCTAGCCCCTATACGGCAACCCCACTCTCTCTTGAGGGGTTGCCCTCCCCCAATTCATTCATTTCCTTGTAAGTAACGGAGACAATAACTATGACCACAACTGCATCTGAGAAGCGCCAAATCATCAAGGAGGTGCTAGCGGCTTACCCCGAAAAATCCCGTAAAAAGCGGGAAAAGCACCTCAATGTCACCGAAGAAGGGAAATCCGACTGCGGTGTCAAGTCCAACATCAAATCCGTGCCCGGGGTGATGACCACCAGAGGCTGTGCCTACGCTGGAGCCAAAGGGGTGGTGTGGGGGCCTGTCAAAGACATGATCCACCTCAGCCACGGCCCAGTGGGGTGCGGTTACTACTCTTGGTCGGGTCGTCGCAACTACTACATCGGCACCACTGGGGTCGATACCTTCGGCACCATGCAGTTCACCAGCGATTTCCAAGAGCGGGACATCGTCTTTGGAGGAGACAAAAAGCTGGACAAACTCATTGACGAATTGGAAACCCTCTTTCCCCTCAGCAAAGGGATCACCATTGAGTCGGAGTGCCCCATCGGTCTCATTGGAGATGACATTGAGGCGGTCGCCAAGAAGAAGAGCAAGCAGATCGGCAAACCCGTAGTGCCTGTGCGCTGTGAAGGCTTCCGTGGTGTTTCCCAATCCCTTGGGCACCACATCGCCAACGACACAGTGCGGGACTGGGTGTTTACCAAGTCGGATAAAATTTCCAACGAGGAACTAGGTTTTACTCCTTCCCCCTACGATGTGAGTGTTATCGGGGACTACAACATCGGCGGTGATGCGTGGTCTTCTCGCATTCTCTTAGAAGAGATCGGTCTGCGGGTAATTTCCCAGTTCTCGGGGGACGGTACCCTCCACGAGGTAATGCTGAGCCATCGGGCGAAGTTAAATCTGATCCACTGCTATCGCTCCATGAACTATCTCTGCCGCCACATGGAAGAGAAGTACGGCATTCCTTGGCTGGAGTACAACTTCTTTGGTCCTACTGAGATTGCCCGCTCCCTGCGCATGATCGCCGCCCGCTTTGATGAGACCATCCAAGCCAAAGCAGAAGAGGTGATCGCCAAATACCAGCCCCAAATGGATGCGGTGATCGCCAAATACCGTCCCCGCTTGGAAGGCAAACGGGTGATGTTGATGGTAGGTGGATTGCGTCCCCGCCATGTGATCCCTGCCTTTAGGGACTTGGGTATGGAAGTGATTGGCACAGGTTATGAATTTGGGCATGGGGACGACTACCAGCGCACCACCCACTATACCGACCCTGGTACCCTGATCTACGACGATGTCACTGCCTACGAGTTTGAGGAATTTGCCCGCAAACTCAAACCCGACCTAATCGCCTCGGGTATTAAGGAAAAGTATGTCTTCCAAAAAATGGCACTGCCCTTCAGGCAAATGCACTCTTGGGATTATTCTGGTCCCTACCACGGCTACGACGGGTTTGCCATTTTCGCCAGAGATATGGACTTGGCACTCAACAGCCCCACTTGGGGACTAGTGCAGAAGCCCTGGCAATAGACTGTTTCACCCTACTGGAGAACTACCATGGCTCAAAATGTCGAAAGAATCAACGATCACGCCCGCCTGTTTCATCAGCCAGAGTATCAGGAACTGTTTGCCCGCAAGCGGGAGTTTGAAAACTGCCCTAGCCCAGAGGAAGTACAGCGGGTAGCGGAATGGACCAAGAGTTGGGACTATCGGGAAAAGAACTTCGCTCGTGAAGCTCTCACCGTCAACCCCGCCAAAGCCTGCCAACCCCTCGGCGCTATCTTTGCCGCCGCTGGGTTTGAGGGGACATTGCCCTTCGTGCACGGTTCCCAAGGCTGTGTGGCATACTTCCGCACCCACCTCACCCGCCACTTCAAGGAACCGTTTGCGGCGGTTTCCTCTTCCATGACGGAAGATGCGGCGGTGTTTGGGGGTTTGAAAAACATGATTGAGGGGTTAATGAACGCCTACACCCTCTACAAACCCACCATGATTGCCCTGTGCACTACCTGCATGGCGGAGGTGATTGGGGATGACTTAGGAGCGTTCATCACTACTGCCAAAAATGAGGGAGCGATCCCCAAAGAGTTCCCCGTGCCTTATGCCCACACCCCCAGCTTTGTCGGCTCGCATATCACGGGCTACGACAATATGCTCACGGGCATTCTCACTGAGCTAGGGGGAGAGAAGACCACTCCCAATGGGAAGTGGAACTTTATCCCTGGTTTTGACACTTATGTCACCAACAATCGGGAACTGGATCGCATCCTGAATTTGATGGATATTCCCCACACCATTCTGGCGGACAATTCCGATGCCTTTGATTCCCCCAATGAAGGGGAGTATGTGATGTACAACGGCAAGACCACCCTAGCTGAAACACGGGATGCGGTGAATGCTGAGGGTACCATCGCTCTGCAAGCCTATTCCACTCAGAAAACTAGGGGGTTCATTGAAACTGAGTGGGGACAACCCACCTATGTCCTGCGCCCCTTTGGCATTCGGGGGACAGATGCCTTTTTGATGAAGCTCTCGGAACTCACAGGGAAACCCATTCCCCGCCAGTTGGAAATTGAACGGGGACGGGCGGTGGATGCCATGACCGATTCCCAAGCGTGGTTACACGGCAAACGCTTTGCCCTCTACGGCGATCCCGATCTGGTGCTCAGCGTGCTGTCTTTCACTTTGGAAATGGGCATGGAGCCTGTGCATATCGTGGTCACCAACAGCAACGAGAGCTTTGAAGCGGAAGCGAAGGCACTCCTCGCCAGCTATCCCAATGGCAGTGGGGCGACGGTCTGGGGCGGCAAAGACCTGTGGCATTTGCGATCGCTGATGTTTACCGAACCCGTGGATTTGCTCATTGGCAATTCCTACGGCAAGTACCTCTGGCGGGACACCCACACCCCCATCGTGCGCATCGGCTATCCCCTGTTCGATCGCCATCACCTGCACCGCTATCCCACCTTGGGCTATCAGGGAGCGATTAACCTGCTCAACTGGATTGTGAATACAGTCCTAGATGAGCTGGATCGGCAGACTATCATTCCCGCCAAGACGGATATTTCCTTTGACTTGATTCGCTAACAACTCACTGGTTATCCCCAGACTCTTATCTGGGGATTAACCACCACATCCCTCGGAGGGAAACCCATGCATACCCTTGTTTTTGAGACTCCCAAAGATTGGCTCTATCCTCTGCGCCAAGCCCTCAATGGGATACGGATTACCAACTCCCGCACTGCCCACATGATCTGT
>Ga0308419_1002180_pt1 | contig 12721 bp, 9 predicted proteins | sample HotsprSampleMS50_FD_203674 | JGI IMG/M metagenome (GOLD analysis project Ga0308419, IMG submission 203674) | Hot spring phototrophic mat microbial communities from Mushroom Spring, Yellowstone National Park, Wyoming, United States - 20090730_MS50 ... | reverse complement strand
GATGATGATTGCCCCGTCCACAATCAGCCCGAAATCAATCGCGCCAAGGCTCATCAGGTTGGCAGAAACGCCGAACAAATCCATCATTCCCAGTGCAAACAAGAACGACAGCGGAATCACGGAAGCAACGACCAGCCCCGCCCGCAGGTTGCCCAGCATCAGCGCCAGCCCCGCCACGACAATCAAGCCGCCTTCTGCCAAATTTTGCGCCACCGTGCGGATGGTTTTATTGACCAGCACGCTGCGGTCTAAGTAAGGTTCTATCCGCACGCCTTCAGGCATGATTCGCTGCACCTGTTCCACCCGCGCCTTTACGTTGGCGATTACTTCGGAAGAGTTCGCGCCTTTGAGCATCAGCGTGATGCCGCCGACGACTTCGCCCTTGCCGTCTTTGGTCATTGCCCCGAATCGCGGCGCAAAGCCTAATTGCACATTTGCCACATCGCGTACCAGCACGGGCAAGTTGCCTTTGCGCGTAACCACTATTTTTTCAATATCGGCGATGCTTTGCGCCAGACCTTCGGCGCGGATGTAAAATGCCCGCTGACCACGTTCCATATAGCTGCCGCCCGCATTCTGATTGTTTGCCTGCAAAGCGCGAAACAAGTCGGACGGCGTAAGTCCGAAGCTACGCAAGCGGTCGGGCAGCACGGAAACTTCGTACTGCTTCACAAAGCCGCCGAAGCTGCTCACATCGGCAATGCCGGGAATGCCCGCCAGATAGCGTTTCACCAGCCAGTCCTGAATGGTGCGCAGTTCCATAGGCGAATAGCGGCTTTCATAGCCGGGCTTTACCTGCAATACGTACTGATAAATTTCGCCCAAGCCTGTGGTAATCGGCATCATTTCAGGTCTGCCGAATTCGGGCGGGATGTTGGCTTCGGCAAGGCGCATTTGTTCTGCCACCAGTTGGCGCGCCTGCAAAATATCCATGCCTTCCTCAAAAACGATGGTAACAACCGACAGCCCGTAGCGCGAAACAGAGCGAATCTCTACTTTGCGCGGCAAGTTCGCCATTGCCAACTCTATGGGAAATGTGATAAATTTTTCTACCTCTTGCGGAGAAAGCGACGGCGATTGGGTAATCACCTGCACCTGATTGTTGGTAATATCCGGCACGGCATCCAGGGCGATTTTCGTAGCCGAATAGCCGCCCCAAATCACCCAAATCAGCACCAGCAAGCCGATAATCAGCTTGTTGCGCACCGAAAATGCAATAATTGCATCCATGAATTGACGATTTGCGATTGACGATTTGCGATTTGCAAAAAGTCGTTGTTGTAAGCGGCAGCTAATTTACAAACAACCACACCCGCATTGCAAAAAATGCCACAATTTGAAATGGGTCTTGATTAGTTGGTTGCCTACAGTACCGTTTTTCCAAATGCCCTTGTTCGCGCCCAATACCGTTGTTCGTGTCTCACGAACGACTTGTCGGCGTAAAACGTGATTATAATACCCACTTCGCTAATTCTATTGCCTATTTGAGCATATGCCCTGCAAAACCTAACTTTGCAACTTAGTTTTACAGGCAACGAAAGCACTCCATATGAGCCATAACAAAGCATTACCTAAACGCAGCGAAGACTATTCGGGTTGGTACAACGAACTAGTGAAAAGAGCAGACCTTGCCGAACACTCCTCTATCAAGGGTTGTATGGTGATTAAGCCCTATGGCTTTACTATCTGGGAAAAAATGCGCGACACGCTGGACAAGATGTTCAAAGACACTGGACACGTAAATGCCTATTTTCCACTGTTCATCCCTAAGTCCTACCTAAGCAAAGAGGCTTCGCACGTAGAAGGTTTTGCCAAAGAATGTGCCGTTGTTACGCACTATCGCCTCAAAAATGCGCCCGACGGCAGTGGCGTAATTGTTGACCCTGAAGCAAAATTGGAAGAAGAGCTGATTGTCCGTCCGACTTCTGAAACAGTTATTTGGAACACATACCGCAACTGGATTCAAAGCTACCGCGACCTGCCGCTGCTCATCAATCAGTGGGCGAACGTAGTTCGCTGGGAAATGCGCACGCGCCTGTTTCTACGCACAGCCGAATTCCTCTGGCAAGAAGGACACACAGCACATGCTACCGCACAGGAAGCAATTGACGAAACCGTTCAAATACTAAACATATATGCCGAATTTGCCGAAAATCACATGGCAATGCCTGTTATCAAAGGTGTAAAAACGCCTAATGAGCGGTTTGCAGGTGCGGTTGATACCTATTGCATTGAGGCACTCATGCAAGACGGCAAAGCATTACAAGCTGGCACTTCGCACTTTTTGGGACAAAATTTTGCTAAGGCATTTGATGTACGCTTTACGACCAAAGAAGGCACACAAGATTTGGTTTGGGGTACTTCATGGGGCGTGAGTACACGCCTGATGGGTGCGCTGATTATGGCTCATTCCGACGATGATGGGCTGGTGCTGCCTCCGAATCTTGCGCCTATTCAGGTGGTGATTGTGCCTATTTATCGCAGCGAAGAAGAAATGAATGCTGTAAATATTAAAGCTGCTGAAATTGCGCAGCAATTGCGCAAAATGGGCGTTTCGGTGAAACACGATAACCGCGACACGCATAAACCGGGCTTTAAATTTGCCGAATGGGAACTGAAAGGCGTACCATTGCGCATTGCCATTGGTCCGAAAGATTTGGAAAACAACACATTAGAAGCTGCCCGCCGCGATACTAAAACTAAGCAAATCGTTGGAATGGACAACATCTATCAGTATGTGCCGCAAATGCTGGAAACCATTCACGCCTCTATTTACGAACGTGCCAAAACTTTCCGCGACAGCATGATTACGCCCGTGAACAGCTATGAAGAATTCAAAGAAGTGCTTGACACCAAAGGTGGCTTTGTCAGCGCTCACTGGGATGGTAGCAGCCAAACCGAAGAGCGTATCAAAGCGGAAACTAAAGCGACTATCCGCTGCATTCCGTTGAACAATCCGCAGGAAGAAGGCAAGTGCATCCTTACAGGTAAGCCTTCTAAAGAGCGCGTGTTGTTTGCGCGGGCTTATTAGTCAGCAAACAGATACAAGATGATATACAAAACCCGATGGGTCTTTGAGACCCATCGGGTTTTAACTTATTGTTTATCAGATGTTTATTTCCTTTCAAACAAAAACTCCGTCAGTGGTTTGCGTTCGTAGATTTCCAGTTTGCCGCCTTCGGTGCAGTTATAAATTTCTCTGCCGAAAGCCTCAAATACTTCGCGCGCCATTTGATAGGCAACTTCGCTTTGGAACAAGTCGGGGAGTTGCCACTTAACACCGCCCGCGAAATAATTCGGGTCAAAGTGATTAGGGTCATAGCTGCCTGAAACTACTGTCTGATTGGCAAATCCTTTCGGATGAGTGAAATTATGGTCGCAACCAATCAGCGCTACCTGTTGGAAGCCCATGTGAAAAGCCAACTGAATCGCTACGAAAGTTACAGTATGCCCGTAGTAAAGGCTCATGCGCACATCGCGGGCAAATACTTTGTGATAAATTTGTTTGAGGTAAGTAATATTATTGCGGCGCGGGACATATTTCAGAGCGTGGCTATCCAAAAATAGGGGAATGTTGGTTGTATTGAAAAAATCCGCGTTTTGCTCAATCACTAAGTGATTCACCGCCACAATGCAAGAAGGGCGAAAAGTAGTTTTATCAAACAGCAGGTTAATTTTATTCAATCCGAAGGTATAAACGCCGCTTGCTGCTAGCGCATCAAAATCAGTTTTGAGCAGGCTCGGCCCGTTGCAAAGAATAACTGCCTTTTGTCCCCTGTAGCGGTCTTTCAGGGCAGCTAGCCGCGCACGAGAACGCCACGATTCAGGGTTCAAATCCCAGCTCAAGCGTTTCCATATTAAATTCGCTGCTTTGAAATAAGGATTTACAACTGCCCGCTCGCGAAAGATGGGAATGTCTTGTTCGTTCATCATATTTTTGTACATTTTGTACATAAACCCGACAGATGCTTAAAGTCAGACCCGTCGGGTTCAATAAAATCGGTGCAACTAATTTGCCTAATGATTCACATCGGGGGCAGGTGAACTAATCGGCGGCTGCTTGCCGTTCAAGAAAGTATGGAATGTATCTCCTCGCAAACCCAAACGAATAGTTTCCAGTGGGATAATATCATTTGGCGCAATGTTACCCAGATTTACATTGGTGCCTAAGTATTTGATGAACCAAACTTGCTGCGACTTTATGGGTGCTTCCCAAATAATGTTCTCGAACGGAATTTGTGTTAAAATCTCCTCCACCAGACCGGAGCGCACCTCACCGCTAGAACGGAATAGTCCTACATTGCCGCTTTCACGCGCCTCACCAATTACTTTCCAAGCACCTGCATCTAGTTCGCGCCGCATTTGTTGAATCCACTTGTAAGGCGGAATAATTTTTTCGGCATCTTTAGAACCTACTTCCGACAGTACAGTTGCCCGCTCTGACAGAATACGAATGTAATTACACTTGTCATCGTGGTTCATTTCTAACGAACCATCCGACACTTCGGCATAGGAAAGTTCGTACTTGTCCATTAGGCGGAGGTAGTCCTCAAACTGACCGCGTATAACGAATGCTTCAAACAGCGTACCGCCAAAATACACAGGAATACCTGCTTCGCGGTAAATTTTTAGCTTATCAGCAAGGTTAGGGAAACAGTAAGAAGTAGCCCATCCTAATTTAATTACGTCAATAAATTCTGCCGAAGTGCTAAGCATATCTTCTGCTTGGCGAATGCTCAAACCTTTGTCCATTACCATCGTGAGACCTTTTTCACGAGGTTTTACAGTACGCTGGGGAACGTCTTTCAAAAAATAATTTGCCATGAGTCGCTTTAATAGGTATCAGCGCTGATATTGGCTGATAATTTTGAAAAGTGCTTTTTGGATATGGATGTCTTCAATCCACTCGTACAGGACCGTATGCCTGTCAAAGTCCAAAATTAGCGCATTTTCTAAATAAGCGAATGCTTGCCGATATTTGCCCGCTTCTATATGGTAGAGGCACATGCGATAATACAAATCAGCATGGGCAGGACACTCTTCTATCCCGCTTTTGAGCAAGTCAATAGCCTGCTCGAAATCTCCCTGATCGCGGTAGATACCTGACCAATCCAGCCATGTTTGCGGATTAGCAGGGTTTAGGTAAGTAGCATGCTGATAGGCTTCTATGGCAGATACAACATTGCCTGTTTTAGATTCTGCTTGGGCAAGTGCCAGCCAGTATTCTTCACATTGGCTGTCTATCCGCACCGATTTTTTCAGGAAATTGATAGCTTCGTACCAACGCTCACGCCCAATCAGACACATGCCCAGTCCATACCAGCCATCGGCGCATTGCTCGTCCATGCTGATAGCTTTGCGATACAGCGCCGAAGCCTTGTTATAATCTTTGCGCTTTTCATAGGTGGCAGCTAGGCAACAGTACATTTCTGGTTCGGGGAGATCGCCTTTTTCTTTGAGTGCAATCGCTTTTCGATACGAAGATTCTGCTTCTTCATAGCGTTGCAGATTCATTTGGGCATGCCCCAGATGATACCAAACGCTGCTGTCGTCTTCGTTGAGTGCCAATGCATAGTCAAATAATTCTACTGCCTTGCGGAAACTATTGGTTTGATTGGCAAATATAGCTGCATTGCGCCATAGGCGAAAGTCTTCGGGGTTTTCGTTGATTTGCTCTTCGAAAAATGCAGTGCCTTCGGGGATGCGATGCAGCGTTTCCAGCGAATCGACCACATCTAGCAGAGCACTCATGTTGTCCGGATTAATTTTTAGAATTTCAAACAAGTGCATAACAGAATGTTGCAACTTGCCGGAACGCATGTATAAATCGGCTATATGGTAGTGAATGTCTTCTTTATCGTCCGTATTTTCCAACGCAAGGAGCAGGCTTTCAATGGCTTGCGCAACCATATTTAGCCCCATGAAAGCTCTTGCCCGTAAAACAAATAGTTCATCGGAGCCGACATGGATAGCCGCAAGTTTTTCTGCCAGTTCCAGTGCCTGTCGGTATTTACCAAGCCCAAGCAGCACTCTCACCTTTTCTATGCCTAATTCAGAAGCAAATGGATATTGAGAAAAGGCAGCTTCGCAGGCTTTTAAAGCTTTTTTCCATTGCGCACGAACAGCATAATATTGTATGATATGTTCAAACTCATGCAAATCAAAAAATACGCTGGTACTCTCTACAAGCATTTGCTCAAATCGCTGCACCAACGCATCCTCTGTTTGCAGCTCTTTTTTTCTTTTATTTGCCATTTTATCTGTTTCTAATGTTGTGTTAAGGTCAATAATACAGCCTCTCTAATGCTTTCTGACACAGGGCGATACTCTAAGCCTGTTTTAGCTATGAGTTTGCTGCCATCGTAGCGGTGTATCTGGCAGGCTGCCTCAGCTACGTGTCGGTTGAAGGAGCCTCCAAACCATCCAACGACTGTTCCTAGCATTTTTAACAAGTTGTCAGGAATACATCTTTTGGGCGGATGCCTATTCATAATAGCAGCTACCTGTGCAAAAAAGTCTTGAAAACTGATAGCAGCCGCGTTAAAAATAAAACGTTCTGCTACAACATTATGTTGTAATAGTCGTAGAATGCCTTCTGCTACATCGGCGGCATCTACCAGATTAATCATACCCGAAGGATAGAAAGGCAGCACATCTACTATTCGGAACAATCTTGCCAGTGAGCTTTGCGGTGTATTTTTTCCAAGTACCACCGATGGATTGACAACAAAGGCAGGTAATCCTTCGGCAATACCGCGCCACACTTCGCGCTCGGCTAAGTGTTTGCTCAGTCCATAGGCAGAATGAAGCTGAGAGTCGTCCCATTGAACATTCTCATCTACAACATTAACTCCTTCTTTTGCTCCGATAGCTGCAACCGAACTGACAAAACAAAATCGTTGGATATTATTTTCCAAACAGGCATTTACCAAATTAGCAGTACCTTCTATATTGATTTTAAAAAGCAAAGGACGGTCGGACTCAACAAAAGAAACCCGAGATGCCGCATGAATCACCCAATCGGCGCTAGCAACTATTTCTGTCATCAGGGGCATATCGGTAATATCGCCCTGTACCCATGTGAGACCTGGCATAGATTCGGGTAAAAGCCCCCTGCCAGAGTGGCGCAAAGCAATCACTTGTAATCCCGCTTGCAATAATCGGCGGGTGATGTAACTACCAACAAACCCGCTTGCTCCCGTAATAAAAACCTTTGGAGAGGTATTGAACATGCGCAAACTTACAAAGCAAATCTGAAAGCAGGCAATTTGTGCTAATTTGGTATTGTTTTTAGTTCTAATAAGAACAGAAAAATTGTAACTTGGCACGTTTTTACCTACACCGATTGCCTATCTGTCTATGAAATCGATGAAGCATATCCTGCTTATGCTACTGTTGTTTAGTAGCAGTCTTTTTGTATCGCCACTACTCTATGCCCAGCAATCAGATTCTTTGCGAATTTTATTTCAACAGTTTCATGCAAGCCAAAACCTAATTCGTTTGCTACAAAATCAGCGTCGGGCTGACAGTGTGCGCATTGCAGAACTGCAAAAAAGTCTGCAAGAGCAGGTCAGTAGTTTCAACAGCGCTGTGAGCAGCGTAGATGTACGCGTAAAAGAGTTTGACCAGCGCATGAAAATCACAGACCGCGACCGCTATGCTATTATTCAGCGCAACCTTATCAGTTCGGTAGAAGTTTTTGACATGCTTAATCAACGATTGAATATCTTAGAAGCCTTGAGCCAAACAGAGGAGTATCAGAATATTCTCACCGACCTAAATAATCCTGCCAATGAAAATCTGGGCTTTTCTTACAATAAAAAAGTATTAGCATTAATAGAACAGTATATTGCAGCCAATGCGCGCCGCGACCGTGGCAGAATTGTAGAAGCTGCCCGCATGGTGCTAGAAAATCCCTTAGTACAAACAATGGCAGGTCCTGCCGTGCCTATTTTGGGTGTGAGCAACTCTTTGCTGAGTTTTGCAAGTGCGCTCTTTGTCAGCCGTAGCGATATTCCGCAAGAAAATGTCATACGCTTCCGCGATGAGATGATGCAGTTTACTCAATACTATGCTCGCCTGAACGAGCTGAACCGCAATTTTGCTAACGGTATCAACAGCCACCAAGTTCAAACCGCTAACTTGCAAAGTAAATTGCGTGATTTTGTAGTGCAAAATATTCAGGCAAGCGGTAGGCAGTTAGACCCCAATGCTGAAAAAAGGGCAAAATCTACTTCCGACTATCTGACAACGCTTTTCCTGACTTATAATTCAGGTTCTGTGAGGGAATATCTAATCCGCTTGGAACGGGAGGCAACAGAAAACGGCTTAATTAACTACGGAAAACTCATTCGCAGCGGCAACCTCATACAGATGAACAAGCGCGTAGGTGAAGTTATTTTCCTTTACAAAGAATTTGAATATCTCTATTCACAATACATTTCGCTGCTAGAAAAAAACAACCGCGATATGGTATTGGTGTTGCAAGAAGCGATGGCCAAAAAGCTTAGTGACGATAACAACAAAGTGCGACAACAAATTGACCGACTTACCAAAGTAAAAGAGGCTACAATTGAGGCTATTAACAAAGCTATTAATTTGCCGCGCATCAAAAACGAAGTAGATAAATTAGACACCTTCTATCCGTCCATGTAAAATCTGCAAATGACTTTTTTGTTTTCCCGCATAGTTTCCTGCACTAGCAAAGGGCTGTTATTAGCAATAATAGCAGCCCTTTTAGTCGCTCCAATGCTATATGTGGTTTGGCAGTGGTTTTCGCCAGCCGATAGTTACTGGGCGCACCTGTATGAGTACCTACTACCCGACTACCTGAAAAATACTTTCAGACTGACGGCGGGTGTACTCGTTGGAACGCTGCTGCTGGGCATCCCTTCGGCATGGCTGGTGGCCGCCTGTGAATTTCCTGGCAGGCGATTGCTTTCGTGGCTGTTGGTACTGCCACTGGCGATTCCGGCCTATATCAATGCCTATGTTTACAAGTACACTTTTGAGCGTGGCTTGCTGCAAAGTCTGCCCTTCCGACCCGATGTGATGCATCTTGGTGGAGCGATTATGGTGATGTCGCTAGTTTTGTATCCTTATATTTACTTAGTTACACGCACCAATTTTCAAAGGCAAGCAGCAGGGGCGCTGGAAGCCGCTAAGTTGCTGGGTGCTTTACCATTGCGGCGTTTTTTTGCCGTTGCCCTGCCTATGGCGCGCCCTGCTATTATTGGCAGCGCTATGCTTGTGCTGATGGAATGTTTGAACGAATACGGCACGGTCAAATATTACGGTATCCCAACTTTTACAGCGGGCATTTTCCGCGCCTGGTTTGCAATGGGCAGCGTACATACCGCTATGAAGCTAGCAGGACTGTTGTTGGCAGGCATTTTCATCCTAAATTTGTCCGAGCGATGGTTGACGCGCAATCTGCGCTATACAGTTGGTAAGAGTGAGCGGCTACTGACGCGCCAACCTCTGCATGGTTGGCAGGCAGTCGGCGCTGTGCTATTTTGCCTTGTTCCTGCATTGGGCGGCTTTGTGTTTCCCTTTGCTCAGTTGCTTTCATGGACATACAGCGGATGGGTACAAGGCTTGCTCATTGCTGATTTCAGCAAATACTTGTTGGAAACTTTGCAAATTGCCTTGTCAAGTGCAGCCATAATTGTTGCTATTGCACTTGTGCTTGCTTATCTGCGGCGCGTTGGCAAAAACCGACTCACCCAACTAACTATACAATTGGCTAACTTGGGCTATGCTATGCCGGGTGCAGTAGTAGCTATCGGGATATTAGCACTGCTACTCGCTGTCGGAAAATTATTACAGGTGGAACTAGTTGGCACGCTTACCGCACTGACCTACGCTTATTCAGTGCGCTTCATGGCAGTAGCCTTTAATCCACTAGAAGCAGGCTTACAAAAAATATCGCTCTCTATGGATAATGCTGCTGCTATTTTGGGAAAAAATCGCTTGCAAACCTTGCTCTTGGTGCATGCGCCACTGCTGCGCGGTGCAATTCTAGCATCGCTCATGTTAATTGTAGTAGATATTCTCAAAGAACTCCCACTGACACTCATTCTACGACCTTTCAATTTTGATACGTTGGCTACCAAAGCCTACGAATATGCCGATGATGAAAAATTGCAGCAGTCAGCTGCCATGTCCTGCCTAATTGTGCTGGCGGGGATGCTGCCTGTTTTTTTACTGGATAAGTTGAATAAGTCTGATTGAGGATGTTTTAAACCGCTTCAGGGTCTGCACCGCTGACAGGGTAAGGCTCCCTAACAGCGGCTGCAAGCCCTGTTAGCAGATTTATCATGACGATTCAATCGGACAACTGATAACCAATTCTTTCTATTGGCGATTAAGCAATTATCTGTCAATTTTGCCCATACCTTTTGCAACACACTCAACACACATGGATATTGAACTTAACAAAAACGAAGATTTTCTTAAACAAGAACTCTTTAGGCTTAAAACCCGCTATGACAAAGTTAAACTGGGTGGCGGCGCCCAAAAAATAGAAGGGCAACACAAGCAAGGTAAACTCACTGCACGCGAACGGATTGCGTTTTTACTAGATAAAGATGCGCCTGTGTTAGAAATTGGCGCTTTTGCCGGTGAAGGCATGTATGAAGAACACGGTGGATGTCCTTCAGGCGGCGTGGTTGTTTGCATTGGTTATATTTGTGGCAGACAGGCGATTGTTGTTGCCAACGATGCCACCGTGAAAGCAGGCGCATGGTTTCCGATTACCGCCAAAAAGAACCTGCGCGCACAGGAAATTGCAATGGAAAACCGCCTGCCGATTGTTTATTTGGTAGATAGCGCTGGCGTTTATTTGCCCCTGCAAAATGAAGTATTCCCCGACAAAGAACACTTCGGGCGCATTTTCCGCAACAATGCTATCATGTCTTCCGAAGGCATTATACAAATTGCCGCCATTATGGGTAGTTGCGTTGCAGGCGGCGCTTACCTGCCGATTATGAGCGATGAAGCCATGATTGTCGATAAAACTGGCACTATTTTCTTGGCAGGTTCTTACCTTGTCAAAGCTGCCATCGGTGAAAATGTAGATAACGAAACATTGGGCGGCGCCACTACCCATTGCGAAATTTCCGGTGTTACCGACTACAAATTCCCCGATGACCAAAGCTGTTTGACAGCCATTCGCGATATTTTTGACAAAATGGGCGATTTCCCAAAGGCAGGTTTCAACCGCAAAACACCCTCGCCGCCCAAATTGACCCAAGAAGAAATCTACCGACTATTTCCAGCAGACCGTACCAAACCTTACGATATGATGGACATCATTTTGCGCTTGGTGGACAATTCCGAATTCCGCCCTTATAAGGAACTCTATGGTCAAACGCTTATTTGTGGACTGGCGCGCATAGACGGCTGGGCGGTGGGCATAATTGCTAATCAGCGTAAAATGGTCAAAACTAAAAAAGGCGAAATGCAGATGGGTGGTGTTATCTATTCTGACTCTGCCGACAAAGCTACGCGCTTCATTATGAACTGCAACCAAAAGCGCATCCCGCTGGTGTTCTTGCACGATGTTTCGGGCTTTATGGTGGGCAGCCGCGCCGAACACGGCGGCATCATTAAAGACGGCGCAAAAATGGTGAATGCCATGAGCAATTCGGTTGTGCCGAAGTTCAGCATCATTTTGGGCAACTCTTACGGAGCAGGCAACTACGCCATGTGCGGCAAAGCCTACGACCCACGCCTGATTTACGCTTGGCCAACAGCGCAAATAGCGGTGATGAGCGGTGCATCGGCGGCTAAAACGCTTTTGCAAATCAAAGTTTCTGCCCTGAAAGCCAAAGGCGAAGAAATCACTGCCGAACAGGAAGCTGCGCTGCTCAAAGAAATCACCGACAAGTACAACGAAGAACTCTCGCCGTACTACGCCGCCTCACGCCTCTGGGTGGACGGCATCATAGACCCGCTGGAAACCCGCAAAGTTATCAGCATGGGCATACAAGCCGCCAACCACGCGCCCATCCGCAAGCGCTATAACGTAGGCGTAATTCAGACGTAGGTGGATTTGCAGGTGTGTGTGCCTTTGGCTGCGCAAGTCGGTGAACAAAACAGCCAAAAGCAAGCTACCACGAAGCATACTGTGCGCGCCCGACCGAGATTTTGCACAGTTACTTGGTGTGATAGGGTGAAAAGTGTTAATTTAGTATCGTAACAAAACGTTACTGACAATGCGCATATGGAAACAGACTTCAAGGAACATATTGACTGTCTTTTAGCTGTTCACCAAGATAAAAATATCATTCTTATTCTTTTCAAACCTACACCGGAACTGAACAAATGGGTACGTACTTTAATCGGTTCAAGATGAGATATAATAAATAAATATAAATTCAACAAATTATGATTACAAAAAGTAGAAGACTAATTGGAATAATGGCAACCATTATAGGACTATTATTTATTCCATTAATTGCAATGCAATTTAGCAAAGAAGTCAACTGGAGTATTTTTGACTTCATCGTAATAGGCATTTTACTATTATCCACAGGTTTGTTATGTGAGCTCGTTCTAAGAAAAGTAAATATACTCAATCAAAAGCGGTTTTTTGTATTCTTTTAGTTATAAACCCCTGAAAATCAATATAATCAGTCAGGAAAATCTTAAAAATCACTTCAATCATAGTATACAATTAAAAACAGAATTATCATTTGTGGTGCAGTCCTGTTTATCT
>Ga0308419_1002176_pt1 | contig 12727 bp, 13 predicted proteins | sample HotsprSampleMS50_FD_203674 | JGI IMG/M metagenome (GOLD analysis project Ga0308419, IMG submission 203674) | Hot spring phototrophic mat microbial communities from Mushroom Spring, Yellowstone National Park, Wyoming, United States - 20090730_MS50 ... | reverse complement strand
GGACTGCTCGGTTTCGTAGGACTGATAATACCTCATGTTGTGAGATTGCTCGTTGGTTCAGACCATAAGTTTTTACTGCCGTTTTCTGCATTGCTTGGTGCAGCTATTATTATTATTGCAGATACAGGGGCGAGGACAATTTTTAACCCTGTTGAGATACCTGTGGGGGTGATAATGGCATTTTTAGGGGCGCCATTTTTTCTGTATCTGCTAAGAGGCAAATTAAGAGGGAGACATTGATATGAATATCCTGACAGCACGAGATGTGGATATCGCTTATAATAGCAAGAAGATTGTATCTAATTTAAACATAACATTTCAAAAACCTGAGATAGTTTCAATAATAGGTCCAAATGGTTCGGGCAAATCTACTATTTTAAAGGCGATAGGCAGGCTCTTAAAACCGGAAAGAGGAGTAGTTCTTTTGGATGGCAAGAATATCCATAGCCTCCCTGCAAAAGAGGTTGCAAGGCGGATGGCAATACTGCCTCAGGGACCGCAGGTGCCTGATGATATTACCGTAAGAGACCTTGTCTCTTACGGTAGGTCGCCTCACCAGAATTTCTGGAATAGAGGAGACAGCAATGACAAAGATATAATAGACCAAGCCATCAGGGATACACATCTTGAAGAACTCTCTTTTAGACCTGTTCATACGCTTTCAGGGGGTGAACGGCAAAGGGCATGGATTGCTATGGCATTAGCGCAGAAACCTGAAATAATGCTTCTTGATGAACCTACCACATTTTTAGATATTCATCATCAGATAGAGATTATGGAGCTTTTAAGCAGGCTCTGCAAAGTGTTAGGGTTAATTGTTATCATAGTAATCCATGACCTTAATCATGCAGTCCGCTACAGCCATCGGATTATTGCCGTGAAAAATGGTAAAATATTTAAGGACGGCTTGCCTTCTGAGGTGATAACGGAGGAAATCCTTAGCGATGTTTTTCATATAAAGGCTAAAATAATGAGAGGGCATACTGGGAGTGAAATAATCTGCATTCCCTATGGTGTCTGCAAACCCCAGAAATTAATACCAGATTAAAATAAAGAATGACAACTTTATCCTTAACGCGTTTAATCCTCTGCAGAAAAATGCCCGCCTCTACAAATGGGCTTCAGCATTAGCTCTAATTACTATTTTTTACAATATCTTTGAAGGAGTTGTCTCGGTTTACTTTGGGACTGCACAAAAATTTGCATCCAACTTTCTTTAATATTACTTTTAGCAAGCGCAATGTATGAACTTACAGGGATTGGGGGCATTGATTTCAATCGGAGCGGCTGGAATTGCATGCCTATTCTTATCAATCTGGCCGGTGAATATTATTTATCAAGGCCATCTGTTTTTATTTATCAAGGCCAGTGATTCTTATTTTATTAAGGCCGCCTCCTTTTCATATTTTACCATCTCTGGTATCTTTACCTGTTGTTTCTTTCTCAAGCTCCCTCCTTTTAATTCTATCCTGTAGGCATTATGGATAAGACGGTCAAGGATAGCATCTGCAATCGTTGGCTCAGCCATCCTTTCGTGCCATTTCCCTACTGGTATCTGGCTTGCCATTATTATACCACCCCTTTCAGCCCTCTCATCTATTATCTCAAAAGCTCACTCACCTCCTTTATTCCAACATCTTCTATTAGAAAGTCATCTATTATCAGGACATCTACATTTGCGATATTCTTCAGGTATCTCTCTATCTTCCCTTCCATATAGGCTGCTGTGAAAGCCCTGAGCATCTTGCCCAGTTGGTGGTAGCGGACAGTCATGCCTATTGCAAAACACCCCTACTCTACTTGCCAACGGTTTGAGCAAAAAGGGGCAAATGTGCTATTTTTATCATCTCAGCGTTTCATTCCTTGCATGAGACCTTTGCAGTCCTAAAAAGGAGAGCCTATTAAAAATGAGGAGAGATATATGAAAAATATCTTAACCCTTGATATTGGTGGCACCAATATTAGGGCTGCCCATGTGAGCCTTGGCGAGGACGGGTTTAAGATTGTCAGAAAACTGAAACAGGCCACAGGCTCTGAACCCCTTGAGGTGATAATACACCTGATTGAATCCCTCCTCAGTGAGGGAGGCAAAGAGATAAAAACAGTGGGTTTATCGGTAGCAGGCATTGTAGATCCTCAAGACTGCATACTCCTAAAATCCCCCAATATTGCCAAGTTAGAAGGGACAAACTTTGGAAAACTATTAGAGGAGAGATACCAACTTAGATGCATTGTGGAAAACGATGCTAACGCGGCAGCCTATGGTGAACGGGTTGCAGGTGCGGGCAGGGAATTTGAGGATTTTGTCCTGTTTACCCTTGGGACAGGCATTGGTGCAGGTGTGGTAATGAACGGCAGGTTGCTTTCAATACCTGCTGAGATCGGCCATATCAGTATAGACATAGATGGTCCTCAGTGTCCTTGCGGTAATGTAGGCTGCTTTGAGACATATGCCTCTGCTTCAGCAATCATATCACGGGCCATATCACAGATTGAAGATGGTGCCCAGAGCATACTGAAATCCATTCATAACGGTAACTTCTATAAGATGAATGCAGAGGACATTTACAAGGCTGCCCTTGAGGGAGACATGCTTGCAAGGACTGTACTAAAAGACGCAGGTAAGGCCTTTGGCATAGGCATCGCCAGTGTGGTCAATATATTTGGTCCTCAGGCAATCATCCTGACAGGAGGCCTGATAGGGGCGTGGAATATCTATGTAGAGGCCGCCATCAGGGAGGCATCACGAAGGGCCTTTAAAGAATTAATATCAAAGGTCAAGATACTGCCTTCTCAGCTTGCAGACGATGCAGGGCTCACGGGCATTGCCTACCTCGCCTCAGAGGCAGTATAAATGCCTACCCCTATAAGAAACTTTTCCATAATTGCCCATATAGACCATGGCAAGTCCACCCTTGCGGACAGGCTGCTTGAGTTTACAGGGGCCCTATCTTCAAGGGAGATGACAGAGCAGGTATTAGACTCTATGGACCTAGAGCGGGAAAGGGGTATTACAATTAAGGCACATGCAGTGAGGCTTATCTACCGTGCCGAAGACGGCAAGGATTATGTGTTGAACATGATAGACACACCAGGCCATGTAGATTTCTCCTACGAGGTATCAAGGAGCCTCGCCTCATGCGAAGGTAGCCTCCTCATTGTAGATGCTACCCAAGGCGTTGAGGCTCAAACCTTGGCAAATGCTTACCTTGCCATAGAACACGACCACGAGATAATCCCTGTGGTCAACAAGATTGACTTACCCTCTGCCGAGCCCGACAGGGTCAAGGAACAGATTGAGGAGGCAATAGGTATAGACTGCTCAGAGGCCATCCTGGCGAGCGCCAAAGAGGGCATCGGCACAAAGGAGATACTTGAGTCTATCGTTGCTAAAATCCCCCCTCCAAAGGGGAACCCTCAACACCCGCTTAGGGCCCTGATCTTTGACTCGTGGTTTGACAACTATCAAGGTGTGATTGTGCTTGTGAGGGTCTTTGATGGTGAATTGAAGCCGGGCATGAAGATAAGGCTAATGGCTACCCAAAAGGACTATGAGGTCACAAAGACTGGTTACTTTACCCCAAAGATGCAGGAGTGCGAGGCCCTGAGGGCTGGAGAGGTAGGCTACCTGATTGCAGGGATCAAGAATGTGGGAGATACAAAGATAGGTGATACCGTAACCGATGCAAAAAGGCCTGCAGAGGTACCATTGCCCGGTTATAAAGAGATAAAGCCCATGGTCTTTTGTGGTCTGTATTCTGTAGAGACACACCAGTATGAGGACCTCAAGGCGGCCCTTGAGAAGCTCAGGCTAAACGACTCCTCCTTTTCCTTTGAACCCGAGACATCTACTGCCTTAGGGTTTGGCTTCCGCTGCGGCTTCCTTGGTCTTTTACACATGGATATTATCAAAGAGAGGCTTGAGCGGGAGTTTGAGCTCAATCTCATAAGCACGGCCCCAACAGTGGTCTATAAGGTTACCGATAGCAAGGGTAGAGACCTCTATATTGACAACCCTAGTGCCCTGCCCGAGAGGTATGAGAGGATTTATGAGCCTTATGTAAAGGTCTCAATCTTTGTGCCACAGGAGTTTATCGGCCAGATACTTGAGCTCTGTCAAGACAAAAGGGGCTCCCAAAAGGACTTTACTTACCTCAGCAAGGACAGGATAAGGGTGACCTATGAGATACCCCTAAATGAGATACTCTGGGACTTCTATGACAGACTCAAATCCCTATCAAAAGGCTATGCCTCTATGGACTATGAGTTTATTGGCTATCAGCCCTCAGAGCTTGTAAAACTTGACATACTCATTAATGGTGAGCCTGTGGATGCACTCTCGCTGATAATCCATAAGGACAAGGCCTATTACAAGGCAAGGGCTGTGGTAGAGACCCTGAGGTCCGTTATCCCTCGGCAGCTCTTTGAGATAACTATTCAGGGTGCCATTGGTGGTAAGATAATCGCTAGAGAGAGCGTAAAGGCCCTTAGAAAAAATGTGCTTGCAAAGTGCTATGGAGGCGATATAACTCGTAAGCGTAAACTACTTGAAAAACAGAAAGAGGGTAAAAAGAAGATGAAACAGATCGGAAGGGTAGAGATACCGCAGGAGGCATTCCTATCGGTATTGAAGGCAAAGGAGTAGGCCATGACTAAGGCAAAGTTATGGGAATACACAAAGGCGATTGTTACGGCACTGATCCTTGCCCTGATCATCAGGGCCTTTGTGGTGCAGGCCTTCAAGATACCATCGGGTTCTATGCTCAACACCCTACAGATAGGCGACCACATCTTGGTCAATAAGTTTATATATGGCACTGTAATACCCTTTACTAACAAGAGGGTGCTTGTATTTTCTAAGCCTGAGCGGGGCGACATCATCGTCTTTAAGTATCCTGAAGACCCCGACAGGGACTTTATAAAAAGGGTAATCGCCATTGAGGGAGATATTATCCACGGAAAAAATGGCGATGTATTTATAAATGGCAGAAAAATACACGAGCCTTACGCACAACATACAGACCCCTCACACAAGACAAACCCCATAGAACCCCGAGACAACTTCGGCCCCTTTTTGGTCCCTAAAGATAAGTTATTTGTTATGGGCGACAACAGGGACCAGAGTTATGATAGCCGTTTTTGGGGTTATGTGGATATGAGCATGGTCAGGGGCAAGTCCTTTATTATTTATTGGTCTTGGGACAGCGTGAATATGAGGCCCCGACTCTCAAGGATTGGCACTATTACGAGGTGATGGGTGTTTACGGGCATTATTACTGAATTAGGTAAGGTAGAGTCTGTGCAGTTTGGCCCCCAAGGTGCAAGGCTCTGCGTAAGGTGTCCTGAGACGAGCAGGGCGTCTATAATTGGTGACAGCATTGCTATAAATGGTGTATGCCTTACTGTAACTGACCTTAAAGGAGATACGGCCTGTTTTGATGTGTCCCTTCAGACCCTAAAGGTTACTACCACAAGTAACCTAAAAGCAGGAGACAGGGTCAATATTGAGCCTGCACTGAGACCTTCAAGCAGACTGGGGGGGCACTTTGTAAGCGGCCATGTAGAGGACACTGGTAAGATAGTGTCAAGAAAGACTATTGGTAATTCAGAGCATATTGATATTGAGGCACCTGAGACAGTTATGAGATATGTCATACCAAAGGGGTCAATAGCCGTTGATGGTATTAGCCTCACGGTGGTTGAGGTAAAACAGAGGACCTTCTCTTTGGTAATCATACCCCACACACTAAAACTCACGACCCTTGGGTTTAAGAGGGTAGGCGATATGGTCAACCTTGAGCCCGATATGCTTGCAAAGTATGTGGCACACTTTGTTTCGCTCTATAATAAGGATGCAAGCCCTGAGAAAGGCCTATTGAGTGCTATGACCAGGGCAGGGTATATTTAACTTTAGGCTTAAGGCCGAAATTTGAGGGTAGCCGCATCCTTGCGTTGTTTTGAGATCGCTGTAACAGTCGTAGAGACTGAGATGCATTTGATTTAGATAACCCAATTTAGACCTAACACACTGTAACACTAATAGAGGCAACACTTATGACTGAGCTCATAAAACAACTCCGATGGCAAGACATATTTGATATTGCACTGGTAACAATCATTTTTTACCGACTACTCCTGATCCTCAAGGGGACTAAGGCAGCAAAGATACTTTTAGGTCTGGTGGTCCTGCTACTAATTTCCTTTGGCTCAAGCTACTTTGAACTCTACACGATGGAGTGGCTCATACAGAGCTTCCTATCCCAATTGGTTTTAGGGCTTATAATCCTATTTCAACCCGAGATCAGGAAGGTCCTTGCCCAGATGGGCGAGGCAAGGCTCTTTCAGTCCTTTACATCGGCCGAGGACATGAGGTCTATTGAAGAGATCGTGCGGGCAGCGGCATCGTTGGCAAATAGGCATATTGGCGCCCTGATAGTTATAGAGCGAGAAATCAGCCTTCAGGAATACATTGAGATAGGGGTGCCAGTGGATTCAAAGGTTTCCAAAGAACTCCTGCTCAGCATATTCCACCCCACCTCGCCCATACATGATGGGGCTGTGATAATAAAGAACAACAGAATAGTCGCCGCGGGTTGCTTCCTTCCCATCACCCTCGGGACCGATATAAGTAAGGCCCTGGGAACCCGACACAGGGCTGGAATTGGGGTTACCGAAGAGACCGATGCGGTGGTAGTAATTGTCTCTGAGGAGACGGGCAACATATCCTGCGCCATTGGCGGTAGCCTCCAATCCCACCTGAACATGGCCACCTTAAGGGAGCTGCTCACCGAGATCTTTACAAAAAAAAAGGAGGGTGAGCAGTGAAGAGGCGTACCTTATGGAGTGGGGACCTCTGGCTAAAGGCCTTTGCCTTTATCCTTGCGGTGATGATGTGGTTCTTTGCAACCTATAAAGGCCAGTCGGAGATGGTCCTTGAGGTCCCTATAGAGTTCAAAAACACCCCAAAGGGCTATATAATTCTCAAACAGACAATCAACAAGGTCAATATCCATGTAAGCGGCCATGAGAGATTACTTAAGGCCTTGAGGCCTTTTAATGCAAGGGTCATTGTGGACCTCACAAAGGCCAAAAAGGGTGAGAACGAGTTCTATTTCAGTCGTAGTGATGTGGTTATCTCAAATGCCATAAAAGTGATAAGGATTGACCCGATCGTTGTGAAGTTTGTCCTTGATGAGCTTGGCACTAAGGAGGTGCCTGTAAGGGTACCCGTAATTGGCATACCCGAGAGTGGCTACAAGATAAGCGCCATTGAGGTATTGCCCAAGACCATTCAGATAGAGGGTGCCCGTTCGGAGATAAACGATATAGCCCTATTAAAAACAGAGACCGTTGATGTCACAGGCCTTGATAAAGACCTCCAGCAGGTGGTCAAGATAAACACGGGGGGTAAAAATATACTTGTAAAAGAGGGGGAGATCATAGTGAGAATATCCATTAGAAAGGTGCAGCGATGAGACTCTTTGGTACCGATGGCATAAGGGGGAGGGTAAACACAGCACCAATGACCCCGGAGTCTGTCCTGAGGCTTGGCATGGCCATCGCCTCGGTCCTCAGGAATGACCATGGCCGAAATATGGTGCTTATAGGCAAAGATACAAGACTCTCTGGCTACATGATAGAGTCTGCCCTTACATCAGGCCTATGTGCAAAGGGTGTAAATGTGACCCTTGTTGGCCCTATCCCTACACCAGGTGTGGCCTTTTTGACCCGTACACTCAGACTGGATGCGGGGATAGTAATCTCTGCCTCCCACAACCCATTTTATGACAATGGGATAAAGATATTCTCCTCAGACGGCTACAAGATAGCCGATGGACTGGAAAAAGAGATTGAGAACCTGATGGCAGATGAGACATTCCCTAAGAGGCGTGCTACAGGTGAAAAGATCGGCAAGGCCTTTAGGCTTGATGACGCCACTGGCAGATACATAGAGTATGTAAAGTCAACGATCCCAAGAGGGGAAGACTTAGAAGGCCTCAAGGTCGTTGTAGATGCCTCAAATGGGGCTGCCTACAAGTCCACACCGGCCCTTTTAAGGGAATTGGGCGCCGAGGTGGTATGCATCAACGATAGGCCTGATGGGATAAATATCAATCAAAACTGTGGCTCTCTGCATCCAGAGTTGCTGATGAACCTTGTAAAGGACAAGGGGTTTGATGTAGGCGTAGCCCATGATGGTGATGCCGATAGAACACTCCTTGTGGATGAAAAAGGCAGGCTTGTGGATGGTGATGTAATTATGGGTATCTGCGCAGTAGAGTTCAAGAGACAGGGGTTACTGAAGGGCAATGCCGTAGTGGCTACCACCATGAGCAATCTTGGCCTGGAGAGGTATCTCAACGCAAACGGTATTGAGTTAGTAAGAACACGGGTAGGAGACCGTTATGTCTCCGAAGAGATGCTAAAAAGGGGATGTAACTTAGGGGGTGAACAGTCTGGACATATAATATTTTCTGACTTCAACACCACTGGCGATGGCATGATCACTGCCTTGCAGTCACTATACATTATCAAGAAGACTGGAAAACCCCTCTCCGCACTTGCTGACAGGATCGGGCTGTATCCCCAGAAACTCATAAATGTAGAGGTCTCTGGGCGTAGTGACTTCAAGTCGGTCCCCGCCATTAAGAAGGCCATCCAGGAGGCTGAAAAGGCCTTAGAAGGCAAAGGCAGGATACTTGTAAGGGCCTCTGGCACCGAGCCTAAGATAAGGGTGATGGTAGAGGCCGTGGACACTGAAACAGTGGAGCGATGGGCAAACAGGGTGGCTGATGTGATAAGAGATGCCATAGGGTAGGTAAATGAATCAATCTCGTACACTGAATTTGACTGGCGGATCTTTGATGCATCTTTTTAGTCTTTTGATAAATTTGGCCTTAAATCCAGAATATTTCTGCCATGCCTAAAAAGTTACCCATAGGGATAAGCAGCCTAAGCAAGATCATTCAAGAGGGTTATGTCTATGTGGATAAGACCCGCTATGTGTATGAACTCGTCAATACTGGTGTTTACTATTTCCTAAGCCGTCCCCGCAGATTTGGCAAGAGCCTCTTTGTGGATACCCTAAAGGAGGCCTTTGAGGGCAATAAGGAGTTATTTCAAGGGCCTGTGGCTATATGACCATTGGGATTGGAATAAGAAGTATCCAGTAATACACATCTCTTTTGGTAGTGGTGTATTAAAAAACAGGGCAGAGTTAGACAGGAGGATAATCAGGGTCTTAGAGGATAACCAAAAGAGGCTTGAGGTAAGGTGTCAAGAGACCACCTATGTAGAGGGTTGTTTTTCAGACCTTATAGTAGGGGCAAAGGAGAGGTATAATGCCCCTGTGGTTATACTGGTTGATGAATACGATAAGCCCATCTTAGATAACATCACAGAACCAGAGATAGCGAAGGTAATGAGAGAGGGATTAAAGAACCTGTATTCGGTGATGAAGGACCATGATAGCTATATTAAGTTCGTGTTTCTGACAGGTGTGAACAAGTTTAGTAAGGCATCAATATTTTCAGGTCTAAACAACCTTGAAGACATCACCATAGAGAGGACCTACTCATCAATCTGTGGTTATACAGAGGGGGAGTTAATTGAAAACTTCAAGGAGCATCTTGCCTCTAAGGATATAGAGGAGATAAGGCACTGGTATAATGGCTACAGTTGGACGGGTGCTGAGAGGGCCTATAATCCCTTTAGCATATTGAATTATCTAATGCACGGAGAATTTCGTAACTACTGGTTTGGGAGTGGGACGCCCACATTTTTGATAGAATTATTCAAGCAAAAGAGGTATTACATCCCTCAGTTAGAGAACCTTGAGGTAGGGGAAAGTATCATAGGCAGTTTTGACATAGACTTTATAGAGCCTGAGAACCTGCTCTTTCAGGCAGGGTATCTTACCATTGAAGATGTGGATTTTGATGGTAGTGCTACTTGGTATAAATTAGGGTATCCAAATCATGAGGTAAAGAGGTCTCTTAATGAGTATCTACTTTACAGTTATAGTCCAGACAAGGTAGGCGTATCAAGGCATCAGAGAGACCTAAAGGGTGTTTTGATAAAAGGAGACATTGAGGGGATTAAGACAATCATGCAGTCCCGCTTTGCCTCAATACCGTATGATTGGCATAGGAAGAACGAGATAGACAAATATGAGGGTTACTATGCGAGTGTGTTTTATAGTTATTTTGCCTCAATAGGGGTAGAGGTGAAGGCAGAGGAGCCTACGAGTTATGGGAAGGTAGACATGGCGGTGGTGATGCCGAAGGTGGTGTATGTATTTGAGTTCAAGGTGATAGAGGGAGAGGAAGGGACAGGTGAGGCATTAGAGCAGATAAAAAAGAAGGGATATGGAGATAGGTATAAAGGAATATGTAGGGGCGTATTACAATACGCCCCTATTTATTTAATCAGCGTAGAGTTTAATAAGACAAAGAGGCAGATAGTGGGGTTTTATACAGATAGGCTTAGTGCAAAAAATGGCTGAATAATTTAGGATCACTAATTATCGGTCTACATCAAAAGGAGGTTTACAATTGATTGATAGGTACACAAGGCCTGAGATGGGCAGGCTCTGGGGCCTTCAAAGCCGTTTCCAAAAATGGCTGGAGGTAGAGATAGCCGTATGTGAGGCCTGGTCAGAACTGGGCGAAATACCGCCTGAAGCCCTTAAGATAATCAAGGAAAAGGCAGGTTTTGATATCAAAAGGATTGAGGAGATTGAGGCCACTGTAAAGCACGATGTAATTGCCTTTCTGACCTCTGTGGCCGAGCACATTGGTCCCGAGTCAAGGTTTGTCCACAAAGGACTTACCTCTTCTGATGTGACTGATACCGCCTTGTGTCTCTTAATGGTAGAGGCTATGGACATAATCCTCAAGGATATGGAGGCCCTGCTTGAGGTGCTTAAGGAACAAGCCTATCGTTATAAAGATACCCCCTGTATTGGCCGGAGCCACGGTGTTCATGCTGAGCCAATGACCTTTGGCCTGAAGTTTGCCCTCTGGTATAAAGAGGCGAGACGCAACCTTAAACGACTTATTGATGCAAGGCAAACTGTGCGGGTAGGCAAGATCTCTGGGGCAGTGGGGACATTCTCTAATATCCCTCCTGAGATTGAACAAAAGGTCTGCCAGAGGCTGGGCTTAGTCCCTGAGCCTGTGGCCACACAGGTAGTGCAGAGGGATAGACATGCACAGTATATGACTGCCCTTGCCTTAACGGCCACAATGATTGAGAGGATTGCCACTGAGATAAGACACCTACAGCGCACTGAGGTCAGAGAGGCCGAAGAACCCTTCACGGAAGGGCAGAAGGGCTCTTCTGCAATGCCCCATAAGCGAAATCCTGTGGGTTGTGAAAACCTCTCAGGTCTTGCGAGGTTGGTGAGGACCAATGCCTTTGCGGCCCTTGAAAATGTTGCCCTTTGGCATGAGCGCGACATATCCCACTCCTCTGTAGAGAGGGTGATTATACCCGATAGTACGATACTTGTGGACTACATGCTTAACCGGCTTATAGGGATCCTCAAAGACCTCCATGTCTATCCGGAAAACATGCTCAGTAACCTAAACAGAAGCTACGGCCTGTATAACTCCCAGAGGGTCCTATTGGCCCTTACTGAAAAGGGCATGAGTAGAGAGGAGGCCTATCAGATCGTGCAGCGAAACGCCATGAGGAGTTGGCAATTGGGTATAGACTTTAAAGGACTCTTGATGAACGATAGCGAGGTATTGGGTTTCTTGAGTACTTCAGAGTTGGAGGACCTTTTTACCCTTGAGCCCTATTTAAGGCATGTTGACTATATCTTTAGCAGGGCCTTTGATGAGTAATTGCTCAATAGACCTCACTAAGTTAAAGACCTATTCAATTAAAGAGCGCAAGAGTAAGGTCTCGGTCAATGATGTAGGCAGGGCCCACAAGGGGGGCGCCACCTTTGAGGATTTTGTCCATTCTCTCCCCAAATTCCTTGCAGCAAAAGACCTAAGAGAATTGGCAGAGGGTATTGTGAAGGCAAGGGCTAAGGGCCGTCCTGTCATACTATCAATGGGTGCCCACCCAATAAAAGTTGGTTTATCCCCCATCATCATTGACCTCATAGAAAGGGATATAATCACGGCTGTTGCCACAAACGGGGCATCAATAATACACGATTTTGAAATGGCCTATTTAGGGCAGACCTCAGAGGATGTGGCGGCCGAGTTAGATAGCGGGGCCTTTGGGATGGCAAGAGAGACTGCCCAGTGGGTTAACAGGGCAATTATTGAAGGCGTAAACAAAGGTCATGGAATAGGTAGGGCTATTGGTGAGTCAATCGCCTCTTCATCATTCCCACACAAAGACCTTAGTATCTTTGCAGCATGCTATAAAAAAGGCATTGCTGCAACTGTGCATGTGGCTATTGGTACCGACATTATCCACATGCACCCCGAGGCAGATGGTGCTGCTATTGGTGAAGGCAGCTTGAGGGACTTTAGGCTCTTTACAGAGGTGGTCTCAGGCCTTGAAGGTGGTGTGTATATTAATGTGGGATCGGCAGTAATCATGCCTGAGATATTCCTTAAGGCCCTTACAACGGTCCGTAATTTAGGCTTTCAGGTCTTTGACTTTACCACTGCCAATATGGATTTTATCCAGCACTACAGGCCTACAGTAAATATCTTAAGGCGCCCTACCCACAAGGGTGGTAGGCACATTGCCCTCACAGGCC
>Ga0308419_1002173_pt1 | contig 12731 bp, 13 predicted proteins | sample HotsprSampleMS50_FD_203674 | JGI IMG/M metagenome (GOLD analysis project Ga0308419, IMG submission 203674) | Hot spring phototrophic mat microbial communities from Mushroom Spring, Yellowstone National Park, Wyoming, United States - 20090730_MS50 ... | reverse complement strand
GGTGTTTGCTTTTGGATTACAGCATTTGTATAGCTTTCTACGTTGTATTTTTTAAAATAATCTTCAATAGTGGGATCATGATCTTCTAAAAGCTTATGTGCAGAGTCACAGGCAATTCCACCCCCACCTATAATTACAACTTCTTTACCTGGCGTATAACGTCCTTGTAAGTAATCAATATAGTAACCATGTGGTTTTTTTTCTAGTCCTGGAAGTTTAAACTCCCTAGGTCTAACTCCTGTAGCAAAAATTACAGCGTCTGGATTTAAGCTTTCTAAAAGCTCTATTGTAGCAGTAGTTCCTAAGCGAATATCTACTTCTAAACTATTTAATTCGTTTTTAAAATATCGTATAGTTTCTCTAAATTCAAACTTTCCTGGAATAGTGGCAGCCATATTGAGTTGGCCCCCTAGTTCGTGAGCTTTTTCAAGTAAGATAACTTCATGTCCCAAAAAAGCACTTACTCGAGCTGCTTCTAGTCCTCCAGGTCCTGAGCCAACGACAACTACTTTAGATTTTTTTCTTTTAATAGGCTTGTTGTATTCGAGTTCACGGTTTGCTTCTGGATTGACCAAGCAAGAAGCAAAGATTTCTTTAAAAGTATGATCTAAGCAAGCTTGGTTACATGCAATGCAAGTATTTACTCTGCCGGGTTGGTTAGCATGAATTTTCTTAACAAAGTCGGGATCTGCTAGCATAGGCCTTGCCATACTAACCAAGTCAGATTCGTTGTTTTGTAAAATATTTACAATAGTTTCAGGAACATTAACTCTATTGGATGCGATAATGGGAATTCCGCTTACTTCTTTTTTAATTTTTCCAGCAATTTTAGCCCAAGCTCCCCTAGGAACTAACATACTGATAGTTGGAATTCTAGACTCATGCCAGCCTATCCCAATATTTAAAGCATTAGCTCCTGCATCTTTTAGTCGTTTAGCTAGTTCTACAACTTCTTCAAAACTAGGGTTACCAGGAATTAAATCTATTCCCGACATTCTATAAACTACTGGAAAATCTACTCCAACTTTTTCTCGAATTTTTTTCATGACTTCTACAGGGAAGTTCATTCTCTTTTCTGGACTTCCACCAAAATAATCATTTCTTTGGTTTGTAACAGCTGAAAAAAATTGATTAATTAAATATCCTTCACTACCCATTACTTCTACAGCACCAAAACCAATTTCTTTTGCTTTAAGTGCAGCATTTGCAAAATCTTCAATTGTCTGCCAACATTCTTCTTCTGTAAGTTCTTTTGGCACATATCGATTTATAGGAGCACGAATTGCAGAAGGTGCTACTAAATCTCTGTGATACGCGTAACGTCCTGCATGAAAAAGTTGAGCACAAAAAATTCCTTTAGGTTTCAATGCCTTAGTTACTAAAGAAAGTTCTTGACAATCTTCTTCTTTTTGGAAATTAAAAAAAATATTACTTCCTTTTCCAGCATGATTTATTGCTATTCCTCCTGTAGTAATAAAAGCACATCCACCTTCAAACCTTCTCGAATAAAAAGCTATCATTCTATCTGCTGATTGAGGAAGTCCTTCTAAACCTAAGTGCATAGATCCCATAATAATTCTGTGAGGAAGTCTTATAGAACCAAGTTCAATTGGTTCAAATATACAAGAATAATCCAAATTCAACTCCTTATTATAAATTAATTTAATATACCAAATCAACTAACGTTATTTATGTATCTGAAATAAATTTTTTTAGTCCACTTTCTCCAATTACAGGTTTATTAGTTCCATGATGACGATATAGCATAGTACGTAAAAATTCTTTCATTTTATTGCGAAACTCTGTAGGTTCTTCTTCTATCATATCAAAAATTATTGGCATAACTTTTGGATCGTCTATCTCATTTAAGCTAGATAAGAGTTCATTTCGTAGTTCTAGATTTTCAGATGGTTGTTTTAATTTACTTAAAAGTACTGGTATAGAAGACTTTTCTTTTAAAGTTCCTAATGTTTTTGCAACTTCAATTTTTACTGTTACACTGGGATCTTTATTTAAAACATCGAGAAGTGTAGGAAGTACCATTTTGGCTTTTAAAATTCCTGTTACTCTAGCTGCTTTTTGTCGTACACTCTCATCGGGATCCTTATATAATGTAGCACTTAGACCACTGCCTCCACCATGGTTTTTAGTTGCAATAAGTGCGTCTAACATTTGTGAACGTAAGTAAGAAAGATTTTCTACTTCTAAAGCTTTTGAAAGAAAGGGTGCATAGGTAGGATTTTTAAAAAGTAAGATTGCCCCAATAGAAGCTTCTCGAACTTCTGGATGTGGATCTAAAAGACCATTTTGAAAAATATCTAAGCGGGTAACCAATTTCTTATTAGTAGCATAGAGAATTGCATATTTGCGAACTTCATAGTTAGGATCAGACTTAGCTAAATTTAAAACTTGAACTTCTCTTTCCTTTAATCCAAGTCGAGAGATTACAGTAATTGCTTCACAGCGAATTGCCGGACTAGGATCATTCAATAACTTATTTACGTTAATAGTAAGCCTTTCGTCATTGATAAAGTTTAAAGCTTCTAGATAGTAATAATGATGAATAGGAGAATCAGAGTTTGCAAGTTCTAAAATATAAGGTAAGATCCTATCGTCTTTAAGTGAGTCTAAATACTTATAAACTAACTCTCTTACTTCTGAACTTCTGTGTGTTAAAAGTTCTATAGCTCCATATAAAAAGCGTTTATCTTTTTTTATAGTGAGAAGTTGTAAAATTTTTTTAACTAGATGATCATTTTGAGCATGATGTAAAACATATTCATAGTCTTGGATTGCATTTGGTAAATAAATTTCTAACTTATCCTCATAAGACTCATAGAGGTTTATAATGCGAAACATAGTTTCTAAATCTATATCCCTTCTATGTAAAACATCTGAAACATCTTTTAAAAGTATATGGAATCCTGAATCTTTTAAATTTGAAATAGCTAATTTTTGAGTATCTCCACTGGAAAGAATTTTTTTCCTATAAGAATCTATTTCATCAGAAGCTAAAAGTCCTAACGGAATAAATAAATGGAATAATAGAAAAGGAAATAAAACGTTTTTGGTCCAAAAACTTTTCATTTTTTGTTACTACTTTCCAGTTTTTTTTATTCGACTTTAGAGTCAATTATCTACTTGCTCGATTTTGTATACTATCTTCATAGGCAGCACGTGCAGCACGTTTGTTTTCATAGGCTTCTGTAAGAGAAGGGTCTAAATCAATTGCATTTTGAAATTCACGAATGGCTCGTCTAAATTCTCGATTTTTGTAATAACAAAGTCCTAAATAATTATAAGCTTTTGCAGCTAATTTAGGATTTACATCAGAACGAACTATTGTAGTAAGTTCATCAATAGCTTTTTCTCTATCCATTGTAGATTCTGTATCCATAAGTACTTTTGCTAGGATGAGCCGACCTTCCATATCCTCTGGATCAGAATGTGCTCCTCTATAAGCTTCATCTACTGCCTTAACTTTATTTTTCCCTCCTGCTTCTGAATATACTAAGGCTAACTTTCTGTGAGCAATTTTTAACTCATCAGAATCTTTAGATTGATTTAAAACTTGAATGAGTATCCTTTCTGCTGATTCATAATTTTTTAACTTATGGTAAGCATCTGCAAGTTTTAATTTAAACTTATAATTGTATGGAGATAACTTACTAATTTCTTCATATTCTCTAGAAGCTTCTAAATAGTAACCATTTTCATAGTAGTAATCTCCAATGGCTTCTTGATGGCGAGTATTGGAAGGATCTAAATACTGGGCTTTTCTCCACGTCTCTATTGCTCTACCAGGCTCTCCTGCGTTTTTATAAGCTAAGGCCAAATGAAATAAGGCTGTATCGTTTTTAGGATTTAAAGCTACTGCTTTTTGTAAAACTTCAATAGCTTCTGAATACCTTTCTTGATCATCTAAGACAATTCCTAAATTTATCAAAGCATTTTCTTGATTGGAATCAGGAGGACTAGTTCGGATAATTTTACGATAGGTTTCTTCTGCTTGGGATAATTGCCCTCTTTTGTAATAAAGATCTCCTAAATAGGAGAGAGTTTCAGGGTCATTAGGTCGCATTCTATTAGCTTTTTCTAATGCAGCTACTGCGTTATCTGTCATGTTCATTTTTTCAAAAGATTCAGCTATATAGCGATAAATTTGTGGATCACTTGAGCCAGATTCTAAAGCTCTTTGAAAATAAGCTAAACCTTCTTCGTTTTTATTTTTTTTAAGTAAGATTAGTCCTAAGTTATATAGATACTTAGGTTCTGTAGGTTTTAAAGAAACTGCTTCTCGAAAATGATGTTCTGCTGCTTCTAAGTTATCTCTGTGATAATATATAGTTCCTAAATATCCGTGGGAAAACTCTGAAACCTGTCCTATTCCCCCACTAGCTTGAATGGCTTTTTTAAAGTTTTCAATAGCTTCTACCATTTCACCTTGTCTATATTGACTTAAAGCTAAATTATAAATGAGATAAGGATCGTTAGGTGATTGGCTAATTCCATCTTTATAAATTTTGACAGCTTCCTTGATGTCGTTGGTTTCGTTAAAAATATTTCCAGCTAGTAAAGAAATTCTAGGATCGTTAGGTGCTATTTCTCTAGCTCGACTTGCAGTCATCCTAGCACTGTTTGGATCTCCTGCATGTTTAAAGGCTAAAGTTAAATTGTAGTATGCATAGATATTTTTAGGGTCATAGTCTATTGCTAACTTAAATTTCTCTATAGCTTGCCTGTATCTACCATAGCTAGAATCATAAATTATACCTTGCACAGTTAAAGCAATGGACTTTTCTTTGTCACTAGCAGGAGAGTTTAAAAAATCTTCACAAACTGCTTCAGCTTTTTTAATATAATTTTGTTTATATAGATTTATACATTTTGCAAGTGCTGGATTGAGTGAGCCTTCTGGCAGATATGGTTTTTCAAAGATCTTATCAACATAGCCCATTTTGTCAGTAGAAAATGGACTAGTTTTTTCAGATTCTGACTTTGCATCTTCTCGTAAAAATTGATACCAAATTGCAAAACCTGTTACTATAAAGAAAAGAAAGATAAAAATAATCCAAGGTAAAAAAGAACGAGATTCTTGTAATTTGGGATTTGTTGTATACTCTTCAGTTTCATATTGAGTTATATCTGGACTAGAGTCTGCTGTGTTATCTTCAAATCGAATTCGATTTTTTTTAGTTGGTTCCATGTTTACTCTCCCGTTAGTTTTACCATTTCATCTTTATAAACAGAGTTTAAGATACCATTTATAAAACTTACTGACTCTTCTGACTCAAATTCTCTGGTCAATTCTAATGCCTCGTTTATAACAATACGAGGAGAAATCTCCTTCATGTTGACTAATGAATAAATAGAAAGCCTTAGAATACATCTATTTACAATAGATATTTGATCTAAGGGTCTATTTATAGAATAAGCCTTAATGATATTATCGAGCAGTTCCCAGTTTTTCACAACCCCTTGAATGAGTCTTGTAGCTAATTCTATATCATCATTTTCGAGATTTTTTTCAAACCAACGAAAACTCAATATTTCTTCTAAAGGGTTTGAAGCTAATTCATATTGATATAAACCTTGTAGTGCAGCCATTCTAGCTTTATGTCGAGACATCAAAGTTTCCTAAAAAGATTCACCATTTCTATGGCTGTAAGAGCAGCTTCAGCTCCTTTGTTTCCAGCTTTTGTGCCTGCTCTTTCAATGGCTTGCTCAATAGTATTAGTAGTTAAAACTCCAAAAATAACCGGGACTTGGTATTGAATACCTAGTTGGCCAATTTTAGCTGACTCTGCTGCTACATAGTCAAAATGAGGGGTAGCTCCCCGAATGACTGCACCTAAGCAGACAATAGCATCAGGTTTGCGAGAAGAGTTACAGACTTTAGAAACTGTAAGAGGAATTTCATAAGCACCGGGGACGTGTACAACAAAAATATCTTGTGGACTCACTCCATGTTGAACTAGAGCGTCTATAGCACCCTCTAAAAGGCTTTTAGTGATAAATTCATTAAAACGAGAAACAATAAGACAATGTCTTTGACCTGTGCCTATGAGGTTTCCTTTCAATTCTTCTACTTCTTTCAATCTTCCTCCTAAAGCCTGCTACCAGAATCGAACTGGTGACCTTTTCATTACGAGGGAAATGCTCTACCAACTGAGCTAAGCAGGCTTTTTAGTATAAAACTTTTTTTGCTAATCCTTTTTGCAAGTAAATAACAAAAAAGGCTATATAACTAACTATGAAAAAATTTTCTTTTCAAAATCTCATACTAGTTTAAAAAGTCCATTATGTCTTATGATGCTTATTTTATTGTCACAGGTGGGGCAGGTCTTATAGGCTCTAATTTAATAGAAGAACTCAACCAAAGGGGGCATTATAAAATCCTCATAGTGGATCATTTAGGAAGCAGTGAAAAATGGAAAAATTTAACTAGACTTAGGTTTTTAGATTATATAGAAAAAGATACTTTTATTAAAAGTATACTCAAAGGAAGAACTCTCATAGGTTCTCCTGATTTTAAATATGCAAATTTTATTCACTTAGGAGCTTGTTCTAGTACTACTGAAACCAATGCTAGCTATCTAATAGAAAATAATTTCCATTATACAAAAATTCTCTGTGAGTATGCAATACAACAAGGTATGCGTTTTTTGTATGCTTCTAGTGCTGCTACCTATGGACTTGGAGAATTTGGTTATTCTGAAGACAATTTAGAAAGTTTAAAACCTCTAAATATGTATGGATACTCTAAGCATTTGTTCGACTTATATGCTCATAGGCGAGGCTTATTTGATAAAATTATAGGAGTCAAGTACTTCAATGTCTTTGGATATGGAGAAGCTCATAAAGGAGATATGAGAAGTGTAGTTCTCAAAGGATATGAGCAAATTAAAAATACAGGAAAACTTTCTTTGTTTAAATCTTATCATCCTAACTACAAAGACGGAGAACAAAAGCGAGATTTTCTCTATGTCAAAGATGCTGTTAAAATGACTTTGCACCTCTTAAATTTAGAAACCATTTATGAGGAAGGAGGACTATATAACATAGGCAGAGGGATAGCTGAAACTTGGTTAGACTTAGCTCATGCCTTATTTAAAGCTATGGGAAAAGAACCAAATATTGAATTTATTGATATGCCTGATTATTTAAAACCTAAATATCAGTATTATACTTGTGCTGATATGAGCCGATTTTTATCTACAGGTTATAGTAGACCTTTTACTTCTTTAGAAGAAGCTATACAGGATTATGTAAATTTATTAGAAAAGGAAGTATAGAAGAAAGATTTTTTTTACTTTAAATAAAAAAGAATTGCAAAATTATAGAAAGTAGAAATAGTTTTCCATACTTTGATGGTTAAAAAATGGCTGCAGTCACTCGAGAAATTGATGATAACTTAGAAATTACAGAAGATACAAACTTTATAGAGTTTCGTACTTATCGAATTTCTAGAGAATTAGAAACTGAACTTCACGCTACTCTTGAAAAACTTTTTAGTGCTTCTCCCCGTCCCGAGCTTTTACCCTTACTTTATACTATTATTAAAGAGTTAAGTATAAATGCCTGTAAAGCCAATCAAAAACGTGTTTTTTTTGAAGAAAAAGGATATGATATTTTCAATAGTAAGGACTATGCTAAGGGTATAGTAGAGTATAAGGCTTCTTTTAGTGAGACTATGGGCTACGAATACGGTCCTAAATCTAAAGCTAAAGGGTATTATTGTCTAATCCGCTTTGAATACAATACTACTGGAGTTACTATTACTGTTACAAATAACACTCCTATTACTAAGCAAGAGGAAAGAGCAATTCGTGAAAAACTAGCTAAAGCCATGCAGTATGATGATCTTGCTGAGTTTTATATGGACAATGCTGACAATACTGAAGGAGCTGGTTTAGGTTTAGCTTTAACTATAATTATGCTAAAAGGAGAAGGTTTAGATCCTGGACTGTTTAGGATTTCTATAGCCGACAACCTAACTATTGCTAGATTAGAAATTCCTTTTTCAGAAGCTTTTAAGAGCAAGCGTCATTGATTTCATTTTTATCTGCTTGTATCATTACTTATAACGAAGAAGACAATATCCGCCGTTGTTTAGAGAGTTTAAGTTTTATTAAAGAAGTCATTGTTTTAGATTCGGGTTCTACTGATTCTACTGTAGAGATTGCAAAAGAATTTTCTAACGTCAAGTGCTATTACAAAGCTTTTGTAAATTATGTTGAACAAAAAAACTTTTGTATGCAGTTAGCTTCAGGAGAGTGGATTTTGTTTTTAGACGCTGATGAGGTTGTCTCAAAAGAACTTCAAATGGAAATAGAATCTCTTGGCGAAGAATGGAAAGAATATGTGGGATTTTATATTCCAAGGTTAACTTTTTATTTAGGAAAATGGATTTATCATTCAGGTTGGTATCCTAACTATCAAATGAAACTCTTTTGTAAATCTAAAGGTAAATTTGCAGGACTTTTAGTTCATGAAAAAGTAGAAGTTGCGGGACATACTAAAAAACTTAAGAGTCCTCTTTATCATTATTCTTATAAAAATATTTCCGATCATTTACAATTTATTGATAGGTATTCTACTTTAGCAGCTCAAGAAAAATTTAACCAGAACCAAAGTTCTGGTATTCTATGGGCAATTGGTAAATCTATTTATAAATTTTTTTACATGTACTTTATCAAGCTTGGTTTTTTAGATGGTAAGCAAGGTATTATTATAGCTATATTGGGTGCTTATTATAATTTTTTAAAATATATAAAACTTTATGAACTAGAATTAAATCACAAAGAAAAAATTAATTGTTTAAAGTAAATAATTTTTTTATAAAAAAATTTATTATATAAAAATGAAAAATTTTTTACTTAGTTGAATTTCTAGAAAAATATAAGATTTTATAAAAAATTACCTTGCTATTTTAAAAATTTTCTAGAAATGTATTTTTTAGCTACCTTGAGGTAAACTTTTATGAAAGAAACACATTTAGTTTTAGCGAGAAAATATCGTCCTCAAATGTTTAAAGATGTAATTTATCAAGATATTCCAATTGGTGCACTACAAAATGCCATCAAGCACAATAGAGTAGGGCACGCTTATATATTTTTTGGTCCTAGAGGAGTAGGGAAGACAACTATTGCCAGAATTCTTGCCAAAAGACTAAATTGTGAAAATCCTATAGACAATGAGCCTTGTAATGCTTGTACTTCTTGTATAGAAATTACAAAAGGTATTTCTAATGACGTTATAGAGATTGATGCTGCAAGTAATAGAGGGATTGAAGATATACGTGAACTTCGAGAAAGTGTAAAATTCAATGCAATGGGTGGAAAATATAGAGTATACATTATCGATGAAGTTCACATGCTTTCTTTACCAGCTTTTAATGCCTTACTGAAAACTTTAGAAGAGCCACCTCCTCATGTAGTTTTTGTATTAGCTACTACTGATTATCACAAAGTACCTGAAACTATCTTATCTCGTTGTCAAGATTTTATTTTTAAAAAGGTCCCTACTACAGTACTTCAAAATTACATTGAAAAATTATGTAAGATTGAAAATTTAAAATATGATGAAGAAGGTTTATTTTGGATAGCTAAAAAAGGAGATGGTTCTGTGCGGGATACTCTTTCCTTCATGGAACAAGCTGTTGTATTTACAGGTGGAAATTTAACTGGAAAGTCAATAGCTAAAATGATAGGTTATTCTGGAATTTCTTCCCAAATTGAATTACTCCATGCACTTTTACAGGAAAAACAAGCTAAGCTTGCTCTTCAAAAATTAGAAGAGCTATATGTAGAAGGGGGAGATTTACAAGGTTATATTTGGGACTTCTTGGAGTTTTGTCATAGTGCTGTGTTAGTTAAAGAAAATATCTTAGATCGAGAGTCTATCAACTATCCATATGAAGACATTCAAAAAATTCAAAAAGCTATTTCAATTTATAGCTTAGATATTTTAGTTTTATTGTCAGAAAAAATTTATTCTATTTACGAAAAGTTAAGTTTACTTAGACTTAGAAATTCTTTTGAAATAAAAATTTTTTTAGAAATTAATTTTGAGAAATTAGTAAAAGAATTTAATAAACCTTCTGTATCTTCTGTTTTACAAAAGATTGCTCATCTTTCAGAACTAGTTCAGGCAGATATTTCCAAGCTTCCTGACGAACCAAAAAAGACTTTACAAGAAAAAACATCAAACCAATTAAATAAAACCAGTGAAAGTCCAGAAGATGTTGATTTAGAAACAAATATTAAAAATCGATTCTCTGGGGTAGAAGTTGATTCTTCTAACTTACCAAATATAGAATGATTGCAAAAAAAAAAACAAAAAATTCTAATGGAATTAAAGTCATTATAATAAAGAGGTAAAACTATGTTTGGAAAAAAAATGGAACAAATGTCAGAAGCTTATTCTAAGATAAAAGACATGAAAAAAAACATGGCTGCTGCTCAAAAGCGAATTTCTCTCATTAGAGTGACAGCTTCTGCTGGGGCAGGGATGGTAGATGTGACAGTAAGTGGAGATGGAATTGTAACTAATATTAAAATTAAAAAAGAACTTTTTGAGGGAGAAGATGTAAAAATGCTAGAAGATTTAATCCTCTCTGCTACAAATGAAGCTCTAAAAAAAGCTAAAGAAGCTGTTGCCCATGAACTCAAGTCTGTGACTGGTGGCTTGGATATGGGAATGATGAGTAAAATGCTTGGTTTAGACCTTGAATGAAAAAATTTTAGATCGCCTTGTCTCAACGTTAAGCGTACTTCCAGGAATAGGAAAAAAAAGTGCTTACCGTATTGGTTTTCATATTCTTAGGATGGATGAGGCTAGTTTTCAGACTTTTTTAACAAATTTAAGAGAATTTAAAGAGAGTATAAGATTTTGTAAAATTTGTGGTTCACTCACAGAATTTGATGTTTGCGAAATTTGTAGTTCACCCAAGCGCTCTAGTTCTATTTTATGTGTTGTAGAACGTCCTGAAGATGTACTCTTTATAGAAAACACAGGAGAGTTTACTGGAAAATACCATGTCTTAGGTGGGGTTATCTCACCTATAGATGGGGTAGGTCCTGATAAACTTCGATTTAGAGAACTTTTAGAAAGATTAAAAGCCGAGCCTATTGAGGAAATTTTAGTAGCTACAAATCCTACTTTAGAAGGAGATGCTACTGCAAATTATATAGTAAGCTTATTAGAAGGACTACAAATAAAAATTACAAGAATTGCTCATGGAGTAACTGTAGGCAGTACTTTAGAATATGTCGACCGATATACTCTTGCAAAAGCTATCCGTTCTCGATTAGTACTTTAAAAATTATATCCTATCAGTGTTTTGATAAACACAGACTCCTCCACAAAATTGATTTTGTGCATAATATTCTAAGCTATTTTGATTGATACGCCTTTGATAGCCCGATTCTTGTAAGTTAGAAATCCCGCCAAAATAAGGTCCTTCTGTTTTGTAGTAATACCCACCTAAACTATATTGAATGCTTTTTACATCTTTAGTAATGATATTTATAATTCCATTAAAAGCATTAGCTCCATATAAGGCAGAAGCAGGTCCTGATACAATTTCTATTCGCTCAACGTTGGCTAAAGGAAAACGAATGGTTCCTGCAAGTGCTCCGTTTTCGTTTAAGTTATTGTCAAGGAGGGTCATTTTTTATTTTATATGAGAAAGTACTTTTCCTAGTATTTTTTCTGGTTCCCAAAGAGCGTTAAGCACAATCGCAAAATTAGGTAAAATTTTTTTATAATTTTCAGAAATAATTTGTAAATTAGAAAAAGATTCAAATTTTTCTTTGGTGTTTCCTCTTGTTTGAATTCTAGTAAAAGCATACTTTACAGGAATATCTAAAAAAAATAATTTATCTGGAATTGGATAATTTCTTTCAAGGTTCATTTGTAAAATTTTTTCTGAAGTCATCTGTGAGTCTGCTTGGTAAGCTGCCATAGAATAAAAGTACCTATCTAAGATTACATATGATCCTTTTTGTAGATTTGGAAGGATATTGTTGTTTACGGAATACTCTCTATCTTTCAAGAAAGCTTCTAAAATTTCTTCTCTAGATAAAGAAATTTCTCCTTTTAGAAATTTTCTAATATGCTCTCCTGTTTGTCCTGTTGTAGGCTCAGAAAATAAGACAGAAGGCATTCCTTTATTTTGCAAAGCTTGGTATAAATTTTTTGATAAGGTAGATTTTCCACTTCCATCTATTCCTTCTATGACAATAAAAACTCCTTTTTTATTTTCCAATTGACAAATTGTTTCCTTTTCTATATTATTAAAAAAATGGCAAGACCTGAACCCAATGACTTAATTCACCAAATTCAATCTAAAAGTCTAGAAGATTTTCGACTTCAAGAACAAGCAAATTTTCTAAAAAAATATTCCTCTTCTGAAGTTTTACATTTGTTAGACATAGTTCAAAATAAACTAATTCATACACATACGGGTCTATTAGAAAAAGGTATCCGGTCTGCATGGGCGGGTGCTTTATATGCTTTTTTTGATAGAGATTTAGATCCTTTTCATCCAGATCACTTTGAAATTTTTGAACTAATAGTAGGAGATATAGAAAAAGCTTATTTATTTGTTTCACAGGGAAATATAGATCCAGGGCTTTGGGCTTATGAAACCTTTGACTATGGAATCAAACAAGTTTACTATTTAGACTGGAAATTGTATTTATCAAAAATTTGTTATTGAGATAAAT